>Ga0364886_10376_pt2 | contig 22843 bp, 19 predicted proteins | sample ExccelJu500001D3_4_FD_206926 | JGI IMG/M metagenome (GOLD analysis project Ga0364886, IMG submission 206926) | Enriched cells from Trout Bog Lake Hypolimnion, Wisconsin, USA - BchlTB.July23.5000.01.D3 | ecosystem: Environmental > Aquatic > Freshwater > Lake > Hypolimnion/Profundal zone | place... | reverse complement strand
ACGCGAATTCGCTGTTGCTCTCGACTTGCGCAGTCAAGGCCGTTACTTGTTTGGGCCGGACTTTTATGCGCGGCCAAATCAAGTATTTAGCTACAGTGCGGGGCGATCATTCAGGAAGCAACTTTATATAGGCTTCGATGCTGTCCCGCCACCAGGACGCAAGTATTGTTGCCCTTGGGGAGTATCTATTGGATTGGGTTTTGATTTTCGTAATGAGAGTGGAATCGCTACCGAGTGCGTGAATGAATACGAAGCATTTCTTGATAAGGTGTGTAAAGAGACAGAACTTTTCGACGCCACCTTCGGCAAACAAGGCCTAGGCGGATATAGAGAGCCAGCCAACGAATTTTGGGAAAGTGAACCGATAACGGCAGATAAGACTTGGAAATACCCGGTTTCTATGACACAGGATTGGCTGTTCTTTGGCAGGCGATACACGCCAGAAGCCATCGCAATGATGGGATCGCTTGATAATTTTGTAGATGAATGCATCCGAATATTTGACGTGATTTGCAAAGCTGGCTATTACCGCAATCAACGTGTAGAGATGAAGTTTCACAGCCTAAGAAATTCGGTTAATTCATCCCTATCTTTTGATAGTTTTGTCGTAGGAAAATCAAACCAATTGGCACATACTGCTGCGATACAGGTTGCCGCGAGTTATAGCAAAAATTGCAACCCCTTATTCATTTATGGTGGCGCCGGGCTGGGGAAGACCCATCTTCTTCATGCTATTGCAAATGAATTCCAGCAGAAAAACCCAATAGCTAAAATTTGTTATGTTCACGCAACAAATTTCGTATCAGATGTTGTGTGTGCATTCAAATCAAAGCAATTTGACGAATTTAAGCAGTATTACAGCTCATTGGATCTGCTGTTGATCGACGCTATACAGCTCATTGCCGATAAGCCGGGAACTCAGCAAGAGTTTCTTTATGTACTAAATTCGTTAATTGAGAGTAACAAACAAGTCGTTCTTTCTTGTGACACATCACCCAATGAGATGTCAGGCATGTCGCCTCAACTACTTTCTCGATTTAGCGGAAGTTTAACTGTCGCGGTTGAGCTGCCAGATATGGAAATGCGAGTGGTTATCTTATTAAACAAATCAGCCAGTAACAACAATACAATTGGAGAGGAAGTTGCAAAATTCGTTGCGAAGCATTTACGGAGTGACATCAGGGAACTTGAAGGAGCACTCAATAGAATTGAGGCATTTTCAAGATTCCATAACCGTCCTATCACTGTTAATTTGGCAAAAGAAGCACTCTCTGACATTTTGGGAAAGGAGTTGCTAATTTTGGCGAAGGATATATGCGTCGATTCATAGCATATGCCATTAGTGCAATAGGTTTAGTGGGCGGGCTTGTATTACAGCGTCTGTACAGCTGATTTGCTTAGATGGGAATTGAACTGCAAAGATCACCGCATCTACTAACTCAGTTCATTTACTAAATTTGAGGAGATAATCTTGGAAGTCTTCAGAAGCTACAACAGCAGTCAGAGCGACATGGTTTGCAATATTCAAGGTAACAAGGTATTCAAAGGCTACAACAACAGTCAGAGCTATATACTTTGCAACATTCAAGGTAATAAAGTATTCAAGGGCTACAACAACAGCCAGAGCGACCAACTGTGCAATATTCAGGGTGATAAAGTATTCAAGGGCTACAGCAGTAGTCAAAGCGATCTACTTTTCAACATTCAAGGTAATAAAGTATTCAAGGGTTACAGCAGCAGTCAAAGTGATCAGATTTGCAACTTTGAAGGAAATAAAATATTTAAGGGGTATAGCACCAGTCAGAGCGATCAGCTTTGTCATACCACCGAACGGTTTAATTCAGAACAACTTGCGGCCATATTGTTTGCTCTGGGAATAATATGATTTAGTTGCAGATAGAACACTTCAAGAGTCATGGCAGATTGCCCACTTTCAATCAATTTATTGGCTGTGGGTTGAACACTACCCTTTATTCAAAGCAGGTGTGTAAAAAAGCATCCCTGTTAGTCATCTATGAAGTTGTCAGATGATAGACATCATGTAGAGACTGACTCATGTTAATAAATTCTCCCCTCAACGCTGCCGGTTCCAGTACTTCCACCTGATCCGAAAATCCCAACAACCACCAACGTAATTGAGCCGTATCCGGCACGGTGGCTTCAATGCGCACCCAGTCAGGTTTGTCAGGCTCAATCTTCTGATCATGAGAAAGCGGTGTCTCCAGCAAATGCTCGGCAGCGGGTACAGTAAACCGTGCCACCAGTTTGACTTCACCACTCTCCGCAAAGCCGAACGCGCCTTGGCTAATATATTGCGCAAGATTAAATTTTTTTGGTGGCTTAGCAGGTTGATCCAATAATTGCGCCGATTTGATGCGATGTACAGCGAGTAAGCGAATGTCCGTGTAGTCATATAAGGTGGCAACCAGATAAGTTACCGCTCCGCGTTGCACAATTCCAAGGGGGTGAACAGGATAAGATTTAATTTCTCCTTGTTCGCGCGACTTGTAACTGATTTCGATTTGTCGTTCGGACAGCAAAGCGGAATGTACCGTTTCAATCACTTCTTCTGAATAGTCCGGCGGAATCAAAGGTTGGTTAGAGGACACTATGGCGACCTTTTTACGCCAACTTGCCAGTTTTTTCACTCCCTCACCGCTGGATAGGACTCCTTCAGCACATTTGAAGTATGGGGCCAGGGTACCCAACAAACTGGCCGGCAACAACGTGGCCAAATGATCATGTGCAAGTTCCAGCGTTAATGCTTGTAACGGAGACATGCCTGGCAGCGCAAACGCCTTGGCATCTTTACGCCAGCTCCATCCATAAGGTCGCGAACGTTCGTTTGAAATCAAAGGAAATATTTCAGAAAGTGTTAGAAGGTCACGTTCCACGGTTCGTTTGCTGACTACAAATCCTTCGGTTTCTACGCGTTCCGTAAGTTCCCGTGCGGTTATCTGACGTGGATGCTGAGGAATGTGTTGAAGCATCGCCAATTGGCGCAACAGAGTGTCGTTCTGTGATTGCATGGAGTCGCTCGATGGATTGGTATTTATGTTCATGGCGTCAGGCCGTCTAGTCTAAAAATACCAATATACAACCCGACTGCGACGCAATGTGACGCGGACAGATGAGATTATATTCACTTATCGATAAATTCGGTGTCACTTTATGAAAGTCTATTTGGACGACGAGAGGGCTGCGCCTGAAGGATGGGTTCGGGTTCTCTGGCCGGATGAGGCCATTGAGCTGTTGCAGACGGGTGCTGTAACTCAGCTTTCGCTTGATCACGACTTGGGAGACGATCAAAGGGGTACCGGGTATGACGTTTTACTTTGGATCGAGCAGGAAGTTGCCCTGCACAAGTTGGTTCCCCCGGCAGTGATAAAAGTCCATTCAGCTAATCCGGCAGGGAGGAAACGAATGCTTGCTGCAATTGAGGCCATATATAGGATATATAGAATATATATTTCGAGTGCGACTCATAATGACGCGGTCAAATGAGATGCTTTCGTTTTGGAAAGGAGGGAAAGCCATGACATCCAATGCCAATAAAAATCCCAAAAGTATTGATTTTCTGAAAGTACCACTTTAATTATGCAAGACTTTTCCATTCCTGTTACAGATTCACAGCTTGAGGCGATCAAGTTGCCCCCTCATTCCGTTGAGGCTGAGCAATCGGTGCTCGGCGGCGTCCTCCTGGACACCACAGCATGGGACAAGGTTACTGACCTATTGCTGGAGCGTGATTTTTACCGCTTCGAGCATCGTCTGATATTCAGGCATATAGCGCGCCTTACCGAGCAGGCCAAACCAGTTGACGTGATTACAGTGGCCGAGTCACTGGAAAACAATGCCGAACTGGATAAGGCAGGCGGACTGTCATATCTCGGTTCGCTAGCGCAGAACGTTCCTACAGCGGCAAATATTCACCGATACGCAGAAATTGTTCGCGAACGCGCAATCATGCGTCAGTTGGCCGAAGCCGCCAGTGCGATTGGTACGAGTGCCTACAATCCAGGTGGGCGTGATGCTCGGCAATTACTGGATGAAGCGGAAAAACTTGTATTTGAAATTTCAGAAGCCGGGGAACGTGGCAAACAGGGCTTCGTTGAAATAATACCCTTATTGACTCAAGTGGTAGAGCGCATTGAAACCCTATATAGCCGCGACAACGACAGCGATGTAACCGGCATTGCAACAGGGTTTACTGATCTGGATAGCTTGACTTCAGGCTTGCAGCCAGGGGATTTGATAATCGTAGCCGGACGCCCAAGTATGGGCAAGACCGCCTTCTCCATCAATATCGCTGAGCACGTTGCTCTGGAAGGTAAAAGACCGGTGGCAATTTTTAGCATGGAAATGGGTGGCACTCAGTTAGCCATGCGCATGATAGGTTCGGTGGGGAAGCTAAATCAACATACCTTGCGCACCGGCAAGCTTGAAGACGATGACTGGGCTCGCATGACTCATGCTTTAGGGCGTCTGCACGATGCGGATATTTTCATTGACGAGACGGCGGCGCTAAATTCCATTGATTTGAGATCCCGTGCACGGCGTCTGCATCGGCAGAACCTTGAAAAAGGCGGTTTGGGACTCATCGTCATTGATTACATACAGTTAATGTCTTCAACATCAAGCAAAGGTGGTGATAATCGCGCAAATGAAATTTCTGAAATTTCCCGTTCGCTTAAATCATTGGCCAAAGAACTGCATGTGCCGGTGATTGCCTTGTCACAGCTAAATCGCAGCCTGGAACAGCGCACCAACAAGCGCCCAATCATGTCCGACCTGCGCGACTCAGGTGCCATCGAGCAGGATGCTGACCTGATCCTGTTTATCTACCGCGATGAAGTTTACGATCCTGACTCGAAATATAAAGGTATGGCAGAAATCATCATAGGCAAACAGCGTAACGGCCCTATAGATACTGTTGGACTCACTTTCCGTGGCGAATACACGCGCTTTGATAATGCCGCTCATTCCCAACAGTATCGACACAACGATTAACCAGTAATCCTGCTAATCAGCAATGTCCACGGGCAATTCTAATTGGCGTGATTCCACGTACCTAATAAAGGATATCAACATGAAAAGAAGAGATTTTATTAAATGGCTGACTGCTATGGGACTGATGAGCACTGCTTTGGAAGCAGTTTCGATGGATTCAACCTCTGCTATTGCTATCAACCAAAAAACTGCCAAGGTTGTTAGCGAAGACGGATTTATTGTTACAGGTAATTTCAACGAGCAGGTCGATGTTCTAAGCGAAATTGACGCTGGCCAGCTTAAGCCGGGCAAATATCAGCCTCGCACCCGCATGGACGAGACCTCGCTTAAGGAGTTGGCGGGATCAATCAATTCGCCGGGTGACATAACACCGATCTTGGTACGGTCACTTACTGACGGAAGTCATGAAATTATTGCCGGAGAAAGGCGCTGGCGTGCCGCTCAAATGGCTGGACTGAATCAGGTACCTGTTTTAGTACGTAAAGTGCCAGACAGTAATGCCTTGGCAACGGCGCTGATTGAAAACATTATGCGCGAGGATCTAAATCCGCTCGAAGAGGCCGAGTGTATCAAGCGCCTGATTGATGAATGCTATATGAGCCACCAGATGGCTGCAGCTGCAGTGGGACGGTCAAGCAGTTCTGCTAGCAACTTGCTGAAGCTACTTAATCTGACTCCCCCTGTAAAGACCATGTTGATGAATGGTGACCTTGAAATAGGACACGCGCGCGCGCTGTTGCAACTGGAAGGTGCGGGGCAAGTAGCCGAGGCTAAGAGAACTGTGGGGCATGGGCTATCGGTACGAGTGACAGAGCTAAATATACAACACAGTTTGACACATGCTTAAACAAGCGGGGAAAGCAGCTTTATAGGCATGCCTTTTGATTCAAGACTTCGGGAAGTCGGATGATAGTCGAAAATACTCTGTGCAGAAACCTATCCAATCCGGATCATAGATCCTTGGTGCCGAATGGGTACATATCGCCTACAGTCATTCATTATGAAACTTTCCAGCAAGGTGAAAGCGCGCGGCAGTTAATAATATTTGACAGCAACCACGCTTATTCCAAAGTATCGCAATGCAAAGGAACTGCATTGGTTGAGATGGCTGATAACCGGGTATTTTTCTTTCGCTATGCACTGGGTGCGATGCAAGACAGGCTAAGAATAAATCATTTGCTTAATGAGTTAGCCAAAATCCAGGAATGGGTCTTTGACTGGAAAATGGCGTCAGAACGAGTATCGTATTTCATAGGAGCCCGACTGGAGTTCATCAATAACAATCCTTCATTGATCGAGAACTGGAATACGCACGAGTGGAACCAGCAGGCCGCATCCTGGCTTGCCGTCAACCAGCCGCAGCTGAGCATTCAACAGATCAGAAAAACCACAACGGAAACATCCGTTCAATTTAATGAAGAGCTGACCTCGAAGATTGGTTTGTTTTTCGGCCGTCTGGATTCATACGCAGGTGCCTTGGCCAAAGATTTATCTGGTTCATGGCAGGCCGCCTACAATTATTTCACCTCGATAAATGAGCAGCAGCGGCTTTACCGTAGGCAGGCAGAAAAAACTTTCCCTACAATCGTGCAGCAAATCCTAGCTTTCCCAAATGATGACAACAATTCTTCAATCAGAATGGCAATAGACAGTGGACTTCCACTGGTGGATTACCTTGCGAAATTGTTTTGTTGCTCCAAAGCAAGTATCCGTCATCTCAACAGCCGCAACTACGATGAGATTGGTACTCGTTGGCTCGGTCGGATTAAAGAGCTTTTGATGGTTCTTAGCGGGATAGACGTAAACAGGCTTCCCAAGAATCAGTCAGAATGGAAAATGATGGGTGAGACTATTGATCTCCTGAGGGCGATGACAAAAATGCCAACCACATCTGTCTCAAGCAGAATGCTGTTGGTGGAATTATCAAAAATGTACTGGAAGCAAAACATTAGTACATCGGTCAGCTATCAGGAGCGTGCTCTAACGATTGAAAGATTTACCGATAATATACGTCATTCCATTGTGGCAACTGCATGGAAGGAAGGAAATGAGAAGTTAGCAGCAAGTGGCATGGTTCAAAGAGTCTCTGCCGAAGCAGCATGCTCGCTTGGTCTGAAACGCCTAGAAGATCTATCACGCAAATGGAGAGTCGCTGAACTGCATTATGAAATTGATATGCTTCCCAAAAATAAGCGGGATTTCCCTATTTTTTTGAATGCTCCGCTGGAAATAGGAGATATGACTGTTCTGCAACTGACAAACCATTATCAATTGGTAGATGAAGGAACGCGGATGGGAAATTGCGTAGCCACTTACAGTGCAGAATGCGCTACCGGAAGGGCTTACATATTTTCTATAAGGAATAGCAGCGGCAAATCCTGCGCTACGGTTGAGTATAAATTGACGCGCTCGTTAACAGGTTTGCCAGAATTCATTCTGATCCAGAAAAAGGGTTACCAGAATTCGATCCCTGATGTTAAGTGTTATGCAGCACTGGATGTGTTGCACCGTTATACGAAATCCCCAGATTCCAAACATAAAATGCTGATATTGGTTCACTACCAAAAAGCAACAGAATTTAGGGGAGGTGACATGGCAAATATATATTTACGAGCATTGGCTTTCATGAAATTCCTAGAAAAGGAAGCTGCTGGCCGCATAAATTTTGAACAGATTGTCGCAAAAGTGATCAAGCAGGAGGCGGTTTACCAGCGGCTATAACTCCTGTGCTACTGGGTGGAGATGACTTCAGGTGGCACTGGTGGTTATAGGATCAACAGAAACTTTATCAGCTTACAACCACACTTTACTAACAAATAAGAAAGCCAGACGATTCCCACTGTCAGCCCGGCAATTGAACCCAACACAACAATAAGTACGCCAACAATAAGCCTCCACACCAAATATAATCCGACGCCAATAACTAGAATTTCCGCAAGTGCGCCCATGTAATATCTCCGCGAAAGAAATAGATACAACGATACTCTTTCAGCGCGACAATACATGTCGTAAATAGTATTTCACATCTGAACAAACAATATCGGGCTTGATAAAGGAAAATAATAAGGACTGCCATCAGAGTATTTGGTGGCAGATTCATAATATCATTTTCGATTGCGACTCAAATTGTCGCACTAACCATCTATGATGCGAGCATTCGAATTTCACAAAGGAACGTAAATGAAACACTGTGAACGGCGAGGTGACGCTCTAGGTGCAATAACTTTTGAATTACTTTCTTCGCTGAAACAGAACCTGGAAGCCGATCAACCACTTCAGTTTTGAGAGATATGGGTGACCCAGGTCAACCAATGAACGAACTCTCTGAACTTGATGAACGATTTCAATTAGTATCCATGGCTCAGCTTATAAAAGAAATTACCACCGACAGCTCAAACGCAGAACGTTGGCATGAGTTGGCAAAGATGGCAGACATGGCTGGGAATGAGGCCAATTGGCAATTTTATTCAATGGCCATCTGGCTGAATCCGAGAGAGGTGGAATACAAGCTCGGCCTCCTGGCTTCGATTCTGAAACAGGGAACGAGCGAGCTAGCCGATAAATTGTTTTATACCTACCTCAGTCAAGCTGACAGGGATGATGAACGCGCTGCGTTATCAAGTGGATTTGCCAGTCAGCTTCTCGACTTTGGAATGTCCAGCAAGGCAATGGAAGTCATCAGGAACCTTCACCTTGATAATGAAGATTTGTCCAAAGTTCGCGTGGAATTGGGAAGACTTCTGCTAATTGATAATCAGCCCGAAAAGGCTATTGAGATGCTGGATACAGCAAGAGCGATAAATACAGCAGGCAATGAGCACTTTATGATCAAACGATCAGTGGCCCTTATATGCGCTTATCGGAGTACTGGAAACCTTGAGGCTGAAACAGAACAATGGGCCATTCTCCGTAATATCAAGGTTCCCTTATGGCCCTTTAAGTGGGAATTCCAAAGCTGGTGGGGAGATGCCCAAGAGCTCCTTTGCACCTACAAGATAGATGTACAAATAAGGAGTTACTGCGAGTTTGAATGCCTGTTTGAAGGGCAAATGCATTAAGGACACATGTAATCAATGTGCAATAAACCTGACCGAATCGCCCCTGCGGAATTAGAATTATTGGCTGCGATTTCAGACGAGTTGTTGTCTTTGCCAAAGCTGATACCGCTCGCTCCATGCAAAAAGTCAGATGAATATCAATTAATGGCCTCGTTTCGGGACAATCTTGGTTTATCGCCACGCTCAGTTCCATTTCAACCTTGAATTAGAAATCTCCTTGTTTACGTCTTTTTTCCAAAAGTTTAAGTCTTTTCGTGTGCGACATATCTTGACGCGTACTCATTCTACAATGTGTTCCTAGTCATTGAAACAAAGGCACTGATGATGAACACCCTACCTGATTTCCTTATCTCGTGTACCAAAAGCAATCGCAAACAAATCATCGCAGCAGCAGAAGGATACCGGCCATTGCTGGCTACTTGGCTGTTGGAGCTTACACTTACGCTAGGCTGGTATAAAAAAAGTCATGGAAGGCATAACTGGATTCTTGAAGACGAAGGATTTTCGCAGATTACAGGAATCAGTTTGGAAAGAGGGTCGGGCCTGGGAGACGATACTACTGATAAACTGGTTGTAAATGGCAAGTCGGTAAAGTACTCCGAAGCAGCTTCAGTGAGAGCAATGAAATCACAGGTTGCCAGCTTCCGTAACCAGCCACTGCGCGATGATCTGAATCTTTTTCTGAACATCAACTTGCTTGGTCAAGTAATCGGATTGAATCAGGCTGAGAAGGCTATTCTTTGCTTCGTGGCTGCAATAAATGTCTTTAATCACTTTAAAGATGCAATTTCGCATGTACATCACAAGGTTTCTTTGCATGAGACTGGCGTCATCATTGCACATCTGATTGGGCAAAACGATGCTGATATATTAGCTGTATTGCGACAGGACTCCGCGCTCAGAGCGGCGGGAATTATTAATGTAAATGAACACAGAGAAGATCTGGAAGATAAGCTTGAACTGCTCACGGGAATGGATAGCTTGCTTACCCAGGAGCATGAAAATGAAGAAGCACTGATTGGTCGTTTCCTAAAAAGAACCGGTCAACCCACACTAAAAACTCAGAGCTTCCCACACCTGGCTTTGGATGCACATACGCTTAAAAAATACCTTGAACGTGCTCTGCAAACAAAAACGTTGGGAACCAATATATTGCTGTATGGCATTCCAGGCACAGGCAAGACAGAATTCGTGAAGGCCTTGGCGAAAGAACTGGAAACAAATTTATACGAAATATCTTTTTCCGATGAAGATGGTGACCCCATTACTGGAACTGAACGGTTGAAGGCATACAACCTGTGTCAGAGGATTCTGGTTCAGAAGGATAACGCCATCCTCATGTTTGACGAAATTGAAGATGTATTTCCAAGTCAGGGTGGATTGCGCGCCTTATTCGGCATTCAGTCCGACGAGGATAACGAGAAATCAAGCAAGGCATGGGTCAACAGAACGCTTGAACGTAATGGAACTCCAGCGATATGGATCACCAACAACGCCCATATTGACCACGCATATTTGCGCCGCTTTGATTATTCCATTCGATTTCCTATTCCACCGCAAAAAGTGCGAATGGAAATTGCCCGTCACCATCTTGGGCAATTTAATCCGACGGATGCCTGGCTGGCAAAAATCGCTGCAAACGAACAGATGACTCCAGCCCAATATGAACGGGCGGCTAAATTGGCACGCATTAGCAGTGGGAACGATAACGAAGATGCCCAGAGCCTGGTTGAACAGGCGCTGGATCGCAGCGCTACCTTGCTTGGGCAAAAGCGCACGCCATCTCGCAATACTTTGCACACTGGCTACGACCTGCGTTTCGCTAATACCAGCATGGCTATGCAGAGCGTCATCAGCGGATTGAGTAAAAAACGCCAAGGTACCTTCTGTTTTTATGGACCGGCGGGTACAGGAAAAAGTGAACTGGCACGTCATATAGCTGATGAATTGGATATGCAATGCGTTGTCCGTCGCGCATCTGACATCCTTAGCATGTGGGTTGGAGGCTCGGAGCAGAATATTGCCGAGATGTTTGCTGAAGCACGTCAACAAGAGGCTGTGCTGGTACTGGATGAAGCAGACAGCTTCCTTGCCGACCGGAGAGATGCACGACACAGTTGGGAAGTGACACAAGTCAACGAACTGCTGACACAAATGGAAGCATTCAATGGGATCTTCATCTGCACCACCAATTTGATGGATAAGCTCGATCAGGCAAGCCTGCGTCGTTTTGCTTTCAAGGTTAAGTTTGATTTCCTCACTGCCAATCAATGCTGGGAAATGTTTACGCAGGAATATGTGCGCTTAGGCGGTAAATTGGCGGAAGCAAGCGATTGGGAAAAGCAGGTTCGCAATCTCACCAAATTGACACCTGGTGATTTTGCAGTTGCTTCCCGCCAACTTTCCATACTTGACGTACCAGTCACTGCGAGTGAAATGTATCGGCAACTGCTTGAGGAATGCCGGGTGAAGGGTGGAACAACTGGAAAAATCGGGTTCTAGGCTGATCCAGTACGCCAAGTCAGCGAGACAGGGTTATAAACAAGCATGCCATGACAGTCTAAATTTCAAGTCATAAATGGAGGCTTTTCAAATGAAACGAAGAGAATTTATTAAAGGGTTGCTTGCTTTGGGGCTTCTGCACCCTGGCCTTAAAGCCCTTTCGATGAACTTTAATCCTGCCATCGCGGATGAGAAAGCGAAATTGCTGTGGCTGGCGAACCTAGACTCGATATTGACAGCAGTTCTAGTTTCGAGATTATTGATACGCCACTTCAGGATGCGGTAATCAAGGTTATAGGTGTGGGCGACTGCGGTGGCAATGCAGTGGACTACATGATCGAACATGGCCTGCGAGGAGTAAAATTTGTCGCTATCAACACCGATGCGGGGGCACTCATCCGCAACAAGGCACCAACTCATCTCAAGATAGGCACCGGCATCACCCAAGGCATTGGTGAAGGTGCAACTCCTGTTGTCCAAAGTGCCGCAACCCGAGAAGATCATGCGCGCATCACGGAACTGATCATGGGGTCACACATGGTATTTATTGTTGCAGGTATGGGGGGCGGCACTGGCACCGGCGCAGCACCCGTGGTCGCGCAGATAGCCAAAGATATGGGAATATTGACCGTGGCCGTAGTGACTAAACCGTTCACTTTGGAAAACAATCGGTTGGGATTGGCAAAGATCGGTATAGAAAAACTGAGAGAACATGTTGATTCACTGTTCCTCGTGCAAAACGATAAGCTTATGGACATACCCGGTGATGATACAGAGATTGCCTTGCTGAAAGCGTATCGCCATTCTCACTGTGTAATGTTGGACGCAGTGTCATGCATTGCTGAATCAATCAATGCGCCGGGACTTGTAGCAGTCGACTTTGCAGATGTACGCACGTTGATGTCAGCATCAGGCATAGCGATGGTAGGTGCAGCATCCGCTTCAGGATCGAGCCGTGCCAAGACTGCTACAGAATGCGCCATATCCTCTAAATTAATGGAAGACGTGATGACTTATGCCAGCAGTGTGCTGGTCAAGATCAGTTCCGATTATAGCCTTACGCTTAAGGAATACCGGGAAGTCTACAACTGCATACAGTTGGCTAATCCGGATGCGACCACGATGGTTACCAGCGTTTTCGATGAGAGCATGGGTGACGAGATGCGTGTTTCCATCGTGGCTACTGGATTGGGATAGCAAGCAGGTGAAAAACAACATTTAGGTTTTAAATAATGAACAAGGCGTTATCAAATAAACTGCTTCATGATTTCCCCCAGTTATTTCGCAATCGCCAAGATTCTTCTTTGCAACGCGGATTTGAGTGTGGCGATGGCTGGTTTGATCTAATCTACAAGCTATCTCAAGACATTGAAACCATCGCGCATGAAAGCGGATTGGATCCTGGTTCACCTGAATGGCCTTTGTGCAGACAGGTAAAGCAAAAGTTCGGGTCGCTACGCTTTGTCGTTTTAAGAAATGCCAATTTTCCAGATATGTATGAACTTATCAGTAAACTCAGGGAGAATGCATTGGAACGATCATTGCAAATTTGTGAATATTGCGGCAAGCCTGCTGACATTGTCGCAGATGGCGGCAGAACCATAATGTGCCCAGAACACAAAATGCAAGCTGAAACTGCTCCAGATTTTCCACCACCATTTCAACTCGGCAAATGCCGAAATGACGAATAAACTGACAACCCATGATTACTGACGAACCCATTTCAGAAAAATACCAACGCGCAGCACAAGCCATACTTGAAGCGGACGGCCTGATAATTGCGGCCGGTGCAGGCATGGGTGTAGATTCCGGCTTGCCGGATTTTCGTGGTAGCGAGGGATTCTGGAAAGCGTATCCGGCTCTGGGAAAAGCCAGGATTGATTTCCGCAGCATCGCCTCACCGGAAGCATTTGCGCGGATGCCGTCACGTGCTTGGGGATTTTATGGCCATCGGCTCAACCTGTACCGCGACACCGTGCCACACGATGGTTTTCGCTTACTGCGAGAAATGGCAGTCAGATTGCCTCATGGCGAGTTTGTTGTCACCAGCAACGTGGACGGGCAATTTCAGAAAGCCGGATTTCCAGAAAATGATGTGTGCGAAATCCACGGCAGCATTCATTATCTTCAATGCATGAACAATTGCGATCTGATATGGCCAGCAGATGATTTTCGCCCAGAAATCGATCCGGAACAATGCAGTATTGTTTCACCCATGCCGCGTTGCCCGCGCTGCAATGGACTTGCTCGTCCGAATATCCTAATGTTCAATGACTGGCGATTTATCGGGGATAGAGTTGAACGGCAACAATTCGGTTTTGACGATTGGACATGTCGTGCAAAGAATTACGTCACTATAGAGATAGGTGCTGGCACTGCGCTTCCTACTATTCGCCGTTTTGCGGAATTTTCCAACAAGGGTTTTTTGATCCGCATTAATCCAACCGATGCAAAGATTGCCAAGGCATACAATAAGCTGGGGGTGTCATTGCAGGTTGGTGCTTTGGAAGGGTTGCGCGGTATTGCTGAGGAATTACAGCGCAAGGCTCTGTTACAGAAGCGTACAATTTTTCAAGGAATCGATTGAAGCACCCGAATCACTTACGCACAACCGATTACTGAAGATGAATTAAAGAAAGCCAAAAGGTAGCTGCGGATGCATTGCTAACGGTTGTAGAAATAGAAATCAATGCCCCCTTACGCACATTGCTTTCATAAAAATCATATCAGTATTCTTTTGCCCGACTGGGTTGTGTTGAGTTGAGCATCGTAGTCGACACCTGTAAGGGACGCACAAACGCGACCATTATCGTTCTAACCCTTACGAATAATTCATCGTAAAGTGACAGCAACTTTAGTCAACTTAGCTTCTCAGCCAAGTGCAAACTCGGACCTGCCCCAATTAAAGCTTTTGCAATGCGCTTCCAGTTTTCCTTTCCGTTCTTTTTTGTCTCATCGTAAAGTTCTTTTGGCCACGCAAGCTCTTCATGTAAAAGCTGTGTTCTTCGGATCAGGCGGTTGACGCGTTCTTCTTCTACCGATCCTGGTATGATAATGTGATAGACCTCTACCTTGTGGAATGAACCGTCAGAACGCATGCGAGTTAGCCTACCAACTCGCTGAAGTAAGCGCAAAGGAGACCATGGCAATTCATAGTGTACCAATACAGTACATGCTCCATGAAGATCAATACTTTCAGAAAGCTTATCTGTAGCGATCAGGATATATGGAGCTTTTTTCTTATCCATGAAGCTTATCTGATGCTCATCTGTAAACTCATGCACAGCAGCAGAAATATTGTTTTTTTGAGCTGGAATAGCAGCTTGAAGCGCCAACTGTAAGCCCCGCGCAATTCCTTGGTGAACGCAAAATAATAAAACTTTTTTCCCTGTCAATTCATACTCATTACTATTGTTAATTCTAGTGATGATGCCACAAGCTACCAGCATATCAATCAACCTTGGAACACGGCTGTGTTCTTTAAGTAACCATTGAGCCGCTTCAAGTGGTCTCGACTTTCCTGCAACGTGTGGTTGCTCATAAGGATATCCAAATACCTTCTTTTTTCCTTTATAAGATTTGTTAGCTAAAAGATGCAACCCATTGTTGAATTTTGTTCTAACCAATCCTATAGCCCACGCAGCTTCCTTAGATTTCCAGTCTATAATTTCTGATCCATAATCCTTAGCTTGGGAGATGAACTCTAATTCCCCTTCCTTCAAGGAATTGAAAGAGGTAATTCTTTTGTGAAGGGGCATTACCCATTGCGTTTGTTCTTCTATCCAATGGACTCCCATTGTTTGAATTGCTTTACCGAAAGGTAATATCAAGGTCTGTTCATCAACTTTACTGCCTTTGCCCATCAGCAGACATGAAATTAAAATCAACGCCTTTTCTTTGCATTCCCTAATGGTTGGATCATCCTCTTTTGGATGTTCAACAAGCATATCCCTCTCCTGTTCCATAACTGGGTTGAGAGGAGTGGCTGAAACTAAGTAAGTGTGATTCCCAAATGGCCCCCTTTTAACCAATGCCAATAGATGAGGCGTATCGCTACGAAAACGATGCCATTCATCAATAACTATAAATGCATATGCTGGCAACCTCTTAATTGATTTAAGGTCGGAGAACGATTTGAATTCTAGTTTCATGCCATCAGTTGCAAGGCGCAAACGCAGTTCAAGCGTAGTTTCCTTCCTAATATTTATTTCATCCTGACTAGGAAAAGTTGCTAGAGCTAATTCGCGCAACCAAACATGTTCGACTCTCTTGTTAGGTCCGAGAACTAACAAATTGTTACACAAAGTCCTCCAATTATCGTTCGATTTACTCTTCAGACGGTCAAGAAGATGCTTAAGAACAGTTCTAGTTTTTCCCGCACCGGGGGGCAATGTCACAAGGTAGCCTTTTCTCATTTAAGCTCCAGTTTTACCGATTGCTCTGCCAATTGCCTTGCTAATTCCTGACACCAAATGGGTATATCCATTGAATGCAATCCGTGATGATATAGCCATCGGGTAAATGCAACCATGGTAGGCCCTTTGAGTGGATTTTGAATAACCAGCTGTCGCATATCGCGAACATCAGAATGATTGGTTAACCGTTGTTCACTACCGTCACACTTGTTACCTCTTTTTGGCTTTGGTTTGGGTTCAACATGCGAACCTTGCAATTCCAGTATTGGCCAATATTCCCCATAGTCCAAAGAGGTAATCCATACTTTTCTACCTCTTGCTAATCCAATCAATTCTACATTCCCTTTGCCAATTATCGACGCAAAACTCTTCGCATTTAGAGGTTGCTTGATAATGTTATCTTGTAGCTTCACAGTCACGCCAACATCTAGATTTCGGAGACTTCTAAGCTTTACAGTATTTGCCTTAGCTCCTCCTGTCAGCTTGATGGAAACGATATTGTTTTCCATACAAAGCAGGGCTCTTTCTGGTGCAGCTATGCGGAGTTTTCGTTCATCATTCCAATCCGGTATTGGATCTTCGGGGTCTTGGTCGCCTGGAACGTCCAAATCGGTATTAATAAGGGTGCCATATGGAAAACCGCGAAGAGCGCGCATAATTGAATCATCTTTAAAGACCAATAATAATGTCTCATGGTTGATTGGCTTATCAATAGTGCATCCCATTGCTTGTGATGTCCAATTGACAGACCCCATAGCCATGCATTGATTGAAGAACATTACCTTTGCATGAATAGCCAAGTGTTTTTTTGGATGCGTACCCTGATATACCATCATCTTGGGTGTAGGTTTTAAATGTTTCATGATCGCATTGCCACAGACAAAAGGGGCAGCACAGGCTTCCGGAACACCAAGCGCCTTGAGTGAGTGAATCAATGGGTATATCACTGATTTAATATTAAGCCCTGCTCTTGCATCAATTATTAATGAGTGCGGGGTCATTTTGCAGCGATGCCACCCTTTTTGAAGTTCAAGCTTATTGGGAAACAAAAATGCTGCATCAAAAATTGGGGTTTCTGTTGGTAAAGAAACTCCTTGCCCTTCAAAACATTTATAGCTTTCAAGAGTACCCCCTTCTTCCCTCTGGACTAAGTGGTATGAACTCAAATTGGCTGACGTTACGACTAGTTTTATTAGCTCTGGTTTATTGTTGTTAATTTTAAGCCTTGCCCAGATTTTGGAATGAAACACTGGACATCTTTTAGGATGATTTATTTCAAGCTCGATGGTATAAACCATTGCATTGTGGAATATTGATTTCAGGAAACCAGGATTCCGATGCCTCAAAATGTCATGGAATACCACAATTTTTTGGGTTGGGGAAACCTTTTCATATTTAAGCAGCTCTACAAGTACAGCTTCATCAAGTGTAAAGGTTGTAAATAGGACAACCTCTCCATCTCCTATTCCCCTGAAAAATGTTTCAAATGGTGACATGATTCAACGCTTAATTTGTGAAGGCATCGATTTGAAATACAAGTTGTGAAAAAGGGGAATCCGCATGGCGGCCAAGACTGGCCGATCCATACCCCGAAAATGTTTCGTCTGCGCAGCTAAGGGAGGTGGAGAATTCTGATTCTCAATTTTGTTCAATAGTTCAATATAATGAGAGTTGCAAGCACCACGTGGAAGAAATAGAGGAGGATTCTTAAGTATTGTTAGCAGACAATCCTTCCATTTCAGGACATGATCTGAATAGCTTGCAGGTTCCCCATCCTTCCGGTCAAAATTACCATAGAGACATCGAATAAATACAAAACTGTAACAACCTCTCCATAGAACAGGATCAAATTTATCAGGTGCGTTCCTTAAAACGATAGTAACAACATCCAAGACTGATGGCTCATCAACTTTATTTTTTTGTTGGGCAAGTTCATAAGCACTCCGATACCCTTTCGCGGGAGTTCCGTTGGAAGCAAGAAATAATTCTTTCCATTTTTCCTCATGGCTATAGGTGTAAAAAAAAGAAGCTCCCCCATCAAATCTCACTCCTTTGAGGTAACGATGAAGTGGTTTACATAATGGGCTGTTTTCAATATTTTTTGCCATACTTTGGTATGGGCGAAATGAAGCCTTAGTCGAAGGACCGGTAGGACGGTTTGTTTTAAGGTCTTTTTTTAATTTAAGTGTCGCCCGCTTGACCATCGACTCGTCAACCCCGCTTAGTGCCAGGCACAAAAAAGGCCACCATCTTACGCCCGTGGTCAATGATGGAAAAAGTTCATCACCGAGTTTGTCTAATTCAAGATTCCTTTTAATGGATACAGGGGATTCCGGATCAATCTGCGCACTATCAAGTCGAGGAGAGATGATCGGATGTGGTATCCAGTTGAGGCTTAAGAGATGAGGATGATTATTTTCTTTTTTCATTTTTGTGATGAACTTGCCCGCGTATTCTGATCGCATAATGCGAAGACCCTACCACCTAACATCGTAACATTTCCCTAATTTTAGGTAGATCAAAAACTATCCATCGGGGAGATGAAAACTGTGGCAGACTAAAATTTTGTAAGTCTATCATTCCTCAACTTGTAAACTGCTGCATCACGTGACTTTCTGTCGCACAGTGTAACGCATTCGCAGACCTAATTAAATGGTTCTTCAACAATTACACTGTGATTTTTTCCTTGATACTGGAGAATTCTGTTTTTCAACTACACCGCCACCATCATGAAAGACACTGCCCTTTACGAACATCTTCTTGGACTGAAAACGCCTTGGTCGGTGAAGTCTGTTGACCTCTCCTTGGCGGATCAGCGTGTGGTGGTTGAAGTTGTTCTTAAGCGAGGCCAGGTGTGGGCGGATCCTACGGACAGTACAAAGCGGGCTCACATAAACGGCTGGACTGAGCGCCAGTGGCGGCATTTGGATACCTGCCAGTTTGAAACCCTCATCAAAGCGCGTGTTCCCCAACTCAAATATAGCGACGGTTCTGTCGAAGAATTGGCCGTGCCATGGGCGGAACGCTACAGCCGAGTCACTATTCTGATGGAAGCCTTTGTGGTTAAGTTGCTGCAAGCCTGCCCCACCACCCAAGGCGTTTGCGAACTCACGCGGCTTGCATGGAGCACCGTCAACGGCATCATGGTTAGCGCTGTGGAGCGAGGTATGCTGCGCCGCAGCGAAGACGATGTGCCCCATCTGGGTTTGGATGAGAAGAGTTCCGAACGAGGTCACTCTTATGTCAGCATACTGACCGACATTGATCGTTCCCGAGTGCTTGATCTGGTGCCGGAGCGAAAGTTGGAAGCGGCCAAAAGTCTGCTTGGAACACTCAGCCCAACTCAACGCGCTTCGGTTAAAGCGGTGGCTATGGATATGTGGCCTGCTTTTATGAGCGCAGTACAAACGTGCATCCCCCAAGCCGACATCGTCCATGACCGGTTTCACGTTTCCAAGTACCTCGGTGAAGCGGTCGATACGGTGCGCAAACAAGAACACCGCAGCTTTGCTCAAGCCAGCAGCTCGCCGTTGACAGGCAGTAAATGGGCGTGGCTTAAGAGCTATGCAGATGGGCGGAGTGCCGAAGCGGTTTCGTTTCGCGCCTTGAATCAGCTCAACCTTAAGACCAGCCGAGCATGGCGCATCAAAGAAACGTTCGCTCAATTCTGGTGCTATCGCTACACGGGGGCTGCCAAACGTTTCTTTGACGCATGGTCCAATAACGCCATGCGCAGTCGTTTGGAGCCGATCAAAAAAGTAGTCAAGATGCTCAGGCGTCATGAGACTGGTTTGCTCAACTACAGTCAGCACAGAATCAACAACGCCTGCGCCGAAGGGTTCAACAGCGCTATTCAACTCATCAAAGCCAACGCCCGAGGATTTCGCAACTTCACAAATTATCGAGCAAGAATTTTGTTTCATTGTGGCAAGTTGGATATGAGTTTAGCTTGATAAAAATCACAGTGGATATGACGGTGAACCAATTAAATGAGCGTAAGGCTTGCGTGCGCGAAGATCGATGGCCGTCTTTATCATCGATATAATTACAAAATAAGGTTCTTCATTTAGATTGCTTGCGTCCTATTATGTCGTGCTTATAACCGATAATTACAACCGTTGCAATTGGCAACATTCCTTATAGGAGCAGCAGTTATGAACGTCACGCTATCTATTGATTCCACGGACTCGATGGAATCCATCAAAGTCAGTCATTCGGAGTTGGCAACGATTGTCGGATGGTTAAATGACGATTTTCACCATGCAAGATTTTTTTCCCGTTTAATTGACCACCCGGCCAGCGAAGTTCGCAGCGCCTTGGCATGTATGTCATCTTCCTCTGTTGAAACGCTTGAGAACTTGGCACGCGATGCCAGTATTGAGGTAGTGCGTCAGGTTGCCAGTAGAAAGCGTGCTTTGAAAGCATTCAAATTCACATTGATTGAAGAGATGATCAATCGTGACGTAAGCGTAGCATCTGAAATTGCTGATAACCTTTCCAATATTCCAGAAGGAATGTGCAAGAAAGTCATTGAGGTTCTGTTACAGCATTCTGACCCCAAAGTGGTGGAAACCACTGAAAGTTATGTGGAGAGAAGCAAAGGTGATGAATGGGAAGATGAAGATATAGATTGAGGCCAGATTGTCTGGTCAAGAATGTTGCTAAGGACGTAACGCAGAATAACTCTTGGAGCTTACGTAATTTACCCAAGAATTAATGCATTGCGTCCTATTTTGTCGTAGCATTCAGCTACGTGTTACCTTTCACAGTACAAATTATTGATGATGGATAGTCACGAACTTCCAAAAATGTCACATCAGAACTTGTCGACGATGCCAAAACAATTACTTTTGGCTAACAAGCACTATAATTAATCGATTAAGAAATCTTCTTGGTCAATCAAGGTCGTCCTGCCGATCATTGCCCTAGATTTGGATTATGACCAAAAGTTGGATGGGAACGGTGGTGATGCCTAACAAGCTTACAGCAAGATTGCAGATTCCCGGTCAACTGGAGTTCTTAATCAGCAAATTACAGAGGTTCTTCACAAGTCTTGTACCTTAATTCATGGGCTATGTTGAGTTTAGTGTTTTTCTTTGAATGACGTGTGACTATTAGGGAGCGAAATCATGCCGCGTAATGACAAACAATCCGTAATATTGCGTCAGTGGGAATTGCTAAAGTTACTTCCTTCCCGTGGAACGGGAAGAACCGCATCTGAACTTACAAAGGAATTGAACAATGCAGGCTATAACATTACCAAACGTCAAGTTGAACGTGACTTGAATGAGTTGATGGAAGCGTTTGCTCTAGATAAAAATGACTCCAGTATTCCGCACGGATGGAAATGGGTGCTTGGCGCTTCAGTTGATTTGCCGGGAATGACGCTGACGGAAGCATTATCTCTGCGGCTAGTGGAAGAAACACTTAAGCCACTGCTGCCAGTTTCTTTGTGGGAAGGGTTGGACGCACGGTTCAGACAAGCTGAAAAACAATTGGCAGCATTGAGCAAAGAAAATCGCAAGGCTAAGTGGGCAAGCAAGGTAAGGACTGTTACACCAACGATGCCTTTGGTTCCTCCTGCAATCGACTCTGTCGTGTTGGCGACAGTGCAGGACGCATTGCTCGCTGACTTGCAGATTGAGGTGGATTATCGTGCCATGCGTGATGAGGAAAGCAAGATAAGGCGGTTGCATCCATTGGCTCTGGTCAACCGAGGCTCAGTTACTTATCTGATTGCATACACATCTGAATACGATGAAGTTCGATTGTATGCCTTACATCGGATTCGCAACGCCACGCGAACGAGTGATACCGTGAAGCGGCCAGCCGATTTTGATTTGGATGAATATATTCAGGCAGGTGGCCTGCATTTCGGCAATGGCAAGAACATTCGGCTGAATGCTTGGGTTTCGCAAAGCTTGGCCAGAATTCTTGAAGAAACACCGTTGTCAAAAGATCAAAAATTAAAGATAGATGAGGACGGGGACTGGATAAGACTGTCAGCTACTGTTGCGGATTCATGGCAGTTGATTTGGTGGCTAATGTCACAAGGCTCTAGTATCGAGGTAGTAGCTCCCGTTGCGCTGAGAAAAAAGATTGGTGGGTTGCATGCAGAAGCAGCAAATCAATATTCGAGTGAATTTGCTCGGTTTCAACTCACCCAGAAACAGGATGAAAAGCTCAAAGTGTGGTTGGCTGGTGTTACGCAACGTGCTGCAAGAATGCAAGAGGAAGGAGAGGGGAATCAACTTGGGCGCATTGTGAAGGGTATAGATTCAGACTCTCTTACCCAAGAGGAAATTTCCAAAATGCCAACGCACGAGTTCGTGGTGAATTTGGAAGCGCAACAAGGAACTCATGAGTGTCAGAAGCCACTCTCTTCTCTGCCAAGACCATTACCTTACTACGGGGCAATCGGCGGAGGCATTAGTATTACTTTTACGCCAACCGGGATGGGTGTTTATTGCCGAGCAACTGAATTTATAACCGGGGAATCAATAGATTTGACGGATGATAATAATTTATGTTGGTAACGACAAACCACAATCCGTGGCAGATTAAAGTAACTTAAGGCATATTTTTTAACGTCTCAGAAATCGTTGTCCAATATTACAAGGGGCATGTCTTCTGGGATTCCAATTGCATTCTTAACTTGCTGCATTTTTTTGTCATCCTTGGCATAGTCTTCTGATTTCCAATTGTCATCATAGGCCCAGTCCAATATCAAGAATGATTTTTCGTGGCTCTGTGCTCGCAGATAAAAAGTTCCGCTGGGGAATTTGAATTCTTCAAATTTAACAAATTCAGGAAATAGTTGTTGTAACCGCCACCAACCATCTCTGATACTTAAGATGG
>Ga0364886_10385_pt1 | contig 22858 bp, 20 predicted proteins | sample ExccelJu500001D3_4_FD_206926 | JGI IMG/M metagenome (GOLD analysis project Ga0364886, IMG submission 206926) | Enriched cells from Trout Bog Lake Hypolimnion, Wisconsin, USA - BchlTB.July23.5000.01.D3 | ecosystem: Environmental > Aquatic > Freshwater > Lake > Hypolimnion/Profundal zone | place... | reverse complement strand
TTTCTTTACATGCGCCCAATGATGCCTTGCGCGATCAGTTGGTGCCGCTCAATCAAAAATATCCATTAAGAGAATTGCTTGCTGCCTGCGAAAGATATTTACCTTTTGCGCCAAGAGATTTCTTAACGTTTGAATATTGCATGCTCGATGGTGTGAACGACTCTGATGCTCAAGCAAAAGAATTGATTCGTTTGCTAAATGGTATCAAGTGCAAGGTGAATTTAATCCCCTTTAATCCGTTCCCTGAGTCTGGTTTACTGCGCTCACCACCCCAACGTGTTCAAGCCTTTGCTAATATTTTGCTCAATGCTGGCATGGTGGCAACAGTGCGCAAAACCCGTGGGGATGATATTGCGGCTGCCTGTGGCCAGCTAGCGGGTGATGTAATTGATCGAACGCGCGTCCGTGAGAGAGCTGTTCACGATACGGAAATTATTCAGCCTGTTCAGTGGTTAAAAAACTTAGATTCTTAATCGATTCATGAGTTCTGATAATTCTCAATTACCTCCATTGCCATTAGGACCATCTCCTAAGAGGCTCACTCGCCAGGCAAGCGTTACCTGGAAAGAAAATATTATTTTGGTGGGTGGAGATGCCCCGGTACGTGTTCAGTCAATGACAAATACCGATACGGCTGACGCTGTCGCAACCGTGATTCAGGTTAAAGAATTGGCGATTGCCGGATCAGAGATGGTGCGTATCACTGTAAATACTCCTGAAGCTGCCGCTGCCGTTCCTTACATTCGTGAGCAATTGGATAAGTTGAATATCCTAGTGCCATTAATCGGCGACTTTCATTACAACGGCCATACTTTGTTAAATGATTTTCCAGATTGCGCTAAAGCCTTATCTAAATATCGCATTAACCCTGGGAATGTTGGCAAGGGCGCTAAACGTGATCCACAATTTGCGCAGATGATCGAAGCGGCTTGTAAATATGACAAGCCCATTCGGATAGGTGTGAACTGGGGCAGTCTTGATCAGGATCTATTGGCTGGCATTATGGATAGCAATGCTGCTTTAGCGCAGCCTAAGACAGCACAAGAAGTCATGATTGAAGCCTTGATTCAGTCAGCCTTGCAATCTGCGGAAAAAGCCGTTGAATTGGGTATGAATCCCAATCAAATTTTGCTCTCTTGTAAAGTCAGCAATGTCCAAGATTTGGTTGCTGTATATCGAGATCTTTCTCGACGTTCTGATTACCCATTACATTTAGGTCTTACTGAAGCGGGCATGGGAAGCAAGGGAATTGTTTCATCTACTGCTGCTATGGGTATCTTGTTGCAAGAGGGTATTGGTGACACTATTCGTGTTTCCCTGACTCCTGATCCTGGTGCGCCACGTGAAAACGAAGTGATCGTAGCCCAAGAAATTTTACAAACCATGGGTTTACGCAACTTCACTCCTATGGTGATTGCATGTCCCGGCTGCGGTAGAACTACTAGTACAACATTCCAAGAGTTGGCTGCCAATATCCAATCTTATTTACGCCAACAAATGCCTGTTTGGAAAAAAACCCATCCAGGTGTTGAGAGCATGAATGTGGCTGTCATGGGCTGTATTGTGAATGGACCAGGTGAGAGTAAACATGCCAATATCGGCATCTCTCTTCCAGGTACTGGCGAATCTCCAGCGGCTCCCGTATTTGTCGATGGCGTTAAGGTAAAGACCTTGCGTGGCGAAAATATTGTCGAAGATTTTCAAGTGATCGTAGATGAATACGTCAAACAACATTACGCTCCAAAATAATCAAAATCCAATGACTGAAAAAAAGATTCAAAAAATTAATGGCGTACGCGGGATGAATGATCTTTTGCCTGCTGATGCAGCGCAATGGACACATCTTGAACATGTATTGCGTGACCTTACTCGCGCATACGGATACGAGTTTCTCAGAACACCAATTGTTGAAGCTACGGCGGTATTCCAGCGTGGTATCGGTGAGGTTACTGATATTGTTGAAAAGGAAATGTATTCCTTTGAGGATCGTTTAAATGGTGAGCAGTTGACCTTGCGACCAGAGGGAACTGCCGCATTAGTGCGTTCAGTCATTGAAAATAATTTGCTGTATGAAGGACCAAAACGTCTTTGGTATACAGGCCCCATGTTCCGTCATGAGCGCCCACAGCGCGGTCGTTATCGTCAGTTTCATCAATTTGGTATCGAGGCTTTAGGCTTTGCTGGTCCAGATATTGATGCTGAAATCATTTTGATGGGTCAGCGCCTTTGGGATGAGTTGGGTTTAAAAGGTGTTCGATTAGAAATGAATTCTCTTGGTCAAGCAGACGAGCGTGCACAACATCGCGCTGCATTGGTGACTTATTTTGAACAGAACGCATCGCAGCTTGACGAAGACTCTGAACGTCGATTACTCACCAATCCTTTGCGTATTTTGGACTCCAAAAATCCAGCAATGCAAGAGTTAATTGAGGGCGCTCCTAAGCTATTGGATTTCTTGGGTGAAGAGTCTCTTGCGCACTTTAATGCTGTGCAAGACTTACTCAAAGCTAACAACATTCCTTGCAAAATTAACCCACGCTTGGTGCGCGGTTTAGATTATTACAACCTAACAGTTTTCGAGTGGGTAACTGAAGAACTTGGCGCACAGGGAACTATTGCTGGCGGTGGAAGATATGACCCTCTCATCGAAAGAATGGGCGGTAAAGCGGCCCCAGCTTGTGGCTGGGCGATGGGTATGGAACGGGTTTTGGAGTTGATGAAGGTTTCCAAATCCTTGCCTGAGGCGGCTCCACTTTGTGATGTATTTGTATTGCATCAAGGTGGTGAAACATTGACCGCTGGAATGATCATTGCAGAGCGCTTACGCAGTGCTGGCATCGATACCGTTCTCTTTTGCCCTCCAGATGGCCATTCTGCTAGCTTTAAATCCCAGATGAAGAAGGCTGATGCTAGTGGCGCAGCCTATGCCGTCATCATCGGACCAGATGAATTGGTGAAAAATGAGGCGCAGCTTAAAGACCTTCGCGGTACTGGTGAACAACGCGCTGTTCCGCTTGAGGGCGTACTTGAGGCGGTAATTGACGCCTTGGTAGGCTCATCAGAATAGAATTACTCTACAAACACCTTTATTTACTTGGATTGACATGCCGTTAGACCTAGAAGAACAAGAACAACTAGACCAATTTAAAGCGTTTTGGCAAAAGTATCGCAACCTCATTACGGGTATTGCTACTGCAGCTTTGTTGGTTTATGCAGCGTACAGCGGCTATCAATGGTGGCGCGTTAGTCAAGCATCGGCTGCATCACAACTCTACGAAACGATGATTACTGCCGTTACAAAGGGTGATAAAGATCAAACCTTGCGCGCTGCGGATGATTTGCAAAAGCAATTCTCACGCACACCTTATGCAGCAATGGCGAGTTTAATTGCAGCAAAGATTTCTTCGGAAGCTGGTGATGCGCCTAAGGCAATTGAATATCTGCATTGGGCTGCTAAGAATTCTTCAAACGATGGATATTTAGCTTTAGCAAAAATGCGTTTGGTTTCTCAATTAATTGAGCAGGGTACAGAACAATCTTATGCTGAGGCTGATCAAATTCTAAAAGAGACCCCAATCAAAGGATATGAGGCGCTATGGTTAGAGCGTCGCGGCGATTGGTTTTTGGCGCAGAAGAAGGTTGCCGATGCTCGTACTAGCTACGAAGCTGCCTGGAAACAATTAAACCAAGATAAAGAATTTCCTGAAGAGGCGCGTCGCCTCTTGAAGGTGAAATTGGACGCTGTTGGGGGAGTAACTCAGTAATGACAAAATTTAAGCGCTCAATGAAGCTGCTCAGCGCGGCCTTGATTATTGGTTCATCAGTTGTTGCTTTGATGGCCTGCTCCGGTGGTTCGCGCGTTCGCAAACCCGCTGAGCTTACTGCGGTTAGCAATCAGTTTGAATTGACGCCAGTATGGTCTATCAATGTAGGATCTTCAGATCCGTTTAACTTTCATCCAGTTGTTGCTGGTAACGCCGTCTATGCAGCATCTCATGGTGGCAATCTTGTCAAAGTAGATCTTGACACCGGCAAGAAGGTTTGGAGTGTATCAGTACCCGAGGACTTATCTGTTGGCCCGGGCTCAGATGGTCGAACAACAGTGGCCGTTACGACTAAAGGGATGGTTTATGCCTATGACGATAGCGGTAAGCCAATCTGGAATGTCAGCGTAGGTAGCGAAGTATTAACTGAACCCGTAGTTGCCGCTGGAGTGGTGGTTATCCGTGCTTTAGATAGTCGCTTCATTGGGTTGGATGCTCTGACTGGTGCTCAAAAATGGGTATATCAACGTCAGCAAGCAGCTTTATCCTTACGCGTTGGTTACGGAATGTTGCCCCTAGGTAATGAAGTAGTTGTGACTGGTTTTAGCGGTGGCCGCTTTGGCATGATTGCCTTGGCAAATGGCGGTTTGATCTGGGAAACTCCGATTTCATTTCCGAAGGGATTCTCTGAGATCGAGCGCCTCAATGATGTGACTGCGAAACCAAGTATGGAAGGCGATATTCTTTGCGCAGTTTCTTATCAAGGCCGAATTGGTTGTGGTCAAGCGCGCACCGGAAACCTTTTATGGTTTAAGGATTACTCAAGCTATACGGGTACCGCTCAAAGTTCTGATATGGTTTTCTCGGCCAATGAAAAATCTTATGTAACGGCCTTTGCTACGAAAGACGGTACTCAGATTTGGGAAAATACAGCACTTACTTATCGTGATGTTGGCGAACCATTAGCAGTTGGTAAGGTTTTACTTATGGGTGATGCACAAGGTTATGTGCATGCCTTCTCACAGGCGAATGGCGATCTACTTGCGCGTATTCGTCACGATAGCAGTCCAATCTCTGCCGCCCCAATTGCGGTCGGCGGGCTCATTCTGATTCAATCTCAGAGTGGAAAACTTGCGGCGTACAGTCCAAAATGAATCCAGTAATCACAATTGTAGGACGTCCTAATGTAGGAAAGTCCACACTCTTTAATCGCCTGACACGTTCACGCGATGCTTTGGTTGCCGATTTCTCGGGTTTGACCCGTGATCGTCACTATGGCAAAGGCCGTATTGGCGAACGCGCTTTTATTTGCGTTGATACGGGTGGTTTTGAGCCTGTTGCTAAGACTGGCATTGTTGCAGAGATGGCTAAGCAAACTAAGCAGGCCGTTGCTGAATCCGACATCATTATTTTCTTAGTTGATGGTCGTTTAGGCATTGCCCCGCAGGACCGCGTGATTGCCGATTTCTTGCGCAAGACGGGTCGCCCAGTTATTTTGGCGGTGAACAAAACTGAAGGTATGCAAGCTGGCGTTGTAACGGCAGATTTCCATGAGCTTGGATTAGGGGAGCCTTTTCCAATCTCATCTGCTCATGGTGATGGTGTACGTGGTTTGATTGATGATGCTTTAGATTCTTTAGGTATTGCCGAACCAGAACCTGATGAATTAGAAAACGATCCTAATCGTCCGATGAAGATTGCGGTTGTTGGTCGTCCTAACGTCGGTAAATCCACACTGATCAATAAGTTGATTGGTGAAGAGCGTGTTATTGCATTCGATATGCCTGGAACAACTCGCGATGCGATTGAAGTTCCATTTGAGCGTAACGGTAAGCCTTATATTTTGGTAGATACCGCAGGCTTGCGTCGTCGTGGAAAAGTCTTTGAAGCGATTGAAAAATTCTCGGTTGTAAAAACCTTGCAAGCAATTGCTGATTGCAATGTCGTTATTTTGATGCTCGATGCGCAGCAAGACATCTCAGAGCAAGATGCCCATATTGCAGGATTTATTGTTGAAGCAGGGCGGGCATTGGTTGTTGCGGTTAATAAGTGGGATGGCATTGATGCTTATGTGAAGGAGCGCGCTCGCCTAGAGATTGCGCAGAAATTACGCTTTCTAGACTTTGCTAACGTGCACCCCATTTCAGCGAAAAAAGGTACTGGCTTAAAAGAGTTATTTAAAGATGTAGATGCTGCTTATGCTGCTGCAATGGCGAAGTTGCCAACACCAAAGTTGACTAGGATTTTGCAAGAAGCGATTGAACATCAGCAACCTAAACGGGTTGGTATGGGTCGTCCAAAATTACGTTATGCCCATCAGGGTGGTATGAACCCTCCAATCGTGGTGATTCATGGAACCTCCTTAAGTGGCGTAACCGACAGTTACAAGCGTTATTTAGAAGGTCGCTTTAGGGATGTCTTCAAATTACGTGGCACGCCACTACGAATTCAAATGAATACCGCTAAGAACCCTTACGTTGATGCTGATAAAGGCAAAAAAGGTAACAAGAAATAAGCCGAACAAGTTAAGATTATGTTTATTGATCAGTAGGGTTGCATAGGGAGCTTGATTTTTTAAAATGAACCCCCTAATAATGATGTCGATGTGTTTTATAAAAAAAGCAAGACTCCCTAAATACAAAACTAACAAGGAGCAGTATGACGAACAATAAAATTCAGTTGTTACAAGATCCCTTTCTTAATGCTTTGCGCAAAGAGCATGTACCTGTGTCTATTTATCTCGTTAATGGAATTAAGCTGCAGGGCAATATTGAATCTTTTGATCAATATGTGGTTCTCTTGCGTAATACCGTTACCCAGATGGTTTACAAACACGCAATCTCCACGATCGTTCCTGCTCGTGCGATTGAATTTCGTATAGAAGAACCAAGCTCTGTATAAAACTGGTGTAGATGCGGCACGCGCCGTCCTCGTTGGAGTAGATACAGGACGCGAAGATTTTGCAGACAGCATGGCCGAGCTCAGCCTTTTGGCTGACAGCGCTGGTTCTATACCCACAGCTAGTGTTATCGCCCGTAAAGGCAGAACTGATCCAGCTTTGTTTATTGGATCTGGCAAGGCTAATGAATTGAAGAGGGTGATGGAAGAGCAGGAGGCCGAACTGGCGATCTTTAATCATCCGCTTTCTCCAACCCAGCAGAGAAATTTAGAACGCCATATCGGTCGCCATGTCATGGACCGGACGGGTTTGATTCTGGACATCTTCAGTCAAAGAGCTCAAAGTCATATTGGTAAAACCCAGGTTGAGTTAGCCCAAGTTCGCTACCGAATGTCGCGTTTGGTCCGGGCCTGGAGCCATTTAGAGCGTCAAAGAGGCGGTATTGGTGTGCGTGGTGGTCCTGGCGAGACTCAGATGGAGCTTGACCGCCGTATGCTCGCAACTAAAGCTAAGCGCTTAGAAGCCGAGCTTGAAAAGCTACAGCGCCAACAAAGAACCCAAAGACGCGCCAGAAATCGCAAAGATGTGTTCTCGGTATCCTTGGTTGGATATACCAATGCAGGTAAATCCACGCTGTTTAATGCCCTGACCAAAGCCGGTACCTATGCTGCAGACCAGCTTTTTGCGACTTTAGATACGACATCCAGAAGAGTGCATTTGGAAGGGGTAGGCTCTATCGTAGTTTCTGACACGGTTGGCTTTATTCGGGATTTGCCCCATCAGTTGGTAGAGGCTTTTAGGGCAACATTGGACGAAACCATTCATGCAGACCTCATATTGCACGTTATTGATGCCTGTAGCCCTGTTGTGAGGGAGCAAAAAGCTGAAGTTGAGGCTGTTTTGCGAGAAATCGGCGCAGATGAGATCCCTCGCATCGAAATCATGAACAAAATTGACCAAATGCCTCAAACCTTCACAAAAGGGGCTCTTTTAGACCGAGATTCTGAGGGTATTCCGAGTAAGGTTTTTCTATCTGCCAAGACTGGCTTGGGCCTTGATTTATTGCGTGAGGCGCTGGCTGAGTGCTCCCAAATGACTGATAGAATTAGGGTCGAACATAACCGTGCCAAGACGCAAATGGCCCCGGATGAGTTTTTAGCCCCACTACCTGAGCGACCAGAGTCTTCCGAATTTAATCCTATCCCCAATCGAAAATACTCACCTAATGACGCGTAAATTTCTCGGCCTATTTTCGGTCAACGAGCCTGACTGGGGTAAGAGCAACCCAGAAAACGGCTCAAATGATGCTAAAGATGGGCGGGGAAGTGTTCAGGCGCCAAAATCGGGATCCGCTAACTCGGATAACACCGATAAACCTGGTGAGAATTCATCCAATAAGCCACAGCCAAACAAGCCAGATGGTCCGCCGGATCTTGATGAGCTTTGGCGGGATTTCAACGATAGGCTAGCTGGCCTATTTGGCGGAAAGAAAAAGCCTGACTCATTACCAAATAAACCGAGTGTTGATACGCCTTCGCCTAAATCTCATTTAGGTGGCAACAAGAATGCAAATGGCTTTGGTGGTGGTAATGGTAGCGGCAGTGGAAACAGTAGCGGCCCTAACTTTGAATTCACCAATCCATTTTCTGCAAAAGCCAGTATTTCATTGGTTTTGCTGGGCGTACTTGTAGTTTGGTTATGCAGTGGCTTTTTTATTATTCAAGAAGGTCAAGCTGGCGTCATCATGACGTTCGGAAAGTATGACTACACAGCTAAACCCGGTATTAATTGGCATTTGCCTTGGCCAATTCAATCTGAAGAGACAGTAAACCTTTCTGGTGTTCGCTCGGTAGAGGTGGGTCGCTCCACCTTGATTAAGGCAACCAATCAAAAAGATTCATCAATGCTAACTGAAGATGAAAACATCATTGATGTGCGTTTTGCTGTTCAGTACCGTTTAAAAGATCCAACAGACTATCTCTTTAATAACCGCGACCCAGATATGGCGGTAACTCAAGCGGCTGAGACAGCTGTACGTGAAATCGTTGCTCGTAGCAAGATGGATACCGTTCTCTATGAGGGCCGCGAAAAAATCGCAATTGATTTAGCGAGTTCGATTCAAAAAATCTTGGATAGTTACAAGACAGGGATCTACATCACTAGTGTCACAGTTCAAAATGTGCAGCCTCCAGAGCAAGTACAGGCAGCATTTGATGATGCTGTAAAAGCTGGTCAAGACCAAGAGCGTCTTAAGAGTGAAGGTCAGGCTTATGCCAATGACATCATTCCACGCGCCAAGGGCACAGCTGAAAGATTAATTCAGGAAGCTGAAGGTTATAAATCTAGAGTGGTGGCAACGGCTGAAGGTGATGCTGCTCGCTTTAAACAAATTTATGTTGAGTATGCCAAAGCACCACAGGTTACACGTGATCGTATGTACATCGATACCATGCGTGACATGTATAGCAATGTCACTAAGGTCTTGGTAGATACCAATAAAAGCAACAGCCTTTTATATTTACCGCTAGACAAGATTGTTGCTCAAGTCAGTGCTGAGAGTGCTCAAGCAAGTGGAACCTCTGTTGCTCCAACAACCCCAACAGGATCAGTTTCTGTAGGTGGCGCAACTGGAGTTCCTTCAATTCCTGCAAATCAAAATACCAGCTCCAGCGTTGCTGCTCCAGCCCCCGCTAATGCAACTACAGCTCCCGCCAATGGAAATGCAAATGCTAGCGCCAATAGTTCGGCAGTAGATAAGCGTGATAGCTTGCGTAGTCGCGATCGGGAGTCAAGGTAATGAACTTCAATCGCCTAATAGCAGGGCTAGTTGCCATCATCGCATTGGCCTATGTGCTTTCTTCGAGCATATTTATAGTTGATCAGCGTAAGTTTGCGGTAGTGTTTTCATTCGGCCAAATTGTCCGTGTGATCGAGCAACCAGGTCTGCAAATCAAGTATCCAGCGCCTTTTGAAAACGTCCGCTTTTTTGATCGTCGCATTATGACGATTGACAATCCTGAAGCAGAACGATTCATTACCGCTGAAAAGAAGAATCTTCTTGTGGATTCATATGTGAAGTGGCGCATTGTTGATCCTCGTAAGTTCTTCATTAGCTTTAAGGGTGATGAGCGTTTGGCAGAAGATCGTTTAACCCAATTAGTGCGCTCAGCATTGAATGAAGAATTTACTAAACGTACCGTTCGTGAGCTGATTTCCGATCAACGAGAAGAGGTTATGCAAGGCATACGCGCTAAGGTTGCTGATGATGCTTCAGATATTGGTGTGGAAATTGTTGATGTGCGTTTAAAGCGTGTTGATTTGCTCGCTGAAATCAGTGATTCGGTTTATCGTCGCATGGAAGCTGAGCGTAAACGGGTTGCGAATGAATTGCGTTCTATGGGGGCCGCTGAATCCGATAAGATTCGCGCCAATGCAGAGCGTCAAAGGGACACGATTTTGGCTGAAGCTTATCGAGATGCTCAAAAAATTAAAGGGGCAGGGGATGCAAAAGCAACCGCTTTATATGCAGAAGCATTTAACCGTGACCCACAATTTGCGCAGTTTTATCAGAGCCTAGAGGCTTATCGCAGTACTTTTAAAGATAAAAAAGACGTCATGGTGGTTGAGCCTAATGGCGAGTTCTTTAAGTTCTTGCACAAAAAATAATTTAAGGTGAATTTATTAAATCATGAATCGTTGGTTACTTCCTGAAGATATTGCTGATGTACTACCGGCAGAAGCGCGCAAGGTAGAAAACTTACGACGCTCCATTCTCGAGCTATATCAGTCCTATGGGTACGAGCTTGTTGCACCCCCGCTTTTAGAATTTTTGGATTCGCTTTTAACTGGCACCGGTTCTGATCTGAATTTACAGACCTTTAAATTGGTTGACCAACTTTCAGGCCGTACTCTTGGACTTCGTGCTGATATCACTCCACAGGTTGCCCGTATTGACGCCCACCTGCTTAATCGCTCTGGAGTTACAAGACTTTGCTATGTAGGATCGGTTGCTCATGCCCGCACTCCTGTAGGTAGCTCTGCTCGAGAAGAGTTACAGATCGGTGCTGAGATTTATGGTTGCTCCACTTGGGAGGCTGATTTTGAAGCGATCTCCTTGTTGTTGAAAACCATTCAATTGGCCGGAATCAAAAAGATTTATTTAGATCTTTCTCATGCTGGTGTTTTGGCAGGGATATTGGATGGTCAGTCTATTAGCGCTGCTGATATGGAGACGCTGTATAGCTTGCTTCAGAGTAAAGATCGTCCACGTTTAAGCATTTGGGCAAAGTCTTTGCCTTCTGAAGTAGCTAATGCATTGCTGGTTCTCACAGAGCTTAATGGCCCATGCATAGAAGTATTGATTAAAGCCAAGGCCGCCTTGCCTAAGCATACGCTTGTAGATTTAGCTATTGAGCAATTAGAAAAGCTGGTAGCTGCCGCAGCTACGCTTTCCGAAGGTTTGGAGCTCAGCATTGATTTGGCTGATCTTCGAGGTTACCAATATCACAGTGGGGTAATGTTCGCCGCCTATGTTGATAAATTACCTCAACCCATTGCTCGTGGTGGTCGCTATGATCAAGTAGGTCAAGCGTTTGGGCGCTCACGTCCTGCTACAGGTTTCTCTTTAGATTTGCTTACCTTGGCAAATTTATCACCTCTAAGTACCAAGAAATATGCAATAGTTGCCCCTTGGAGCAATGATTCAACTCTGCTAGCAGTGATTGCTGCATTGCGGTCTAAGGGTGAAATAGTAATTCAGTTAATCAATCAAGAATTTACTGATTTTGCTGAATATGAATGCGATAGAGAATTAATCAAGCAAGCAGATTCTTGGGAAGTTGTAAAACGTTAGTAATAGCAACAAAACATTTAAACCTATTTTGTAATTATCTTTTTGGATTTCATTATGTCTTCAAAGCAACAAGCTCCTGGTCGTAACGTCGTTGTCATTGGTACCCAATGGGGTGATGAAGGGAAGGGCAAGGTTGTTGATTGGTTAACCGACCATGCTCAAGCAGTAGTGCGTTTCCAAGGTGGACATAATGCTGGCCATACATTAATTATTGGCGATAAGAAAACCATCTTACGTTTGATTCCATCTGGAATCATGCATAAAGAAGTGGTCTGCTATATCGGTAATGGAGTAGTGCTTTCACCTGAAGCGCTCTTTAAAGAGATTGGCGAGCTCGAAGCTGCTGGACTTGATGTTCAGTCGCGCTTAAAGATTTCTGAGGCTACAACCTTGATTCTCCCTTATCACGTGGCAATAGATCACGCCCGCGAGAAAAAGCGTGGAGAAGCAAAGATTGGTACAACTGGCCGTGGAATTGGGCCAGCTTATGAAGACAAGGTGGCGCGTCGTGCGTTGCGCGTTCAAGATTTGTTTTATCCAGAAAAGTTTGCCGTTCAGTTGCGTGAAAACTTGGAATATCACAACTTTATGCTTACCAATTACTACGGTGCTGATCCAGTAGATTTTGATAAAACCTTGGCTGACGCACTTTCTTATGCTGATCGTCTCAAACCAATGGTGGTTGATGTTTCGAGTGCGCTCTATGCTGCTGAGCAAGCGGGCCAAAACTTATTGTTTGAAGGTGCGCAGGGCACCCTCTTGGATATCGATCACGGTACCTACCCATATGTGACTTCAAGTAACTGCGTAGCGGGTAATGCAGCTGCAGGATCTGGTGTTGGACCAGGATCATTGCAATATATCTTGGGAATTACAAAAGCTTATTGCACACGTGTTGGTGCGGGACCATTCCCAAGTGAGCTCTATGACCATGACAATCCAGCGAAACAAGACCCTTTAGGTGTCCGTTTGGCTGAAGTGGGTAAAGAATTTGGTTCAGTTACTGGTCGCCCACGTCGGACTGGTTGGTTGGATGCGGCAGCATTAAAGCGTTCTATTCAAATTAACGGACTTTCAGGTCTGTGCATTACAAAATTAGACGTGCTCGACGGTTTTGAAACCATCCGTCTATGCGTTGGTTACACCTTAGATGGTCAAAAGTTAGATGTATTGCCGCGTGGCGCTGAATCCGTTGCACGTTGCGAGCCAATTTATGAGGATTTTCCGGGCTGGAAAGGGACGATTTTTGGTGTCCGTGAATGGAATCAACTCCCAGTCGAGGCCCAGAATTTCCTGCATCGTATTGAAGAAGTGGCTGGTAAGCCGATTGCAATGGTTTCTACCGGCCCAGAACGCGATGAAACGATTCTGCTTCAGCATCCTTTTCAAGATTGATGCAAAATATTCCATTGTTTAATTTCACCCAGTCTAGGAAAAAGGTTTAAGCCATGACCGCACGTACCGCCTGTAATAGCCTTCAAGTTGCTACACCCCTCTACCAATTTATTGAAGAAAAAGTTCTTCCTGGTACAGGCATTAAAAGCGCAGACTTTTGGAAAGGCTTTGAAGAGCTTGTTAAGGACTTAAGCCCAAAGAATGAAGCGTTGCTGGCTAAGCGTGACCGCCTTCAGGCAGATTTGGATAAGTGGCATCAGGCCAATCCTGGCCCCATTAAAGATATGCCAGCTTATCGCAAGCACCTTAAGGAAATCGGCTATTTAAATGAAGTGCCCGGAAAAGTTGCTATTACTACCAGCAATGTGGATGATGAGCTTGCTCTTCAAGCTGGCCCACAGTTGGTAGTTCCAGTATTAAATGCACGCTATGCATTGAATGCTGCTAATGCACGTTGGGGCTCTTTATACGATGCGCTCTACGGAACGGATGTTCTTTCTGAAGAAGATGGAGCAACGAAAGCAGGGGGCTATAACCCAATTCGTGGCGCAAAGGTTGTTGCCTATGCACGCAATTTCTTAGATCAAGCTGCACCGTTGGCACGTGGATCTCATCGTGACTCAGCTGCCTACTCAGTTGATGGCAATAAGTTAGTTGTTACCTTAAGGGATGGCAGTATTACAGGTTTGGCTGATGACAAGCAATTTGTTGGCTATCAAGGTGACGCTGCAACTCCTACATCAATATTGTTACGCAATAACGGTATTCATATTGATATTCAGATTGATAAGAGCAAAACCATTGGTGCCAGCGATCCTGCAGGTGTAAACGATGTCATTTTAGAGTCCGCTCTTTCTACAATTTTGGATTTGGAAGATTCAATTGCAGCGGTTGATGCTGATGATAAAGTGCTGGCCTATGAAAATTGGTTAGGTATCCTTAAAGGCACCTTGGTAGAAGAAGTTGAAAAGGGTGGCAAAATCATCACCCGCACGCTAAATCCAGATCGCAAGTACACGGCTGGTATCGGCGCTGTAAATGCAAAAGATGGTGTAGTAACTTTGCATGGCCGTTCATTGTTGTTCCTACGTAATGTTGGCCATTTGATGACTAACCCAGCGATTATTACAGGTGAAGGCAAGGAAATTTACGAGGGTATCTTGGATGCTGTTGTGACAGTGCTCATCGCATTGCACGATATCAATCGTCCTGCGATACAGCCAATCGGTAACACTCGCAAAGGTTCTGTTTACATTGTTAAGCCAAAAATGCATGGTCCAGAAGAAATCGCTTTTGCTTCTGAACTTTTTGGCCGCGTTGAAAAATTATTAGGATTGCCTGCTGATACCGTAAAGCTGGGCATCATGGATGAAGAGCGTCGTACAAGCGCTAACTTAAAGGCTGCCATTGCTGCGGCTGGAGCACGTGTAGCCTTTATTAATACCGGTTTCTTGGACCGTACAGGCGATGAAATGCATACTGCTATGCACGCTGGCCCAATGATGCGCAAGGGCGATATGAAAACCAGTAAATGGTTGGCAGCCTACGAGCGTCGTAACGTTTTGACTGGCCTAGATTGTGGTTTGCGTGGACGCGCGCAAATTGGTAAGGGTATGTGGGCGATGCCTGACCTGATGAAGGCTATGGTTGAGCAAAAGATTGCCCATCCTAAGTCCGGTGCTAACACAGCATGGGTTCCATCACCAACGGCAGCAACGTTGCACGCTTTGCATTATCACCAAGTGAATGTTGCTGAGATCCAAAAAGAAATTGAAAAATTGGATACTGCAGCTCAAGCTGAAGCACTCATGGATGAATTGTTAACGATCCCTGTAGTTGAAAACCCAAGCTGGTCTAAAGAAGAAATTCAGCAAGAGTTGGACAACAACTGCCAGGGTATTTTGGGTTATGTTGTTCGTTGGATTGACCAGGGTGTAGGTTGTTCTAAGGTTTTGGATATCCATAACGTTGGTCTGATGGAAGACCGCGCAACATTGCGTATTTCTAGTCAGCACATTGCCAATTGGTTGCACCATAACATCGTTTCAGAAGCTCAGGTCAATGATGCTTTGCAACGTATGGCTAAGGTGGTAGATGGTCAAAATGCTGGTGACCCACTTTATAAACCAATGATACCTAACTTTAAAGGCTCTTATGCTTACAAGGCAGCTAGTGATTTAATCTTTAAGGGTCTTGAGCAACCAAGTGGTTATACCGAGCCATTGCTTCACGCTTGGCGTTTGGAAGTAAAAAAGGCGAACGCGAAGTAATTACTATTCACCGTTACACGTTGTGAAGAATGGATTTGTCGAAAGACAAGTCCATTTTTTATTCAAGCCCCCTAATTCATGTTTAGCTTTCTGAACCCTTTCTCGCGATCTTCAAAGACTTATCACTTTCAATTTCATGATGGCGGTAGGCAGGCTGCCGGCTTCAAAGGTGGGGCAGGGGATTGTGTTGTGAGATCAATCGCTATTGCTGCAAATTTGCCTTACTTACAGGTCTACGAAGACTTAAGAAATGCCAATGCGATTTATGCACAAGTGCGAAACGATCGGCTGGCGAAACGTTTGGGTGAAAAAGGTACATCCCCGAGAAATGGTAATCATCGCAATGTATTTCATGATTACATTCTTGGACTCGGATTTGAGTGGGTGGCTACGATGAAAATTGGATCGGGATGCCAAGTTCACATGCGAAATGATGAGCTTCCACAGGGAACCCTAATCGTCAAAGTTTCAAAACATTTAACAGCCATAAAAGACGGCGTAATCTTAGATACCCACGACCCATCACGCGCTGGTAATCGTTGTGTCTATGGGTATTACATAAAAAAATAATTACGGGGCGTCTAAGTTGTGTTTTTGACTCCACGCATCTTTATAGCAATTAGTCATTCCAATCATGATTGAGGTGGTCCAAGCAAGTGAGAAGAGGCCGCTAAACGAGATATAGAAAGCCAAGCTTTTCCAGCCAACCGGCAGGATATCTGAAGCAAAGCCGACCGTTGTATAACAACTACCCGCAAATAGCAGAGCATCAATTGGAGTGGGTATTAAATCGAGCCTGAACATAAAGATGGCCCACATAAAGATTTCAACAATATGTATTAACGCAATCAGTACAAATGAAATATAAAAATGTACAAAGACGCGGTTGTATTGCTTTAATCCTAGATTTTTTTTGGTTCTTCGATCAAAGCGGACTAAGATTCGATTGATGGCGCTGCCGTGAAACATCAAGATAACCGTTAAGAAACCTAGGCCACTGAGCACGTCTATAAGAATGGCTGAAACAGGCAACTGAATAAGGGGAGCCATCATGATTAAAGTCTCTTGAAAATTAGAACTCTGGTGCTTAATACAGGATTATTAATGTGGGTTGATAATGGCATAACAAGTACCCCATGTAAAGCCAATAGTGATTAAGTCCCCCCATTCTGCAGCCCAAATAAAGAAAGAGCGTTTCTTCTTATTTTCTTTGGCTGGGATCCAGTTCACGCATATTTTGGACTTCATGATCATGATGCCATTGGGCCCGGAATTTATCCGCGTTCTCAATATCAATACGCATCAATTTGGTCTCTTGTTATCTTCGTATACTTTTGCAGCCGCAGCCGCTGGAATATTCGCCACTTATTACGTAGATAGATTTGAGCGCAGACAATTATTGCTAAGGCTGTATGCCTGTTTCATCATTGCTACCCTGATCTGTGGCTTGGCCCCTAATTACCATACTCTCTTTATTGCCAGGGCCTTCGCTGGTATGTTTGGCGGAATTCTGGGGTCCCTTGTTCAAACGATAGTTGCTGACTCAATTCCTTTTGAGCGCAGAGGTAAGGCTCTTGGTACGGTGATGTCGGCATTTTCGATCTCCACTGTTGCTGGTGTTCCTTTAAGTCTATTTTTGGCAAATAACATTACCTACCTAGGATGGCGTGCCCCGTTCATATTTATAGCACTCATATCAACTTTGATTTTCTATTTGGGTTATCGCAATATTCCTAAAATAGCTGGTCATTTGGACCATGTGCATGAAGGTAGTCGTTTTAAGCAAATTTACGATATTTTTATTGCCCATCAACATTTAAGAGCCTTCTTTTTTATGGGCCTGATTATGTTCACGGGTTTCTCAGTGATTCCGTATATTGCTTTGTACCTTACTTCAAATGTGGGTATTGATAATTCATACATCTCATTAATTTACTTATGCGGTGGCGTAGCAACATTAATGAGCTCTCGCTTTATTGGTCACATGGCTGATAAATACGGCAAGGTTATCGTCTTTAAGGTATTGGCTATTGTTAGCCTCGTACCATTGCTGGTTACCACCAATCTTGTTCCAGTGCCTTTATGGATTGTTCTGATTAACTCAACCTCCTTTTTTATATTAATTTCTGGACGCATGATTCCTGCCATGGCGATGGTAAGCCAGGTGGTTGGTACAAATATCCGGGGTACTTTTATGAGTCTGATGGGATCAGTGCAGATGCTCTCATCAGGATTGGCTTCAGTAGTTGCTGGAGCCATCGTCACAATTGGTTCAGATGGAAAAATGCAACATTACAACATCGTTGGTTATGGTGCCGTTGCTTGCGGCTTGATTACCTTTTGCCTAGTAGGCTATATTCATACCGATAAAGAAGTGAAGTAGAGCAATTAAACAATATCGAGCAAACCCAAAGCAAACCCAAAGCAAACCAAAAAAACATAACAAAGCCAAAACATTTACAGCACTAAGTTATAAAGGATCTTTAGAGAATGAACATTACCTACCAACGCCCTGATGGGAATTCAGTTGAAGCTTATTTAGCTGAACCTGAAAATCTTTCCAATGCTCCAGGCATTGTTGTTATTCAAGAGTGGTGGGGTTTAAATGACCAAATTAAAGGGGTGGCAGACTGTTTAGCTAAAGCTGGTTATCGAGCTCTGGTTCCAGACTTATATCGCGGAAAAATGGCGCTAGAAGCAAATGAGGCGGAGCACCTCATGAATGACTTGAACTTTGGCGATGCGGCAGGTCAAGATATTCGTGGTGCCGTTCAGTATTTAAAGGCTAGCGGCAGCGCAAAAGTTGCGGTGACTGGTTTTTGTATGGGTGGCGCTTTAACGGTGCTATCAGCCTGCAATGTTCCTGAGCTTGATACCACTGTAGTTTGGTATGGCTATCCTCCTTTGGAATATGTTGATGCTTCCAAGGTAAAGGCGCCTATGCTCGCTCACTGGGCATTACATGACGATGCTTTTGCTATCGAGGGTGTGGGGCACTTGGAAGAGAAATTAAAGGCTGCAGGGGCTGATCTACAGTTTTATCGATATGATGCAAAACACGCTTTTGCCAATGAAGAGGCTGATTCGAGAAATCTTCCGTTCTTAAAATATCAGGCTGATGCTGCTAAGCTTGCATGGGAAAGAACCATGGAATTTTTAAGCAAGCACTTGAACTAATTCCGAACAATTTACTAACAGATTCTATTTTTAAGTTATGCACCTTTTTGCTGAAAACCTTGCAATTGAAATTGCTCAGTACTACCGAAATTTGGCCCTGGCTCATGGAGCGATACCCAAAATCTTTACCTTGGTAAATGGGGAAGGGGATCAATACCTATTTTTTATTGATGACCTCATGTTGGGTCCCAAAGAGGTGCCCGAGTTTTTGTCCTATATCGTTCATGAGCATGAGTCAGTTTGTTACGCTCAAGGTACTTTAGTTATCTTGGATAAAACTCAGCAGCTCATTGAATTTGCGGTTATTGATGAGGAAGCTGCCCAAGCCATCGTTTGTTCAGCTGAACTCACAAGGGATCTTGAAGATAGGCCGGTAGGTTTGACTGAATTTGATAAGATTTTGGCGCCTAAAAAAACAATCTTTTTTGGCGGCCTCTTCACTGAGCAGACTCTTTCAGAAGACAAGCGTCAGGAGTTTGAAGAGCTTTGGATTGAAATGAAGCCCAAGATCTTGCACAGAACAATGGGAATCTAGTGATTAACGGCCTTTTCGGCCGTTTTTGTTTGATTTAGGCACCTTAACTCTATAAAATGGAGCTCATAGGGTGCTAAATACAGTAATTTGGTGCCCAGAAGAGGACTCGAACCTCCACAACCTTTCGATCGCCAGCACCTGAAGCTGGTGCGTCTACCAATTTCGCCATCTGGGCATCCCTCCATTATAGGGGCTTAGACGTTTTGGTAATTTTTCTAACCCCAATTTGGCTTTTTCCCCTCGGACCCAATGGTTTGATACAGTAGCCTTAGTTCATAACAGTTATAGATATAAGGCAGAGGTTGCCGAAGGAATTACATGCGTAAAGCAAAAAACTTGGTGCCACGAGAGGCTGACCGACTTGGTACAGTCCAAGGTCACCGAGATGGATTTGGATTTGTTATTCCCGATGATGGTGGAGAGGATATTTTTCTCTCAGAGCGAGAAATGTCTCGCGTTATGCACGGTGATAGAGTCAGTGTCAGGGTATTAGGAACGGATCGTCGTGGAAGACCAGAAGGTCAAATCGTTGATGTGATCTTGCATGCAAATAAGGTCGTGATTGGTCGTCTTCTCAATGAGAATGGCGTATTAATTGTTGCGCCTGAAGATAAGCGCATCGGCCATGACATTTTGATTCCGCCTAAAGGTCAGGGCAATGCAAAATTAGGGCAAGTAGTCAGTGTAGAAATCATTGACTACCCTGATAGCTACCGTCAGGCAGTAGGACGTGTTGTTGAGGTGCTGGGTGAGATTGATGACCCTGGTATGGAAATCGAAATTGCTGTACGTAAGTATGGTGTTCCACATGAATTCTCTGCTGCGGCAATGAAAGAAGCTGCTGCGCTTCCAGATACGGTTCAACAGTCAGATTTAGAAGGTCGCGTAGATTTGCGCGATGTTCCATTGGTCACCATCGATGGCGCTGATGCCCGAGATTTTGATGATGCTGTCTATTGCGAACCTGTCATGTACGGCAAGTCTAAGGCTTGGCGTTTGATTGTGGCGATCGCAGATGTCTCGCACTATGTAAAACCAGGGCAACCATTGGATGATGAGGGGCTATTAAGAGCGACCTCAGTATATTTCCCAAGACGCGTTATTCCGATGTTGCCGGAGAAAATTTCCAATGGATTGTGTTCCTTAAATCCTGGCGTAGATCGTCTCTGCATGGTCTGCGATAGCGTTGTAGATCAAAATGGCATAGTTCTTGCTTATCAGTTTTACCCTGCAGTAATGCACTCCGCCCAAAGATTTACTTACGATACAGTTTGGGAAATTCTTTCAAACAGCAAAGGCCCTGAAGCAGCGCGCTTTGCTCAATTTAGACCCTTGCTTGGTAATTTATATTCCCTCTACAAAATCTTGTTAGAGGCGCGTAGTAAGCGTGGTGCGATTGAGTTTGAAACCACCGAAACCCAAATTATTAGCAATGAGTTAGGAAAGATTCTTCGCATAGAGCCACGCATTAGAAATGATGCTCACCGCTTAATTGAAGAGTGCATGTTGACTGCAAACGTTTGTGCAGCGGACTTCATTGATAAAAATAAACACCTGAGTTTGTATCGCGTCCATGGTGAGCCCTCTGAAGAGAAGTTGGTCACTTTACGTCAAGTATTGCGGACGTCCGGTTTATCTTTAGGCGGCGGTGATAAACCTAAGCCAAAGGATTTCGCGAAATTAATGCGTGAAATCAAGGATCGACCTGATGCCAACATGCTCCAATCAGTGGTATTGCGCGCGATGCAACAAGCTATGTATCAACCTGATAACGAGGGCCATTTTGGTCTAGCTTATCCAGCGTATTCTCATTTCACAAGTCCAATTCGCCGCTATCCAGATTTACTCACGCATCGCGTTATTAAATCTATCCTGCAGAAAAAGCCTTATGTTCCTGTTCTGCCACCTAAAGTTCCTTTGAACTTAACTTTGCCTCGTAAGGGTAAAGGTCGTGAGAACGCTGTCAATGCCAAGAAATCCCAAAGCGATGCTACTGCCGCTGCAGCTAAGGGGTCTAGATTGCCTAAGGGCGCTAATGCTGCTCTGCCAATCTGGGGTCAGTTAGGAGTGCATTGTTCTTCCAATGAAAGACGTGCCGATGAGGCTTCTCGTGATGTAGAGGCATGGTTGAAGTGTTATTACATGCGTGATCATCTCGGCCAAGAGTACTCTGGAACTGTAACTGGTGTTGCTACTTTTGGATTGTTTATTCAATTGGAAAGTTTATTCGTAGAAGGCATGGTTCACGTTACCGAATTGGGTGGCGATTATTTCCAATACGATGAAGCGCGCCAGGAATTGCGTGGCGAGCGAACAGGTATACGTTATCGACTCGGTGATCGCGTTCATGTACTCGTAAGCCGCGTAGATTTAGATGCTCGTAAGATCGAATTTAGCCTAGTGAAATCCGTAGGTGCTGAAGTGAACAATGGATCTGTAAGACGTCAAGTCCTATTGGCTGCTGATACTGGTAAACCCAATAAAAAAGCCTCCCCAAATAAATCGAGACCCTCAAGCAAAGAACCTCGCAAGCATGGTGGTGTCAATGTAAATGCAGCCAAGTCTGCTGGAACATTGGGCGCAACTCAGTCAAAATCTAAGGCCTCACGCACAAGCTCTAAAGTTGCTGTAAATGCATCTAAGCCAAGTCGACCAGCTGGTAAACCTAATGGTAGCAAGCCACCTGTTCGTAGTACCAAAGCTAGACGTAAATAATAGATACATAGATAGATAAATAAATAAATAAATAGATAAATAGATAGATCGAATAATTAATGAAACAAATCTTAGTAGGTTTTCATGCAGTACAAGCGCGTTTACGAGTAGATCCAGATAGTCTTAAGTCTGTTTATTTTGATCCAGGTCGTCGTGATCGGCGGATGGGTGACTTTTTAAAACAAGCCGAAGAAATTTTAGGTGATCGATTGCATGCTGCCGATGCCGAAAGATTGCATAAATTAACAGGTCATGATCGCCATCAAGGTGTCGTTGCATTAGCTGAAAAGATGAGTATTGCACGTAGCATTACTGAGGTGATTGAGGATGTTCAGGGTAGTGGCGCTAAACCATTGTTCCTGGTCTTAGATGGCATTACCGATCCTCATAACTTCGGCGCTTGCTTGCGTGTGGCTGATGGCGCTGGTGTTGATGCGGTAGTCGTTCCAAAGGATCGCTCTGCATCTATCAATGCAACAGTGAGCAAAGTTTCAAGCGGCGCTTCTGAGGTCATACCAGTGATAACCGTCACCAATCTTGTTCGCGGTATGCGAGAAATGCAAGAAGCTGGCGTCTGGTTGATTGGTACCGATGATGAGGCTGAAAAGTCCATTTATGATTTAGATTTAACGGGTCCTATTGGTCTTGTCATGGGTGCCGAAGGTGAGGGTATGCGTCGCCTAACCAAAGAAACTTGTGATGAGTTGGTTCGCATCCCAATGCAGGGAGCTGTTGAAAGTTTGAATGTTTCTGTTGCAAGCGGAGTATGCTTATATGAGGCATTGAGGCAGCGTTTGGTTAAAGCCGAAAAGTAAGTCGAATCTGGAATAACGCTACCTCAACATCTTATAAGGGGTATCAAATGAAATGCAATGTTGGACATACTGATCGCGTCATTCGGATGACGCTTGGCGTGACCCTAATGGGTCTTGCTGGTTATGGAATTGTTGGCGCTTGGGGCTGGATTGGCATTGTTCCGTTTGTTACAGGCGCCATTGGAAATTGCCCGCTCTATTCCTTGTTGGGTATTAATACCGCTAAGAAATAATTAGACCTATTTTTGTAGATTCAGTTACAAAGATCACATCAAAGTAAAGGCGGGTATTAATGCCCGCCTTTTTATTTGGCCAAGAGCGCTTCTAGCTTCTCGGTATCGATACAGAAATTCCGAATTCCTTCGGCTAGCTTTTCGGTAGCCATTGCATCATTATTTAGCTGCAGACGGAAGTTAGACTCATCGAGTTTCAGCGC
>Ga0364886_10384_pt1 | contig 22866 bp, 13 predicted proteins | sample ExccelJu500001D3_4_FD_206926 | JGI IMG/M metagenome (GOLD analysis project Ga0364886, IMG submission 206926) | Enriched cells from Trout Bog Lake Hypolimnion, Wisconsin, USA - BchlTB.July23.5000.01.D3 | ecosystem: Environmental > Aquatic > Freshwater > Lake > Hypolimnion/Profundal zone | place... | reverse complement strand
GAATTGCCGGATTCCAGTCCCAGTTTACATCACCCAGTTTAAAACCCAGTACATTCAAGCTCATGAATACAGCATTGAAATTGGTTAGCACAGCACTATCCTGCAGCGGAAAAGGATTGGAACTATCGGGGAAAACATAATTAGGATCAATGAATTCCCATAAGCGCTTTTCACCAGTCAGCGAATTGGTAAAAGTAGTATCTAAACCCAGTATCAACCGTTTCATATATACCAGATCCAGGGCAGTTACTTTGCCATCGCCATTTACATCGGCAGCTATAATCTTGTAGGGTGAATTCAGTGGATTTTTATTTAAAATATGTGCCTGGGTAAGTGCCAGATCTAGCGATGTAACGCCATTGGCTTTGTTGATATCATTGTTTTTGTATGGTTTCAATACATAAGAATCGCCTGTCACAACATTCATAGTAAAACTACCTGTAGAGTCACTGAAAATAGAATCGGATTTTAAATATCCATTGCCAGTAAGATAGATGTCTACGTTGGCTAAATTGTAGCCAAGTGGATTGGTAATATTGCCTACTATATATCCTGGCACAAAAATAGTAACCGAGTCTGTAACAGTAGAAATTCCATTGCTTTTTGTACAATAATAAGTGGTAGTAACCGTAGGCGAAACATTGATAGTAGCAGTAGTATCGCCTGTACTCCATAATATGGAAGGATGCAGTAAAAGTGGTGTCTGCTGATTGATGATCTTATAAGTATAATGCGCAGGATTGCTCATGTTGATTGCAATAAAATAAGTGCCTGCAGCAGGTATCAGAATATCGGCACCATAAGATGCCAATGTACTGTCGGTATTCACCGCACCATAGTTGGTAGTCCAGTCATTGTTGGCCCGGAACTTGATATGACCTGTATTGAGGGAATAAGATCCATACCATATTCTGTTGCTGGTATCTAATTGCATAGGCATATCGGTACCCCAACCCAAAGCTGCATCCCCTACTACACTAAACGAAGTAATTTCGCTGACATCGTAGGTCAATGTATTGGTATTTATACCCACTTTATATATTGCATTTTCAGTTGGATTAAAATAAATATTACCTGCTGCTTTATCGGTACTAACTGTACCTGCAGAAGCACCCATTCCATAAACAGTATTGTTCCAATCGGGAGTGGAAGTGAATTTTAACTGATAACTACCGGCATTTATATGATTGTACGATTCATAATATCCACTATTGGGAATAGATGCTACAACCTGTGAAGGGCTAAAACTCCAGTTGTTGAAATTACCGGAAATGTATAAAACAGGCACAGAAGGCTTAGTGGCAGTATCTATAGTTAATGAAACAGAACCACCTATTACAATCATACTATCGCGGGGATAAATATACACATGCAAAAAAGATACAAAAACCGTATCGTGATATACACCGGTTGTGTCGGAAACGGTTACCCCGTACCAACCAGTCTGATTCACCGTAATGGCTTCGGTAACATCTGTAGTGTTCCATAAATAAGAACTGTACCCTGCACCTGCATCCAGTACCTGACTGTTGCCCTTGCAGTAAATAGTATCGGGAAACGGATTGAAACCAGCAGGTGGAGCTTTGATTGCCCATGAATTATTCACTATCAACAAAGAGAAAAACAAAAAGATGGATATGTATACATGTTTCATACTTCAAGCTTTTAATTAATAAATATGATGTTGCCCAAAAATAAATCAAATTCTCTGGAACGACTTATGTTTAAGGTAAATTTATTTTTATTTTAAAAAAAAGTACATTTAATACCAAACCAACTACATTTGAATTCTCAAATATGACAGACCTGTTTTTCTGCCACTATTAGTAAACAATTTAATACGATACACTATGCTTACATTAACATTGATTCAATCGGATATCCACTGGGAAAATGTGGATGCTAACCTTGCCATGTTTCAGGAGAAAATAGAATCTATTCATAAGAAATCACATATTATTATTTTACCTGAAATGTTCAGTACAGGTTTTGCCAATCAATCTACTCATCTTGCAGAATCAATGGATGGCAAGACTGTGGAATGGATGAAAGCTATTGCTATAAAGAAAAAGTCCATAATTACGGGTAGCGTAATGATAAAAGAGGATGGTAATATTTATAACAGGCTGATCTGGATGTTGCCCAATGGCGAACATTATCAATACGATAAAAGACATTTATTCAGTTATGCCGATGAAGATCAGCAGTTTACTACCGGACACAAACGACTGATTGCATCGGTTAATGGCTGGAAATTAAATCTGCAGATTTGTTATGATCTTCGATTCCCGGTATGGGCAAGACAATCATTTGGTCTGGAACCGGAATATGATGTATTAGTATATGTGGCCAACTGGCCCGACAAAAGGACCCATGCATGGAAATCATTGTTAATAGCCCGTGCTATTGAAAACCAGTGTTATGTAATAGGTGTAAACCGCATTGGTACCGATGGTGAAGGTCATCAACATAGTGGTCATAGTATGGTGGTAGATCCGCTTGGTGAGGTATTGTATCATAAAGCAGATGCAGAAGATATTCATACATTTAATTTAGACAAGGTAGATCTGAACCATATCCGCAACCGTTTTCCTTTTTTACAGGACGGAGACAACTTTACATTGAGACACAAATAAGGAGTAAGGAGACAGGAGTAAGGAGTCAGATAATACAATTAAAAAGGGAAGTAAAATACAATCTGTTTTACTTCCCTTTTTGTATATAATCCTTCATCACAAAGGAATGCTTTTGATCATATATTAATCTATCTCATTACTCTTTGTATTATACTGACTCCTTACTCCTGACTCCTCTCTCCTTATATTATTCTGTCTCCTGACTCCTGTCTCCTTACTCCTTAATTTATAAGGTTATTATCTGTTCCCTTCCCGGACCATTGGAAACATATTTCACATCAGCCTTTACAAACTGATTGATGAAGTTGATATAAGTAATCATATCCTGTGGTAATTCCGATGCATTCTTAATTTTAGAAGTATCGGTATGCCAGCCTTTGAAAGACTGTAATACAGGTATTATATTATGTCGGCTCATCTGATATGGCACTTGTTCAGAAATTGTTCCATCCAGATCGTAAGCTTTACAAACATCCAGTGTTTCAAAAGAATCCAGTACATCAGCTTTGGTCATGATGATCTTGGTTACACCATTTATCATACAGGCAAAACGTAAGGCAACAAGATCTATCCATCCACATCTTCTTGGCCGGCCGGTAGTAGCACCAAATTCACTACCTATTCTTCGCAACTCTTCTCCTACTGCATCATTCAGTTCCGATGGAAAAGGACCACCGCCTACTCTGGTACAATAAGCCTTCGATACACCCAATACATCATTAATCAGTTTAGGAGATACACCAAGACCTGTACAAACTCCTGCAGAAATAGTATTGGAAGAAGTTACAAAAGGAAAAGTACCAAAATCAATATCCAGCATACTACCCTGTGCGCCTTCTGCTAATACTTTTTTACCTTTAGATATCTGATCATTGATAAAATATTCAACATTAATGATCTTGAAAGTACGAAGAAAATCCAGTGCTTCGAAGAACTCTTCTTCCCAGTCAGTAATATCTTCCACAAAGTGCATGTTATCCAGCAACTTCTGATGCTTCATTCTTAGTTTAATATACTGTGGAGTAAAGTTCCTCTCCATTATATCCCCCACACGCAAAGCATTTCTACCGGTTTTGTCCATATAGGCAGGTCCTATACCTTTCAAAGTAGAACCAATCTTACTATCGCCTTTCAATTGTTCACTTGCCTTATCTAAAGCACGGTGAGTAGGAACAATCAGGTTGGTTCTTTCAGAAATATACAGATTCTTTCTTACATCAATACCCATTGAAGTCACCAGATCGCATTCACGCTTAAAAGTGATCGGATCCAGTACTACTCCGTTACCAATTATATTGATTGCTCCCTGATGAAATATACCTGATGGAATCTGATGTAAAACTACTTTCTTACCATCAACATATAAGGTATGTCCGGCATTTGGACCACCCTGAAAACGCGCAATTACATCGTAATTGGGTGCGAAATAATCTACTATTTTACCTTTACCTTCGTCACCCCATTGCAGGCCGAGAATTACATCTACCATTTTATTGAGTCGTTATTTTGAGATGCAAAAATAATGGCATTGCTTATCCCTCCTCTAAAAAATATGTCCACATTTTAAAGCACATATTGCTTATAAGCTGATTTATTCCTTGAAATATTCTTGATAGATGAGTAATTTAACGGATTGGCGGATATGTTTTCTTTAGTTTTTCTTTTTTTTGTACCTGAGCTGTTTCCTGAGTTTTTCGTAGGATGCGGAAGGTTAGTCTTTAGTTTCTGTATTTACTAAAGTCCAAAGACTAATAGCCAACCTCTTGTATTCCATTAGCACATCAGCTAATTATCACATTAGCTAATTGCTCCTCCGGTATCGTTACCAAACATTAAATCGATATTTTTAAGCAATTAAATTACTTTTGAAGCCTACGGAATAATAACAATCAATTCATTTTAGTTCAAATTACATGAAGAAAGTACTTTGTTTTGGCGAATTTCTTTTACGCATTTCTCCTGCTGACGACAATCAGAAAGCAGAAAAGAATCCTATGCAATTGTATATGGGTGGTGCCGAAGCCAATGTAGCAACGGCTTTGGCCGGATGGAATGTTCCTACAAAATATTGCACTGTTTTGCCCGACAACTTTATGAGTCGCCATGTAATTGACTATCTGGAATATAAGGGCATTTACACATCCTCTATTATTTATACAGGCAATAGAATAGGAATCTATTATCTGGAGAAAGGTGCTGACCTGAAAGGCAAAATGGTATACGACAGAGATAACTCTTCTTTTTCTCAAATAAAACCCGGAATGATTGACTGGGATAAAGTTCTGAGAGATGTTGACTGGTTTAATCTATCTGCTATCAGTCCTGCTTTAAATCAGAATGTAGCCGATGTTTGTCTGGAAGCGGTACAGGCTGCCTCCCGTTTGGGCATTACTATTTCCCTCGACCTGAACCATCGTGCAAGACTCTGGAAGTATGGCAAAGATCCTCTGGAAATAATGCCTCAGATAGTTGAACATTGCGATGTTCTGATGGGTAATATATGGTCTGCCAATAGTTTACTGGGAATACCTGTTGATGAGCATATTCATGATAAGAAAAGCCGCGAAGCATACCTGGCACATGCAAAAGAAACTTCATTGGCTTTAATAGATAAGTTTCCAAAATGTCATACAGTAGCTAATACCTTCCGTTTCGATTCCGATCAGGAAAACATTACGTATTATACCAGCCTGTTTACCGAAAATGAACAATTCAATTCAGAAGTATTTTCCTGCAAGGGTGTTGTAGACCGTAGCGGTAGCGGCGACTGTTATATGGCCGGATTAATCTATGGAAAGTACAATCAGTTACCTCCACAGGAGATTGTAAGTTATGCAACATCTGCTGCCTTCGGAAAGCTTCAGGAAATGGGCGACTCTACCGAACAGAATGTTATCCGCGTAAAGAAGATGATGTAGTGATAATGTGATAATTAGCTAATGTGCTGATGTGCTAATAAATACAATAGACTATTGAGAGTGTAATCATTTCTCTCAATAGTCTATTGTAAATTTCAATCTCCTTACTCCTCTCTCCTTTTTTACTTTTCAATTTTTACTTATCCGACACTTCCACAATCAGAAACTTCAGATAATGTGTATTCTCCCATCCAGGAACTATCGGATGATCCGATGATTGTGTATTATATATCACCTGCCTGATCTTCTTCTTGGCATCTTTTGCTGCATCATCAATTATCTTCAGGAACTGATCGGGCTGTACCAGATTGGTACAACTGGAAGTTACAAGGAAACCTCCGTTTCTTAAAAGTTGCATTCCTCTAAGGTTTATCTCTTTATATCCTGTAATTGCCTTATCAATATTCTGACGGCTCTTTGTAAATGCAGGAGGATCCAGCATTATAACATCATACTTCCTACCTTCTTTCCCCCACTTTTTCAATACATCAAAAGCATTCATTGCTTCAAACTTACAGATATTATCCAGCTTGTTCAATGCAGCATTCTTATTGGCCTGAGCCACTGCACTTTCACTGATATCTATTCCCAGTACCGATTTAGCTCCATAATGTGCAGCATGTATTTCGAATGTTCCGGTATAAGTAAATGCACCAAATACATCAGCTCCTTTTACAATTCTTTGAATAGCCCTTCTGTTATCCTGCTGATCCAGGAAATAACCCGTCTTCTGACCATTTTCAATATCTACATTAAACAGTAAACCGTTCTCCTTTATCACAATGTTGGTATCAAAAGGTTCCGACAGAAATCCTTTTATCTGTTGCATGCCTTCCAGTTCTCTTACCGGAACATCATTTCTTTCATAAATTCCTTTTGGTGAGAATATTTTATTCAAAGCCTTTACTATGGCAGGCTTCCATATATCCATTCCCAACGCAAGAGTTTGTATCACAAAATAATCATTGAACTTATCTATTACCAGAGCAGGTAAATTATCGGCTTCACCAAATACCAGTCTGCAGTTTTCGGTATATCCAAGCAGTTTACGGTACTGCCATGCCTGCAATATCCTGTTATAAAAAAACTGTTCATCTATTTCCTCATGCTTACGTGTCAGCAGTCTCACCTGTATTTGTGATTGCGGATTAAAGTATCCTCTGCCTGCAAACTTATTATCGGAATAATATACGTCCACAATATCTCCTGCCTTAGCCTCTCCCGACACACTAGCCACTTCGTTATTATAAATCCATGGATGACCGTTTGCTACTCTGATCCCTATTCTCTTATTTAAAACTACTTTCACCATCCGGCAAATATCAATTATTACCAACATATATTGTCTATAGCTTTAAAATAAGCTATTTGAATAACAGAATAACACTTCTCAATTCCTTATCCAGGCCCAATGTATTTGTGACTCCTGACTCCAGATTCCTCCTATCTCAGCACCATCTGCCTGTCGGAGTCCAGCTTCAGTAATATAAATATCAGGATAGTAAACGTGAGTAACGAAGATCCTCCATAGCTTACCAGTGGCAATGGAATACCAATGATGGGGAAGAGCCCGATGGTCATACATACGTTTACTGTTATATGAAAGAATATAATACTGGCTACACTATAGGCATACACCCTGCTGAAGGTGGAACGTTGTCGCTCGGCTATGAATACAATACGCATCAGTACACCCAGATAAATCAGCAGAAACAGGGTACAACCTATAAATCCAAATGCCTCACTCAGCGAGGTGAAGATGAAATCGGTATGTTGTTCAGGAACATATTTCCCCATGGTCTGTGTTCCCTTCAGGAAGCCTCTGCCCATCAATCCTCCCGAGCCAATAGCTATCTTGCTCTGACGTACATTATAATCATCGGGCTTCTTGACAGGATGAAGTGTTGACTTTGCCTGATGTTTATTCAAACCACAATCGTAGTCCTTACCCACCAGACTATATATCCTGGTACTCTGATAACACTCAAATACATTATTGAATATAAAGGGAACGGCAAACCGTTGAAACCCTACACAGATTATCCATAAGGTGATGATGATGGTAATGATCTTCCTGTTGCGCCTGATCATTCTTTTCATAAAGTAAAACAGCGAAGCGGCAATCAAGGTAAGCGATATGGCCAGTATATTGGCATCAACTACCAGGGTGGCTATCACCAGTACTCCCACTGAGGCACCTATGATTAATACCTGTGGTGGAAGTCCCTCACGATACAAAGCAATAAAGAACGAAAGATAGGCTAATGCCAGTCCATCTTCATGCTGAAAATGCGAAAGGATAGCGGGCGACAAGGCCAGTATTACCCCTATGATCTGTGAACGTGATTTGGTGAAATTGGTTTCCTGTCGCGACAGGTATTTAGCCAATGCCAGTGCGGTAAATATCTTACACAACTCTGCAGGCTGCAGGTTGAATCCACCCCCCAGTGGTATCCAGCTTTTCGACCCATTGATACTCTTGCCTATTACAAATGTGGCCAGCATCAGCAGGATACCAAAGGCATACAACAGGTTGGCAAATGCAGTATACAGCTTACTGTCCGACAGTAATATAAATGTAGCCATGACCATGCACACTCCGGAGAATATCAGTTGTTTGCTGTAGTTGGTCTTCCCCGAAATAAAGGAAGCAAATACATCCGTTCCGGGTTTGTATTCCACCATGAAAATACAAAGAATGCCAATGGCTACAAGCATGGCATACATCCAGATAAGTAGCCAGTCTACCCCTTGCGATGCCGATGAATTATTTCTGATGGCCATATGTTATTAGTTATTTCTTTTCTTATTAATATTTCTTCTTTCATCATTCGTCAGAACAGCATTGTTGGTATCCCTTTTCGATTTCTGTCCATCTTTCGAAGGAAGGTCGTTCTGCTGAGGTATGATCTTCTGTGCTACCAGACTATCTTCTTCACTGTCCGAAGTAGTATCGTTATCCTGTTGCAGTTTCTGTGCAATCAGTTCATTCACCTTGGCCTTTCTGATGGAATCCAGACGAGCCATTTCCAGCTTCATTCTCTTAGGTATCAGGTTTCTGTTGCTCAGTTCTTCCACCAGCTTCTTACGGTCATCTTCTACTATGGAGTCCTTCAGATATTTCTCTATCATCAGACTGGCTATAGGCGCAGCCGAGGTAGCTCCGAATCCTGCATTCTCGCACATTACCGCAATAGCAATTCTCGGATTATTTCTTGGGGCGAATGCACCAAAGAAGGCATGATCCTGTTGTTTCTCGCCATGATAGTAGTTCTCTACCGTACCGGTCTTTCCACAAACCACTACACCCGGTACTTTAGCCGCCGCACCGGTACCAAATTCCATGGTGCCCTGCATTCCATCGTGTACATCTTCAAATACGCTGTCGGGAACATCTACGGTATAGTGTTTATTCTTAAACGAGTCCAGCAGATGGTATTCATCGCCCCCTTCTATCGAATCTATCAAGTGTGGAGTATAGTACCAACCCTTGTTCGATATCAGTGCCATCATATTGGCCAGTTGCGTAAGGGTAGTCAACACCTCGCCCTGACCAATACTGTTGGAAACAATATTGCAGGAATGCCAGTGTGGCCCAAATATCTTCTGATAGTATTTAGGCGTAGGTATATTTCCTTTCTTTTCAGAAGGAAGATCTACTCCAAGCTTCCTGCCAAGTCCGAATGAATAGGCATAGCGGTTAATGTTCGATAAAGAGCTATCGATGGAAGGGTATTTCCCCTGATCCAGTATCTTTCTGTACACAGTAGCAAAGTAACTGTTGCAGGATTCCGAAATGGCACCCCGAAGGGCAAAGGTTCCCTTGGCATGACAGCCCATCTTCCGGCCGCAACCATAGTAAGCACCACCGCAACTAACAGTAAACCGGTCGTTGATGGCACCTTCGCTCATTCCCACAATGCCCACAAAGGTCTTGAAGGTAGAACCGGGCGAATAATAAGTAGCCAGGGTACGGTTCAGCAATGGAAGTCTTGGGTCCTGATACAGTTCGGCAAAGTGTTTCTTACGTTTGCCACCGGTCAGGTAGTTGGGGTCGTAGGTAGGGGCACTGATCATGCAGAGAATACCCCCTGTACGTGGGTCGATAGCTACAATGGAACCTACTTTATTGTTCATCAGCTTCTCGCCCAGTTGCTGCAGTTCCACATCGATGCTGGAATACAGGTTCTTGCCAGCAACGGCAGCAGTATCGAATATACCATTCTGATAAGTACCCTGAATGCGGCTCAGTTTATCGCGCATAAATCGTTTCACCCCGCGTTGTCCCATCAATACTTTCTCGTACGATCGTTCCAGCCCGGTCATACCCGCATAATCGCCCATTTCGTAGCCGTCCTCCTTATGTCTTCTCAGAAACGAAGTATCTGCTTCGGCTATATAGCCCAGCACATTGGCTGCTGCGCTGAAAGGGTAGGAGCGTACCGATCTTTCGTTGAGGGTAAAGCCCGGAAACTTGTAAATATTCTCGCTCAGACGGGCATACATTTCGGGGGAAAGTATTGGTTCAAACACACTGGGCCTTACCGAGGTATTCCGGATGGCCACATCTTTCATTCTTCTCTTGTATTCGGTGGTATCTATTTCCAGCAGGTTGCAGAGGGCCATGGTATCCACCCCCTTGGCTTCCACGGGTATTACCACCAGATCGAACATGATGGTATTTTCCAGCAGGCTATGTTTCTTGCGGTCGAAGATGATCCCCCTGTCGGGATAAATCACGCGGCGGAACATGGCATTACGTTCCGCATCCAGCCTGTATTTCGAGCTGAACAGTTGCAGATACATCAGTTGACCGATGATGACAATGAAAACTACACAAAAGATAATCTGAATGATCGTTTTGCGGTTATTATTAAAGATAGACATAGTATGTTATGATAAAAAGCAGTACAAAGTATTCAATGATTTCCGGAAATAAAAGTAAAGCATAAAACTTTTATTCTGATGCAAAGTAATTAACACGAAGGGACATTATAAAATGAATTTAGGATTTTAGCTTTTAGCTGTTAGTTATTGGTCTTTAGTCTTTAGTTTTTAGTCTTTGTATTCTGTATTGGCTGTTACCCAAAGTCCAGAGACTAAAGGCCAACAGCTTGTATTTAATTATCAAATTAATTCTTTGGGCTAACGCAATACAGAATACATTAGACCTTCTGTTTTTTAAACCACAAGGTCTTTGTGTGTACTAACGAGAGATTTTATAGACAATCAGGTATTATGTTTAACTAAATAGTTTACTAACTTGATATTTACCAGGATTTGTTTGCCCTCAAGTCATCTGAGGGAGAGAACTAAGACTTTTGTTGATACCAACAAAAGAGTTGTTGTGCTCAACAAAACATTTGTTGGTATCAACCAGAGAGTTGTTGCGTTCAACAAAACATTTGTTGGTATCAACCAGAGAGTTGTTGCGTTCAACAAAATATTTGTTGGTATCAACCAGAGAATTGTTGCACTCAACAAAACAATTGTTGGTGCCAACCAGAGAGTTGTTGCGCTCAACAAAATATTTGTTGGTACCAACCAAAGAGAAGTTGCTTTGAATTATAGCTTGTTTGCTATCTGATAAATTTCAAGTGAAATAAGTTCTAATGAGTTCATAGCTCAAATAAATAAGGAGTGAATAAGAAAACATATAGTGTTTACATCAGCAAAGGCAATAATATATATTCTATTTAACTGACACAGACTACTTACTGCTTCATTCCTCGCAGTCGCAGAGACGATTAATGTATTTGCGTTAGGGACAGCAGCGGTATCCTTTTTCTGCGCCTGCCCAGGACACTTGCCTAAACGACAACCAGCGGCAGGCGCAGAAAAAGATACAAGCGAATGGCCCGACGCGAGCAAAGCGAAGCGGAACGCCCAAAAAACTAATTAGCTAATATGATAATTAGCTGATGTGCTAATGAATACGGCTTTTAGCCTTTAGCTATTAGCTTTTAGCCAACAGCCAATACAGACTACAAAAACTAAACACTATCCTTGGGCATCCTTCAATAAACTCAGGAAACAGCTCATGAACATAAAAAGAAAGACTAAATCGTAAACTGTATTTTTATTTAGCTAACAGCTAATGGCTATAAGCTATCAGCTTAATGATATATCCCAAAAAAGAAGGGTGAACACTTTCATGTTCACCCTTCCCTATTTTGTATTGGCTAAAGGCTAAAAGCTAACAGCTAACAGCTTATTTACCTACTGGCTTCTGCATTCTCATTTGTTTCAATACTGAATCGGGAACCGGAGCCTTAGGGGCATATTGTTCCTTGATCTGTTTGATGGCATTCAGATAGTTTTCTGCTTCCTTCTTCTCACTGGCCATATTCTCGGAATTGGTACCGGAAAGACTGTTGTAGTATGCAATCTGCTGTTTGAAATCGGTTTCTACTGCTTTCGATACTTTATTACCCAAGGTAGTATCGCCGGCCTTGAAACAGGCATCCATAAACATCAGGGAAGCACGGTTGTGCATATTGTTGCGGCTAACCATTCCGTAAGGGAAATTCTGCGGAGCAGTACCCTTGTCGGCTTTTTCCAGCAACTTGATGGCATCTTCCTTTCTACCCTTATCTACCAGGAATCCTGCAGTTTCGGCAAAGGCAGAACGGATAGAGATCAGGTGTCTGCGGTTTTCTTCGTCATAATAAACACTAGGCTTGTCGGCACCGCCAAAAGCAAACTTGTTCATCATTACATTGAAGCTCCAGTCGGCACTGAAATTGGAACCTTCCATTGGCACCAGACGGTAACTCATACCATCCTTTCTGAGGAACTTCTGGAAACCTAATTCAGAGAAAGGAGAAGAGAAATAAATAGGTCTCTTCCACTTGGTAGCGGCAATGATGCTTAATACAGCTAAGTCGTTCTTGTAAATAGAACCTTTGGTCATATCGAACTTCACTTCGCTCAGCAGACTATCGGAAGCACTGAAAGTAGAATCTTTTACGAAAGTGTTTCTGTCCACCGGAATAGAGAACTTGCGGGTAGGGAAGATGTTCAAGAAACTTCCGTCGCCTCTGTCTTCCATACGGGCAGGATCATCGCTGCCGATATAGTTCTTCAGAATGTCGGTAATATCCATATACTGATCGGCAGGTACACCAGGCAATGCCTTGTACACTACATAATCTCTTTTTCTGCCTTCAATCTGTTCAGGGGTAAACAATACATCAATCGCATCGCTCTTATTGGTTTTGCATCTCAACTGATTGATATACCAGTCGATACCTAACAGACTATAATTGATAACACGAACATCGCGGCGTATACCTTCCACTTCCTGGGCATACCAGAGCGGGTAAGTATCGTTGTCACCGAAAGTAAAGAGGATAGCATTTGGAGCACAGCCTTCCAGATAATCTTTTGCCAGATCACGGGCCAGTGTCTTATTGCTTCTGTCGTGATCGTCCCACTCCTGCTGACCCATGATACATGGTACAGCTAAGAAACATACTACAGTAGCAATGATGGCGGCAGTAGTAGCAGAAGTTTTCTTCTGAATCCATTCGGTAATCATCATCACACCCAGACCAATCCAGACTGCAAAGGCGTAGAAGCTACCAACATATGCGTAATCACGCTCACGTGGCTGCTGTCCGGCCTGATTCAGATACAATATAATGGCAAAACCCGTATAGAAGAATAATAAGAAGTTGGACATGGTGTCGTCGCCTCTTTTCTTGTAATGATATATCAGACCCAGTATACCGAGGATGAATGGAAGACCAAACAGTACATTGTGTGCCTTGTTGTTCTTTAAACTATCGGGCATCTGACTTTGATCGCCATAAATAAGATTGTCAACAAAAGGAATGCCGGAAATCCAGTTACCATCCCTTACGTTGCCCAGGAACATACCCTGATTATCGTTTTGTTTACCTATGAAGTTCCATCCGAAATAACGGAAGTACATCCAGTAGAACTGATAGCCTACAAAGAACTTAACGTTGTCCACCTGATTAGGGCGGCCTTCTTCGTATTGTTCACGACCGTTCTTGTCCTTGAACTTCTCGATCTGTAAATAATATGCATAGTAGTCGGCATGGTACTGATCGTTGCTTGCATCCCACACACGTGGAAGAACCATCTTGTCCTTAGGTAAATACACATATTTCAGGTCTTTACCAATGCTGATATACTTATCCTTGCTCTTCTGAAATTTCTCGCCGGTTTCAATGGTCTGAATAGGAGAAGCGGTAAACTTCTGACCGTACAACAACGGAAAGTCGCCATACTGATCACGACCAAGGTAGCCCACCAGACTGATTGGATTGTCCACATTGTACATATCTACAGCAGGATCGGCATTACTACGGATCATAGTAGTAACATAAGAACTATAACCAATCAGCATAAAGGTTACACACCATACGCCTAAACGAAGATATGCCCAGCCTTTGCGGTTTGCAACACCCAGCAACCACCAGACAGCCACAGCAAACAGAACAAAGAAAGTAGTGAAACCTACGAAGAAAGGAGCATGGAAATCGTTTACGAATAATTTATCGAAAGCACCTGCACCGGCAATAGAGTATTGAATAACACCAATCTGTACAACACCTGTTAATACAGCACCGATGATAAAGAATATATATATACCACCATAGTATTCCTTCTTATCCTTTTTAACAGCTTCGATCAGGTACAACAAGCCAACGCCTGCTATAGTACCTAACAGCATTAAACCGGTAAGGGTACTATCGGACAACTGAACATCTTCGCCAAATGCCTGTTGCAACTGAGAAGAGTATTTCTGAAGAATATCGCCTTCAGCTGAAGAACCCCACCATGCACCAATCATAGCCAGTATACCGCCACCAATAACGATGTAGATAAACCATTTTCTGATTAAGGGATAGTTGAAAGTATGTCTTCTTCTGAAATAATAAACCATTACTACAGCAGCAATATCCAGTAAGGATAATAAGTGTACACCAATAGATAAACCAATCAGGAAGAATATCAATACCAGCCATCTGTCGGCACCAGGTTCGTCTGCATGGTTATCCCATTTCAGCACAGCCCAGAAAACAATAGCGGTAAAGAAGGAGCTACAGGCGTAAACCTCACCCTCAACAGCACTATACCAGAATGAATCGCTGAAGCAATACGCTAAAGCACCTACCACACCGGCACCCATAATCTGCCATGCCTGAGCAGTAGTAATAACTGCATCGGGAGCTAATTTGAGTATACGGCGTGCAAAATGGGTAATAGTCCAGAACAGGAACAGGATAGTGAAACCACTTGCGGTGGCACTCATCACATTCACAGCTTTGGCTGCTGTCATTGGATTATCCCCGAACAGGATAATAAAGAAACGACCCATCAGCACAAAGAGCGGTGCTCCCGGCGGATGCGGAATCTGCACTTTAAAACAACTACTGACAAATTCTCCACAATCCCAGAAGCTTCCATTAGCCTCGGCAGTAAGAATATACACGGCGCAAGCAAAGAGCAAAACTGCCCATCCAACAATATTGTTGACCTTTTTAAAATTCATCGCTATTTAAATTTATTTATTAAGAGCGCAGCAAACATAGTTTTAAATAAGTAAAACTTAAAATGAATGTGCCTTATAGAACCATTAAAATTTAATAAGTTGGAATATGTTATATAATTTTAACAAAACACTATCCAATTAACGGGCTGTATCATTAGAATAAGAATCAGCTATTCTGAAAATAATTACCTGAATATATACCATCCCTGAAATAACAGTATCAGCAGATTGAACGTAAACAGTGCGGCATGCCTGCTGTTTAGCTTTTGACTGAACAAAAAGTACAGGGTAGTTACATTCACTATCACATTCAGAAACGGCCCGATGGGGAAGTATCCCAATATAATAATATAGGAATTAATCGTTTCGTTTTTGATAGTCAGGAGACCTGTTCTGCGCACTAAAAGGCAGTACAAAAACAAAACATTACACAAAAAAGCTATTCTAGATAAAAATATATGCAGTTTCATAACCATATTTGCCAGCGAAATAACATTTATTTGCCTTTCGGAAAAAAGAAAATTTATGAAGAAGATGAATTGGAAAGCCCTGTTACCCCATTTTATTGCGGTAGTAATATTTGTAGTGGTAGCATTTATGTTCTGTAAACCCGCATCGGAAGGGAAGGTTCTGCAACAACATGATGTGACCCAATGGAAGGGAATGGCGCAGAATTGCTACGATTATAAAGATAAACATGGCCACTTTCCATTATGGACAAATGGTATGTTTAGCGGTATGCCTTCGTATCAGATAGTAATGGATGGTGATAATCCTGTTAATATTTCCATTTTCATGCAGATCATCTCGTTGCATCTGCCAAAGCCCATGAATTTCTTTTTTATTGCCTGTATCTGTTTCTATTTCCTTTCGCAGGTGATGAGGATTAATCCATATATAGGTATAATGGGAGCACTTGGATATGCCTATGCTACCTACAATCCTATTATAATAGTAGCAGGACACGATACCAAAATGATGGCGATAGCTTACCTGCCATTTCTGATTGGTTCTATATTACTGATATTCAGGAAACAATACTGGTGGGGACTTGCACTCACTGCCATATCGGCATCTTTCCTGATTCAGGCAAACCACATGCAGATAACCTATTATGGATTCCTGATAGTGTCGGCCATGAGTTTATCGTATCTGATTATCTGGATTAAAGAAAAGGACTTCAAACATATTGCGCTTACATTCGGTTTACTGATAGTAGGTGCCGGAGCGGCAATAGGATATAATGCAGTAAACCTGATGACCACCTATGAATATGCAAAGGAAACCATCAGAGGGGGAAGTGTATTGTCGGATAAGAACAGTAAAACAACCGCTACCGGTTTAAGTAAAGATTATGCTTTCAGTTATAGTATGTATAAGGCAGAACCACTGGTATTGATGTTTCCTTATGCTTTTGGTGGCAGTAGTGCCTACCTGGAAGTGGCTGAAGACAAGAGTAAGGCTATCAAGGCTTTGCAGGAAATGAATCCTCCACAACTGGGACAACAGTTGCAGAACTATTTACAGTTTTACTGGGGTGGTATTGGTAACACTTCCGGTCCTCCTTATGCAGGTGCTATTATATGTTTCCTGGCTTTACTGGGACTGGTGGTACTGGATGATAAATACAGATGGTGGATGCTGGGTATATCCTTAATGTCGATCATGATGAGCTGGGGACAATTCTTCGAAGGTTTCAACCTGTTTCTGTTGAATCATTTACCAATGTACAACAAGTTCAGGGCTCCTAGTATGATTATGGTGATACCAACTTTTGTAATGTGTATGATGGCAATGGCTTCCTTCGATACTATTCTGAAATATGAAGATAAAGAAGAACTGTGGAAGAAGCTGAAGAAAGGTTTCATAATAGCAGGTGCCGTGTTTGCTTTGGCTTTCCTGGTATATTTAAGTTCCGACTTTATGGGTGAAGCCGATAAGGCTTTAGCGAAACAGGTAAGTCAGATTCAGGATCAGCAACAAAAAAGTATGCTGGAACAACCTGTACATACTTTCATTTCTGCATTGAAGGATGATAGAAAGGATTTGTTTCTGGGATCCATCTTCCGTTCTTTCTTATTTATTATAGTGCCTGTACTGGCTATTTATTTATTCGTAAAGAAGAAGATCAACAGCCTGATTGTTATAGTAGCAGTAGCGCTGTTTGCTTTCATTGATGTAATGAGCATTGATGTAAAGTATATGAAAGAAGAGAATTTTCAGGATGATAATGATACAGAAACTACTTTCAAGAAAACAGATGCCGATCAGATGATTCTGAAAGATACAGGATACTACCGGGTATTTAATCTTACACAGGGTGCACAGGCTGCCTTCAATCAGGGGGCATTGAATTCCTATTATCATAAGTCAGTAGGAGGGTACCATCCTGCCAAGCTGAGTATTTATCAGGATCTGATAGAACATCAGTTGTACAATTTCCCTAACTGTATGCCGGTAGTGAATATGCTGAATGCTAAGTATATAGTTACTCCGGGTCAGGCACAGAACGCTCCGCCAATGGTGCAGATAAACCCGAATGCATTGGGAGCCTGCTGGTTTGTAAAAGGAATAGTAGTGAAGAAGACGCCTAATGAAATTATGGATTGCCTGACTACCCTTGATACAAAGGATTCTGCTGTGATTTCAGAAGACGATAAGGCATTGGCTACAGCTTCTGCACAGGCAGATAGTACAGCAAAAATCAGTCTTGTAAAGAATGATAATGATTTCATAGAATATAGCAGCAGCAGTACTGCAGCTCAGTTTGCGGTGTTTAGTGAAGTATACTATAAGGAAGGATGGAAGGCTTATATAGATGGTAAAGAAACGCCAATAGTGAAGACCAACTATGTATTGAGAGGCTTGTCTGTTCCTGCAGGAAATCATAAGATAACTTTCGAGTTTAAACCTTCGGCTTATTATGGAAGTATGAAGACTTCAGTAGCAGCATCAGGGCTTATGTGGCTGATGTTGTTTGCAGCAATAGGGCAGTTCTTTTATTATAAAAGGAAGAACGCTTAATAATACAAGGAGACAGGAGACAGGAGTCAGGAGACAGGAGACAGGAGACAGGAGTCAGGAGTCTGTAGACAGGAGTAAGGAGATAGAATAATACAAATACAGGTAGCAGATTGTATTAATTCATAATTCATAATTCATAATTAAATGAACAATGCATTAAAGGTTTCGGTAGTTGTATGCAGTTATAACAGAGCTGCATACATCGCCGATGCTATGCAAAGTCTTTATCAGCAAACACTTTCTAAAGATCAGTATGAAATTATTGTTGTAGATAATAATTCTACCGACAATACCCGTGAGGTTTGTATGAACTTTATAAAGAATAATCCCGAAGGACATTTTTATTATCTGGAAGAACGCAGACAGGGAGCATCCTTTGCCCGGAATACAGGGGCTGAAGTAGCTAAATCGCCCTTGCTTTGTTTCATGGACGATGATGCAGTGGCAAAAGAAGATTACCTGGAACGAATTGTAAACTTCTTTGCAGCTAACCCTGATGCTGCTGGCTTAGGTGGCAGGATCATTCCAAAATATATTCCCGAAGAACCTAAGTGGATGAGTTACTACGTATCCTCTTTAGTAGGCAACTTCGAGTATAGTCCCGAGCCCACCATCTTTCAACCGGGAAAGTATCCTCTTGAGTCGAATATGATTATCTATAAAGCAGACTTCGATGCTATAGAAGGTTTCAATCTGGCTTTGCCTGGTGTGGTAGGAACATTAAGAATAGGAGGGGAAGGTAAAGACTTCTTTTACAGACTACAGGCATTAGGTAAACCCATTTATTACGATCCCAATGTAATAGTCTGGCATATAGTGGAAGTAAAGAAACTAACCCGCGAATATATGTACCGTATAGCAAGCGGTATTGGCAGAGGCGAAAGAGTTCGTATTGCCGGTAAAGGCAAATCAGCATTATTGAAAAAGAACATTGAATACTTTATCAAATTTGGTGCTTCTATCGTCTTAGGTATTAAGTACACACTTCAGGGAAATCCTCAGAAAGCCTTGCCTGTCATACATTTCAGGATAGATGCCTTCAAAGGTTTGTGGGGAAGATAATTAATTGACTACTATAAAGTCGGGCTTCTTTATATACTGACTATTGTATTTGTATGTAAGCTCGGTATTGAAAGAAATATTCCATTGATTAGTATTGAATGTAGTTCTCGGGAAATAGGTTCCCCTCAGTTCCATGGTGCCAAATATCAGGTTCTCGTTTCTGGATCTTACTCCAAGTCCTAATGAAGTATAACCATCACCATCTCCAAAACTTACTGCTGTTGTTCTTACAAAGCAGATACTTCCAAATGTAAAAGGAGCAAATCTGAAACCTGCAAAGCTGTAGGTATTAAAGAATACAGATTGCAGATTGAGGGTAAACCTGGTATTGCATACACTGTCGGGATCTACCAGAGGAGGCATTCCAAAACTGCTGTTCATCATCAGCGGTACATTCAGGATGGCTTTATATTGTTTGGTCATACTGGCATCCAGGAAATGACGAAGCAGCCAGTGACTGTTACCCAGTTGATACAACCTGCTGAATATATCGGCACTGATCAACAGGTTGGCATCCTGTATATCTCCATGATTAATGAATGAACCACCTTTTATTGCCCAGTTAAAATAGTTGCCGTTTTTATCGTAATAGGTCTTTTCCAGATCTATGCCTCCATACCATCTTTCCAGACCGTATTTATTAGTCCAGCCACCAGTTACCGAGCAGTTTATCCCTTCCGGAATATCCTCATTTCTGCCAAAGCCATAAATGAAAGATCCTTTATAGAAATCCTGTTTGAAAGCAGTAGCGGAAACCAGCAGATTCAATTGATTGGCATACAGATAATTGTACTTATTCTGATAAATGAAAGGTTCATTTTCGAAACGGATATAGTTTGTTCGGAAGGCTAATAAATAACGGGTGATTCGTTTCAGGTTTTCCCTGCTGGCTGCTTTTGCACTCAGGTTATAACCCACCCAGCAATCCAGCTGTCTGTAAAAATAATTAAGATCGCTTTTAAAGAGGGAATCGTTCGAATAGGCATTTTCATTCTGATGAGTTGCAGCCGTTATGTTGCCTGTAAAAGTACTGTAGGGACTAACAAAAGGAAGGTCAAGTTCAGCATAGGTAAATACTTCCTGACGGGTGTTGTTGTTCAGGGTAGTATTGAAGTTGGTAGCACCACCAATCAGGTTGATGAAACTGCCTCCTATATTGCTCCTGGTATATTCTGCACCCCAGCCTGCATGCGGGTTTCGGGTAATATCGGTATAGTTTCTGACTATCAGTCTGTCGCCACTGCCCCTTATATTTTCATCTTTCAGTTCGTTATAAAACTGATTGGTACCCTGCAGTTCAAAATTAAGTCCAATGGCAAATACTTCTTTGTAAAAAACTATTATATCCACACTGTCATTTTCGTCTGCGTCATTTGCAGGAACAATGGATATTTTAGAATCCTGTATGAACGAAAGTGTTCTTAAATACCTTTCATTATCTGCCAGCAGAAATGGTCTTATTATTTCGCCCTTATGAAAGAAAAGATTTCTTTCAATTGTTTTCTTTCTTGTTTCATTGTGCAGAAAATTAGTAACATTATCCAGCAAAGTAGTCCAGCTTCTGCTGGTATCGGTAATGGAATTACCATACCTGATTTTATTGATGATAATATTTCTGATGACCGCTCCTTTGAAAGTTATATAAGGACTGGCATTCTTAATGGATGCCAGCTTTATTTCCTGCGAAGGAGTATTCACAAATACCGTTTTCACCAGCTTGCCTATCAGGCCCGTTCTTTTCTTAATAAAAAAAGTATCCTGTGCGGGCTGGGCATACAGATTTTCCTGCAGACAAATCAGCAGGATTGCCGGCAAGGCACAACGGGCAATAATATGTAACACTCCAGCCCTCATCCTTATTATTTAATTAGCAGGTTTACCATTAATTTTATTTCTTTGATCAAAATTTGAATAGCAATTATCGAACCAAAGTTTGCAAGTAAAAGCTTTTTTAATTCATAATAAACAATTTATATATCATAATTAATAGAAATGCGTAAACAAATCCTTTTTATTGTCCTGATTGCTGCCGCTATTCAGCTGCCTGCACAGAATATGGCCATTGCAAAACAACTGATTGATACCCTTACTTCCGTTACCCTCTGGGGCAGAGGATATACTAAGAGTGGCAACGAAAAAGCTGCAGAGTTTCTGAAGAATTACTATGCCTCAGCAGGCTTAACGCCCCTCGATGGCAAAGATTATTTCCAGCATCTGTCATTCCCAGTTAATACTTTTCCGAAGAACATGGAGCTGACCGTGAATGGCAGGATGCTTACACCCGGGGTCGACTTTATAGTATCGCCCGAAAGCCGTGGTTGCCGTGCGAAGGGCACGCTGATACAGAAAGACAGTACCGAGTTTATAGATGCCGGTAAAAGAGTTATTATTGAACTGAAAGATAAGCTGACCTGGTCGGCCGAAACCTTTCAGAAGGACTATACTGCTATCGATATACTGAAGACTTCCATGAACGAAATTCCATCAACTTATTCGGTAGATATCGACAATAAATTCATTTCTTCTTTCAAGACCAGTAATGTATGTGCTGTGGTAAAGGGCAGGCTGCAACCCGATTCTTTTATCTTCATTACGGCACATTACGACCATCTTGGAGGCATGGGTAAGGATACTTATTTTCCCGGGGCAAACGACAATGCCAGCGGTACTACCCTCATACTGGGACTTGCCCAATATTTTGCCCTGCATCCGCAGGCTTACAGTATTGCCTTTATTTCCTTTACAGGCGAAGAACCCGGTTTGATAGGCTCTAAGTATTTTGCAGAACATCCTTTGGTGCCTTTGAAAAAAATCAGGTTTCTCTTCAATCTCGATCTCGAAGGAACCGGAGTAGAGGGGGCTACTGTAGTAAACGCTTCCATCTATCCAAAGGAGTTTCAGCTGCTCAGGGAAATTAATGATCAATATAAATTATTGCCTGCCATCAACGAAAGAGGCAAGGCGGCCAACAGCGACCATTACTGGTTTACAGAACATGGTGTGCCCTCGTTTTTCATGTACACACAGGGCGGTATCAAGGCTTATCACGATGTGTACGATAAAGCAGCCACCCTGCCCATGGATCATTACGAAAATCTGTTGAAACTACTGGAGGAATTTGTAAAGAGAGAAGGGAATAATTGATAATGGAGGACGGATAATTGAGGTTGTGAGATTTATATTATTGTTATTGTAGCATTTCTGGTTTTAAGGGTGCGGAAGAACACTTTCGCGGTGCTTCTGCAAACTTTCGCGATACCTAAGAATTATTTCGCTGTACTTGAGAAAACATCCGCTGTGCAAAAGAATAGATTTGCGGTGCGTGAGAATACTTTCTCGGTGCTAAAGAACATTTCAACAGAGCTATAGAATATTTCAGCGGAGCCCCAGAATAATACTGCGGTGCCTGATATTATATATATATAGCTCTTTCAAAAATTTACGGCACAAGCATAGCAATTGAGTGGCAAGCTTTTCGGTGTTCGGACGCATTGTGTGTTCTTTGCAAAACATAAATGTATTTGCGTTAGTTGCAGCAGGGAATATCCTTTTTGCGCGCACCCCTATCCCCTGAAGGGGCATTAATACAGCGCGCAAAAAGATAGGAAGGGCTGCAACGGCCGCGAAAGCGGAACGCCCAAAGAAAAATAAAAGAAAGAATGGGTTTTAAAATAATAACTAAGTTTGTTCCTTCACTCCA
>Ga0364886_10088_pt2 | contig 23038 bp, 24 predicted proteins | sample ExccelJu500001D3_4_FD_206926 | JGI IMG/M metagenome (GOLD analysis project Ga0364886, IMG submission 206926) | Enriched cells from Trout Bog Lake Hypolimnion, Wisconsin, USA - BchlTB.July23.5000.01.D3 | ecosystem: Environmental > Aquatic > Freshwater > Lake > Hypolimnion/Profundal zone | place... | reverse complement strand
GGTCGCGGCCTGGGTTAACTCCCGCTTCGCAGATGGCTTTGCTCCCATCATCGTTATTGCTGAAGGTGCAATTCCACAAGATGGCGATATGAAGGTTAAGGATCAGACCCTTGACGCCTTCGGTCATGTCAAGCTCTCTGGTATCGGCGAATGGCTATCACAGGAGATTGAGGCTAAGACCGGTCACGAGACTCGCACAGTTGTGCTCGGACATATTCAACGCGGAGGTTCTCCAACCGCCTTCGATCGCGTTCTCTCAACACGTTTTGGACTCGCCGCAATTACAGCTGCACACGAGGGCAACTGGGGCACAATGGCTGCGTTGCATGGAACATCAATTGAGATGGTTCCACTTGCATCAGCAACCGGCGAACTCAAGTTGGTAGATCCTTCACGTTACGCGGAAGCCGAGGTCTTCTTCGGATAATTAGTCGTCACGCTGACTTCTAACCTCCGTAGGCTCACTCCATGACAAATCTCGAATCCTTGTTCACCCCTGGCCTTGTTGCGGCACAACAACCGCAATGGCCAGGTGGTGCCGCTGGCGCCGCCGTTGCTCAAGCCGTTGCAGAACTTAAGAAGTTGCCACCACTTGTCTTTGCTGGTGAGTGTGACAACCTGAAGGCCAAGATCGCAGAGGCACAAGCTGGCCGAGCATTCTGGTTACAAGGTGGAGATTGCGCCGAGACTTTCGCGTCAGCAACCGCTGATTCAATCCGAAATCGAATCAAGACAATTCTGCAGATGGCTGCAGTACTGCAATATGCCTCCTCTTTACCTGTTATCAAGGTGGGACGCATGGCAGGTCAATTTGCCAAGCCACGCAGCAATGACAGCGAGACTCGCGACGGAGTAACCCTTCCTGCGTACCGCGGCGATGCGGTCAATGACATCGAATTCACTGAGGCAGCGCGCCAACCAAACCCGCAGCGTCTGGTTCAGGTCTATAACACCTCGGCTGCCACGCTCAATTTGGTACGCGCCTTCACCCAAGGCGGTTTTGCTGATCTGCGCCAAGTACACGAGTGGAACAAAGGTTTCGCAACGGATCCTCGCTTCGGTCAACGCTATGAGCAGATGGCAAATGAGATCGGCCGCGCTTTAAATTTCATGACATCTGCAGGAGTTGATCCTGAAAGTTTTAAGAAGGTTGATTTTTATTCCAGCCACGAGGCTCTCATCCTTGAATACGAGAAGGCGCTCACGCGTATCGATTCGCGTACTGGAAATGCTTACGATGTTTCAGGTCACTTTGTCTGGGTAGGGGAGCGCACTCGCCAACTCGACGGCGCGCATATGGACTTCGCAGCAAAGATTCACAATCCAATCGGAATTAAGTTGGGACCAAAGTCAACGCCTGAAGATGCGCTGACCATGATCAAGATCCTCAACCCAGATAATGAGCCAGGTCGTCTGACCTTCATCACTCGCATGGGAGCAGGATTAGTGCGCGAGAAACTTCCTGCGTTGGTAAAGGCTGTTACAGAATCTGGGGCTCACGTTCTGTGGGTCTGCGATCCGATGCACGGCAATACCTACGAGGCGCCGAGCGGCTACAAGACCCGTCGCTTTGACGATGTCCTCGATGAGGTTCGTGGCTTCTTTGAAGTGCACAAGGCTCTAGGAACACATCCTGGTGGAATTCATATCGAGCTCACTGGCGATGATGTAACTGAGTGCGTGGGCGGGGGAGAGCAGATCTCTGAGGCTGACCTTGCCAACCGTTACGAGACCGCCTGCGATCCTCGTCTGAACCACACTCAATCTCTTGAACTCGCCTTCTTAGTAGCGGAGATGTTGCGCGACCGTTAAAGGTTATTGATTTTTGGGGTCTATCTATTGGCCCATCCTTGAAATACGCTTCGCTAATGCTCTTTACCGCAAGTCAGAAGACGCTGGTAGGTTCCTTGCAATTAATCGCTCACGAGCACGTCTTGCTCGCTGCTGGCTTTGGACCGTTACGCGAACTCAGTGCCCGCTTGGATAAATCCGACTACGACTTAGGGTTTAAAGCGGTCAAAGAGATTCCGATTATCAGCGATCTCATTAAAGATTATTTTGATGGAGATTTTGCCGCCTTAAACGGGATCAAAGTCCGTCAACCAGGGCCAGAATTTTCGCAAGCGGTCTGGAAAGCGATGCGCAAAATTCCTGCTGGCAAAACCATGAGTTATGCCGAGCTCGCAGATCGGGCTGGTTCACCAAATGCGGTTCGCGCCGCTGGATCTGCTTGCGCACGAAATCTCATCGCGCCGATCGTTCCGTGTCACCGCGTAGTAAAAACCGGTGGTGAACTGGGCAACTACGCCTATGGGCTGCACTTTAAAGAGGAGCTCTTACGCTTTGAAGGCGCGCTCCACTAGTTCAGGAAGCACCGAATTTACCTTCGCAATATCCGCTGCGCTGACATCCAAGTGAGTAACTAGTCGAAGCGTCGTTGGTCCGATCGTACTAGCCAGGATGCCGGCAGCTTTAAGTTCAGCGTTGATTTCAGCGGCAGTTGCATTAGCCCCCGTTAGATCCAAAACGACAATATTTGTTTCAACCTCAGCGGGATTAACTACCTTCGGGGCAACTGCCGAAACGGCTTTCGCGAGAGATGTGGCGTTGGCATGATCATCGGCCAAACGTTCAATGTTATTGTCGAGTGCGAAGTGCGCAGCGGCAGCGAGCATTCCGATCTGTCGCATTCCTGCACCGTATCTCTTGCGCCAGATTCGTGCGCTCGCGATGCGTTCTTTGTTGGATAGAACCATTGAACCGACTGGAGCACCGAGCCCTTTTGAGAAGCAGACTGAGACGGTATCAAAATATTTGCCGTACTCAACAAATGAGACGCCAGTTGCTACATGAGCATTCCAGATTCGAGCGCCATCTAGATGCATGGTGAGTCCCATTTTGAGAGACTCGGCGCGCAGGGCTTTGATCTCATCCAAAGGTTGCACGGTTCCGCCACCGAAGTTGTGAGTATTTTCGACAGCGATAGCGGTTGTTGAAACTTGGTAAGGACCAGAGTCAGGTCGGGCGATTCGTAGTGGGTCTGCCGCTTTGAGAGAGCCGCGAGGCGACTCCCACGTGCGCGTAGTAATCCCACTAAATGCCGCACCTGCGCCAAGTTCTGCGCGAACAATGTGGGAGAAAGTTTCGGTGATGAGCTCTTCTCCAGGTTTTACCAATTGTCGAATGGCAAGTTGATTGGCTAATGAGCCGGTCGGTGTGAAGAGTCCAGCTTCAAAACCAAAGAGCGCGGCGACTCGCTTTTCAAGTGAATTCGCGGTGACATCATCACCATAAACATCATCGCCTACTTCCGCCACTGACATTGCAGCGCGCATTGCATCACTTGGTTTCGTAACTGTGTCAGAGCGCAGATCAATCATGGGGTTATCTTCTCATGGCTGGGAATATTGGCATGATCAACAGGTTCCTCAAAGAGGATTGCGAGGTACACGCCGGTCATCATCAATCCACCACCTACAAGCACTCTCCAAGTGAGGTGCTCGTGCACAATTGCGATCCCGAAGATCGCAGCAAAAATATATTCGGTTGTAAGAATAATCCCGACGCCAGTTGCTGACATAAATGATTGGGCCCAGGTTTGAACTATGAAGGCGAAGGCACTTGCGAGGAGCGCGCTGTAGATCACGACGACCCAGACGCCATGATCATGCGGGGCATGAAAACCGCTCTTGAGAGAGGCGAGAAAGGCTAAGAGACCCACCGTGGCCATTTGAATCATGGTGAGCGCGTAAGGGTCACGGCCAGGGCTCCATCTGCCAAGTCCGATAATGTGCAGGGCAAAGAAGAGGGCGCCGATCAAAACTAGAAATTCGCCTCTTCCTAAGGCAAAGCCATGGAGAGAGAGGACCGCTGTCCCTGTGATTGCGAGTCCCACTGCAACCCACTGCATCCTGGTGATGTGATGTTTGAAGAAGGCAGCTGCAATGAGCGGCACAAATACCGCGTAGAGCCCAGTAATAAAGCCGGTCTTTGCCACAGTGGTGAGAGTGAGTCCAAAGGTCTGAAAAATATATCCGGCACCCAGCAGCAATCCAGCGCAGATTCCCCGTAATAGGAATCCAGGTGTTATATGGCGAAATGATTGAGGGCGAAGTAGTGCCATTCCAATCGCTGCAATCACAAATCTCCACGCTAGAAAAGAGTTCACATCGATTCTGCCGAGCGAATCTTTCATGATCGCAAAGGTGCTACCCCAAACCAGCGCGACGCTCAGAAGAAGCAGGGTCGGAATCGATTTATGTTCTTTTAAATTCACTTCCGTTTACTTCTCATTTTTTTCAGAAGTGCAATCTCTGCACCGTGCTCTGGCTCTTGACCAGGTGTTTCCAGAATAAGCGGGGCATTAGCTACGGCAGGATGGGCGATTAACTCCTCAAAGGCCTTAAGTCCGATCTCGCCTTCGCCTAGATTTTGATGGCGATCCTTAAGAGCGCCACAGACATCCATCGAGTCATTGGTATGAATTAATTTGATTCGATCAACACCTACGAGCGAGACGAGCAGATCAAGCGTCTCGGCCATTCCACCTTTTTTTGGCGATGTCGTGACCCGCAGCAAAGACATGGCAGGTGTCGAGACAGACGCCAACTTTGGGATGCCATTCGAGAGCTTCAAAGTACATGATGAGGTCATCGAGTTTCTTAACCAGAGATTGACCTTGTCCGGCGGTCGGTTCCAAGAGCAACCAAGGATCCTCATCCTTTAATTTTTTGAGCACAGGCATCATGCCCTTTTTAATCTGCTTCCATGCAGTAGGAACGTGAGTCTCATCGACTGCGGAGCCGGTGTGAATAACAGTTCCCAAGGCACCGATCTCTCGGGCGCGCTTGAGCGAGTATGCCGTTGAAGCGAGAGAATTTTCGTAGGTGCTTTGAGTAGGAGAGCCGAGGTTGATGAGAAATGGAGCATGCACGTAAGTATGAATATCTAACTCAGCGGCGCGATCTCTAAAGGCAGTATCGGCTGCCAGATTTGCCTCGGGCATCGCCCAACCTCGTGGATTGGATGCAAAGACCTGGATCGCTTCGGCCTCGGTAGTGAGGGCATATTCGATAGATCGCTTGGCCATTCCACCTGAGGTTGGAGTGTGGGCTCCAATACGAGGAGTTAAGCGCGGAGTGCTGGTTGGACTCATAGGACGAGCCTACCCGAGCGTTATGACCACCGTTGAGCCCCGTTTGACCTGGGTTCCGACCTTAGGCGATACGTTCGTGACGTGCTTGCCATTTCCGATCTTGCGAACAACTACTTTGAGTTGCAGATTCTCGAGCTCGGTCGTCGCATAACTACCAGATAATGAATAAACATTTGGAATGTAAACGGTCGAGGATCCTTGCGAGACGATCAAAGTAACGGTGGTTCCAGGCAATACCGGGCTTGAACCATCTGGCGTCTGTGAAATTACATCGCCGATGGCAACGGTATCGCTATAGGCGAAGGCTTGATTGACCACCATTCCCTGTGCCGTAAGTTCACTCTGCGCTTGATCACTCGTGAGACCCACATAGGACTTAATAGTTACTGGTACTGGGCTACTTGAAGAGCTCGGTGTTGGAGTCGGAGTATTGGACGGCGTTGGGGTAGGCGTCGGTGTAGGAGTTGGGGTCGGCACTACTTGTGCTCCGAGTGAGATCGTCAGTGCAACTGTCCCGCCCTTCTTGAGGTGCGCTCCGCCACCTGGGGAAGAGGAGATAACTTCACCGGCAGGCACTCCAGAATCAATCTCCTTGAGCGCAACAACCGTTTTAAGACCGATGCTGGAAAGCGCGCTGGTGGCATCCGTTTGATTCATACCGACGACGGATGGGATTGAGACGCCGCTTCCTGCGCCAATGAAGAAGTAATAAGCCCCACCGATGAGAAGAAGTACGACGACGCTGAAGAGAAATCTGATTCGATTACGTCTCACTCTTTTAGAAGTTTTGCGACGAATTTCTCCGCTATGACTCAAAGCAGGTACCTCAGTATTTCTTTCTAGTTTTCCTTCTGGGATGAACGTGGGCTTGGTGTTGGTATTTCTCACGCGAGTAGGTTCGGTCATGCTTTTAATTCTGGTAACCAATGTATTTCCGACGCGCACTTCGGGCCTGGCGCCTCTGCGTTTAGGCGTTGGAGTTGGAAGCGGGAGGTCGAGATCTAAACTTAATTGTGTTCTCTTAGGGTCAAGCTCCATCTGAATCTGCTGTAACTCTTCCAGAAGTTGAGTGCAATTTTTCTGGCGATGATCTGGATTGGGAGAGGTAGCGCGGAGAACTAATTCATTAAGAGCGGGGGGTATCCCATCCACCAAGGTGGAGGGAGCAGGTACTCGTTCATTCACATGCTTGAAGGCAATCTGAATCGGAGTATCACCGTCGTATGGCTTACTGCCGGTGAGCAGTTCAAAGAACATAATTCCTAGTGAATAGATATCACTGCGAGCATCGGATATTCCGCGCTCAACTTGTTCGGGGGATAGGTAGGAGACACTTCCTAAGACCACGCTCGATTCAACGGTCATCGTGCTCCCGAGCAAGCCACCTCGTGCCAGACCAAAGTCTGCGATTTTGACTCGACCATCTTTCGAGATCAATATATTTTCTGGTTTTAAATCGCGGTGGTTAATACCCAACCCATGGGCCTGTGAGAGGGCGCTGACGACGGGGATCATGTAGTGCAAGAGTTCGCTCGGGGTTAGGCGACCCTTTTCAAAGAGCAGATCGCGCAAGGTTTGTCCGTCGATAAATTCCATCACAATGAAGACTGCAGGTGCCCCACCCTCGTTCCAACCTTGATCCTGGATGGAGACGATATTCGGATGTGAAAGTGCGGCGATCGCCTTGGCCTCACGGATGAAGCGATTGACGAACTCCTCATCATTGGCCAGGTGCGGGTGCATGATTTTGACGGCGACAAAGCGGTCCAGACGCAGATCCGTGGCCTTATAGATCGAAGCCATGCCCCCGGCGGCTATGAGCGAAAGGAGCTCATAGCGATTATCGATAATTTCGCCGGATAGATCTGACACGCTTAAATCTTAGAGGTTAGCGCAGCCCATTCAGGTGAAAATCAGCGGCAGCGCGCGTGCCTTCCTGCACAAAATGAATCTCCTGCTGCTGTAAGAACCTGCGCATCTGCTCTTCAATCTCAAATCCATCTCGGGCGAGGACTCGGCGAAGGCCAACGATTGGTTCTAAGTCAATCCATATCTTGGTTTCAACAAATTCTCGTATGGAACTCTGCCCAGAGCCAACTCCTTCAATAATCAGCAATTCCACAGGAGGCACGGTAAAAGCGGGACCCGCACAGTCATTGATCCAGTCGTACTTGGTTAATTCGAGTGGTCTCTTCTCGTTATGCGCTTCGGCGATTGCTACGAGTTTTTTTTCGAGGGTGGGTCCAAAGGGATCGCTCCAACCATCGTAGAGATCATCCATGTGGACGATGTAGACGCTCATGCGATCCTCATATTCGCTCTGCATGTAGCGCGCGAGGGTGGTCTTGCCAGCCCCCGCAACGCCATCAATGGTGAGGATCATTTAATTCTTTTACTTCATCACATTTTCGGGGATGTTTGCCACCCGCAGCCAACGCTTCCAGCCGCCAATCGCAAGCAGCACAAATATGAAGTAAAGAATCGAGGTGAGGTAGGACTTACCGTGCCAGAACTGATAGGTGTAGACGCCGTCGACAACAAACCATAAAGGCCACGCTTCATAGCGCTCAACGCACATCAATACCTGAGCGATGCAACTTCCTACGAACCCGAATGCATCGGTGAGGGATGCAGCTGCGCCCCAGTACTTAAGGAGTGGATAAAGCGAGAACCATGCGATGAAGTATCCGATCATCCACATGATGTTGGTGCGTAGCTTGAGCTTTGCAGGCTTGGCACCTTTAGGGCCCCAACCAAACCAACCCCAGATTCCGCCTGCCACAAAGACAAATTGCAAGATCGCGCTCGCATAATATTTTTGTTCAAAGAAGAGACCTGCGTAGAGCAGACTGCTGATATTCCACCATGGCCAGGTAACGCGCGGACCGAATATTCCGTAGGCAACCCCAACGACCGAGGTCACGAAGGCGACAAACTCAAGGTAGGTGAGTTGATAGCCCCATGCGGTCAACATGACGGTCATAACAGCGTGATTTATAGAATGCATGATTAAACCCCTTCCACAATTCGCATTACCGAACTGGTCATACGGTCGACCTGACGATCAGGTCCTCTCAGCCACATAAGCGGCTCCCGTTGGGGGTAACTCTAGCGCTTAGCCTTTCGACGCGCGCGCAAGGCCTTCGCGAAGGCGGGGCCAGCAACTTTCAATCTGCGCCAAGTCGATGTGGTTGCTCGCTTGGTAAATACCTCGTAATTAATTTTTTCGACCTCATCCACGATCCCGCAGTAGAGCTCGCTTGCGGCCAAGATGCAGGGCTGGCTCACCGGATCCAAGAGTTCAATTCCTGCGCTCGCTTCAGATTGCAGGCGGCGAACCCTGGCGATCTGGAATTCCAGAGCGCGCTTGATCTCAGGGGTTAGTTTGCGCTCTGCCAAAATTTCGGGGGTAACGCCAACGGCGGCCAGATCCTCTAGCGGTAGGTAGATACGGCCACGATCTAAATCCTCTCCGACATCGCGAATAAAGTTGGCAAGTTGAAATGCGATACCGAGTTTTTCTGCGGCAGCAAAGGCCGCGCTATCGCTGTAACCCAAGATAGGAACCATCTGTAATCCAATTACTGCAGCGCTTCCGTACACATACTCCATCAAGTCGTCGTATGTTTGATAGTGAGTGACCGAAAGATCCATCGTCATTGAGTGCAAGAAGGCTTCGAAATACGAGATGGGGATATCAAAACGTCGAACCGTATCCACCAAGGCGCGGCCGATGTGATCGCTGCTTGTACCTTGCTGAATATCGCGGAGCACTCCATCGCCCCACTCTTTTAAGAGCGCTGCCTTCTCCGGAATTGTTAAAGTTGAAGCAAGGTCATCGACGATCTCATCTGCGTAACGCGCGAATCCATAGAGAGCATGCACATGAGGTCGCTTCTCCTTAGGGAGTAACAATGTCGCTAAGTAATAGGTCTTGCCGTGCAAAGAGTTAAGGCGCTTACACTCTGCGTAAGAGGCGCGAAGTGCTGGGTCGGTTATTCCCGCAGCGGTTAACTCATCCACGTTACTTAACCGCTCCTACAATTCTTTCAGCTGCAAGGCGTCCTGAAATCAGAACCATAGGGACGCCAACTCCTGGTTGAGTACCAGAACCAGCAAAGACCACATTTTCAAAACCCTGTGCCATGTTCCGCGGTCTAAATGGTCCGGTCTGGAAGAAGGTGTGGGCGCTAGCAAAAGGCGCACCTCGTTCCATGCCGCGCTCCTGCCAATCGAGGGGAGTGGTCATCTCTTCGACTTCGATTGACTCTGCAAAGCCGGTATATCCGCGCGACTCCATAACTCGCAACATCTCATCGCGATATCGCGGGGCCTCCTTGTGCCAATCGATCTTGGCATCCAAGTTGGGAGTTGGGAACAGGATGTAATACGAGGAGCGATCCGCAGGTGCGAGTGATGGATCGTCATGTGTTGGAACTGTGACGAGCAGACTTGGATCGGTCATTAAAGTCTTCTTGTTGATGAGTTCATCAAAGACGCCATCCCATGAATCACCAAAATGAATATTGTGATGCGCCAAGTGGTCGTACTTCTTCTTAGTTCCCACCAAGAGCGTCACGCAGGAAGGTGAATATTTAAGTTGGGTAACCTTGCGCGGGGTCTGTCCAAGCAGTTCGCGATAGGCAACTGGCAGATCCGGATTAAGTATTAGTGCATCACACTCAATGCGTTCCCCGGAGTCAGTCACTACAGCAGTCGCACGACCATTGCTCTTCTCAATTGTCGTGACCGATGTGCCATATTTAAAGGTAACCCCATGCTTTGCAGCAGCTCCTGCTAGCGCGCGAGGAACTGCATGCATTCCACCTTTAGGGAAGAAGACGCCGTTGACCGAATCCATATAGGCAATAACTGCGTAGATAGCGAGCGCTTGTTGTGGACTCACCCCGGCATACATCGCCTGGAATGAGTAGACCTTTTGAGTGCGTGGATCTTTGAGGTAATCATTTACTTTAGGAGCAAGTTTTCGGAATCCACCTAGAGCTATCAGTTTGGCCAAGTTAGGTGTGAGCAGATTCAATGGCGAATCGATATTGCGATCGATGAAATCGTTCATCTCGTACTTGTATAACTTGGTGACAAAGTCAACGTATTTTGCATAACCTGCGGCTTCGGCTGCTCCAATTTTCGTTGCGATCTCTTCTTGCATCCGAGCTGTATCAGCGTGCACATCTAAGTGCGAGCCATCGTGATAAAAAGCGCGATAGAGCGGATCGACGGGAATAAGTTCTAGCCAATCCTTGAGATCTTCACCAACACACGAAAGAGCATCTTGAATGAGGGACGGCATAGTCAGAACTGTGGGTCCAGTATCAAATGAATAGCCGTCACGTTGTAACAATCCATTGCGACCGCCTGGCACCAATTCACGTTCAATAACCGTGACCTTGCGACCAGCTCCTGCTAAACGCAGAGCCGCACTTAGCCCTCCAAGACCTGCGCCCACAATTACAACGTGGTCGCTCTTGCCCTTTGTCTGGCGCACTGAAAACCCCTTATAACTAGGAACTACGTTGAGTTGCCGCGATCGCCATCTGCGTTAAAAGTTCGACGGCGGCAGGGGTAATTCCACCACGTACCAACGCATCGTGCGCTTTGGAGGTCATCTCACTGATGAGTGATTCAAGTTCGTTGAGCGCGCCGGTATCGACAATGATCTCTCGCAAGGTGTTGATGTGATCAATATCTAACTCTTTGCGACCGAAGAGTTCCAAAAATGTAGCGCGCTGGCTCTCCGTAGCTTTGGAGAGGGTGGTGGCCACAAGAACGGTTCGCTTGCCTTCGCGCAGATCATCTCCGGCAGGTTTTCCTGTTTTAACGGGATCTCCGAAGACGCCGATGACATCATCACGCAATTGGAAAGCCTCACCGAGCGGGAGACCGTAGTCGGAGTAGGTATCGATAATGGCTGAGCTAAAGCCAGGCGCGAAGCTAGCACCGAAGTGGAGTGGGCGTTCAATACTGTATTTGCCGGACTTATAACGAGCGACTTTGAGTGATCGCTCAACGCTCTCGCTGGCAAGCGCCTGCTCAAAGACATCAAGGTATTGACCCGCCATGAGTTCTACTCGCATCTCGTCATAAAAAGGCAGAGAGCGCAGAATGAGTTCAGCAGGGACGCCTGACTCGTGCAGAGCTTTGGCGGCCCAGATCAGAGCTAAATCTCCGAGCAAGATCGCTGCGGCAACGCCAAATTGTTCGCTGCTGCCATGCAATTTTTCGGATTGGTGAAGCGCTTCAAATTGTTTATGGATGGCTGGGGCTCCGCGACGGGTATCGGAGGCATCCATCACATCGTCGTGAATCAGGGCACAGACATGGACCAGTTCTAGGCTGGAGGCGGCGCGGATAATCTGCGGAGTTAATTCGCCGCCAGCTCCCAGGAAACCGATGGTGGCAAAGAGTGGGCGCAGACGCTTTCCACTATCTAATAAGAAGTGGCCAAGGGCATCTGCCACTGGATTTAACTCGCTGCCAATACTTTGCAGATAGCCCGACTCATGCTCGAAAAATTGAGAGAGTGAGGTATTGATCTCTGCCGTTAACCCGCCAATGCCTTCAAAATCCACGCAGTAACGGTACCCTGCTTCGCTATGAACCAGAGAACTGAAGTCGACTCCCCGTTCTCTCGCCCTACTTTTTCTCGCCCTACTTTTTCAATAGAGCTATTTCCCCCCAAAGATGAGGCGGGGGAGACCCGCCTATGGTCTGCGGTCGAACAGCTCGCACCATTGAAGCCAGATTTCATTTCAGTGACCTACGGGGCAGGTGGTTCAACACGAGACCGCACTTTGCGGATTGCTACCCAATTAACGCAGCGCACTGGCATTCCAACGGTTGCTCACCTGACATGCGTCGGCTCCACCAAAGATGAATTGATTGCGATATTAGATCAGTATCAATCAGCCCAGATCGACACCATTCTGGCTGTCCGCGGTGATCCAGTTGGAGGACCAAGCGCTCCATGGATAGCTACCCCTGGTGGCTTTGATCACGCAGAGCAACTTGTGGAACTTGCAGCCGAACGCGGCTTTAAAGTCGGCGTAGGTGCATTTCCGGATGTCCATCCAGCATCGTATGGCAATTTTGAACAAGATGTAAATGCACTCCTGCGTAAAGAGGCGAAGGGCGCCACATTCGCGACTACGCAGTTCTTCTTCGATAGCGCGGCATATCACCGGCTCGTTAGCGCGCTCGCTGATGCCGGGTCGCATTTGCCGATTATCGCCGGAGTATTGCCTGTCACCAACGTAAAGCAATTTGCCCGGATGGCCGAGTTGAGCGGCGCACCGATCCCAACTGACATGGTGGATCGATTTATGAATGTTGCAGATGATGAGAAGGCAGTCGTCGAATTAGGCATTGAGGTTGCTACCCAACTCTGTAACGAGTTAATTTCTGCAGGAGCACCTGGAATACATTTCATTACTATGAACAAGGCTTCTGCTACCGCTGAGATCATGAAGAATCTTGGGCTGCGATGAATCGTGCAGAGTATTTCAAACGCTGGAGCGAGTTACATGGCGGCGCTCGCGTAACTGGAGTCGTTAAATGGTGGCTGATAATTTCTTTTGCAATCTCGCGCCCATTGGTAAAGATTAAAGTCTCGCCAAATGTGTTGAGCATCCTCGGGGTGATCGCTGCGGTATTTACTTATACAGAGGCGCGCCGAGATTATTTCATTGCTTTTCTCGCTCTCTCGATAGTGAGTGATGGAATTGATGGAACAGTTGCCATCTTGAGTGGCAAGGCGAGTACCCGTGGCGCGATGGTGGATGCGGTCTGTGATCGCTTGGGGGAGACGCTATGGGCACTGGCGTTCTATAAGTTAGGTGCGCCAGCGTGGATTGTCGGAACAGCGTGGGTCTTTGCCTTCACGCAAGAGTATGCCCGAGCTCGTATAGCTGGATTGGGCGATTACCGCATTGATGTGGTGACATTCGCAGAGCGGCCAGTGAGAGCAATTTTCTTGGCGCTAGCGATTATTGCCTTTGACTTAAATATCGCAGCTGCGACAACTCTTGCCACTGTCTGGGCGGTGCAACAAGGTGTTGCTTTAATGGTTGTGATGCGCAGCGGTCATACCCGCTTGAGTGCCCCCGATAGCGTCGGCGACTAACTCAGCGCTCATTCCAACGAGCGGTAACCCGCCACCTGGGTGAGCTGATCCACCTACACAGAAGAGTCCTTTCACAGGTGAGCGATTGCGCGCCCGCGAGAATGCCGACATTGCACCGTTGCTTGAGGTGCCGTAGATGGAACCACCGGGTGCGTTAACCGCATTCTGCAGATCGAGTGGAGTTCGAAACTCCATAACATCTAATCGTTCACTTACTCGCAGACCAAGCGCATCGAGTTTTGCGATTATCTTCGCGGCATACTCCGCACCGCCCTTGCTCCAGTCCCAACCCTCCTCGGGATCATGGCGCGGGGCGTTTATTAGTACGAACCAAGATTCGGTATTTTCGCGTTTTACCATCTGCGGATCATGTGGTGCGCAGATATAAATGGTGGGATCTTGTACGGGCACATGTTGGGTAAAGATCTCATCGAATTCGGCATCGTAATCTTCAGGAAAATAAATGGTGTGGTGGTTGAGGCGTGGGACTTCGCCTTCAATCTTGGAGTTATCCAAGCCAAGAAGGAGTGAGAATCCTGCCAAGGATTTTTCCGCCCGCTTCAACTTCGTGCGCTCGGGTCTGGCCGCTCTGACGTTCTTATCTAGTAATTGGTTATAAACGATCTCAGCATCAGCGTTTGCGACTACCAGATCAGCACTAACAAATTCACCGCTCGCCAAGGTCACGCCTGTTACGGCACCCGATTGGGTATTTATTTTCGCAACAGGGGAGTTGAGGTGAATATCAATGTTGAGCAACCGACAGCGATCTTCTAGGGCGAAGCTCAATTGGCCGATTCCACCCGCTAAATGCCACGCCCCAAAACTTGCTTCTACAAATGCAATCGTGAGCAGCGCTGCAGGTGCTTTGCGAGGATCTGAGCCTGTATACGTTGCATAGCGATCGATGATCTTTTGAATGTGGGGATCTTTGGTGTACTCGCTACTAACTGCACGTAGAGATTTGAGTGGTGCGATCTGCTTGATCCCACGAATTAAATCTCGCCGCTTGAGCAATGACCAGACTGAGGTGAGTTCTGATTGCACAAAGGGGACTCGCGAGATATCCCACATTACCTCTGCGCGTTGCATAAGTGAGTGCCAGGCGTTACCCGCTTCAACACCCAAAGCAGCATCGATTGCTGAGCAGGTCTTGGGTAGGTCGAGATTTACAAAGTCAACGCTCTTGCCATCGGCAAAGTTGTATGTGAATGCGGGATTGACCGCTTGAATATTGAGCACTCGTTCAAAGCGTGGCCCGGTCTTAATAAAGAAGTCTTTGAAGATGGCGGGCAAAGTTAATAGCGAGGGCCCAGTGTCGAAGGCATAATCCCCGATCCACTCGGTGCGACATTTGCCGCCGGTGCGACCTGAGGCCTCATAAATTGAGACCTCGTGTCCTTTTTTGGCTAGGCGAGCAGCGGCGGTCATGCCACCGACGCCGGCACCTATCACAACGATTTTGGACACTTACGCCACGCTCCGTCCGCGCCACACAAGTTGGCCGGTTGATTTCAGATACCAGGATCTTGCAATTAAGTAGATGAGCGTCACGATAGCCAACGGATGCAATAAAGCCGAATTACTCCTACTGCGGGTGCGCATATCGCAGATCAACCGAGAGAGGACCACCGCGAAATACCCTAGCCACGCTACCCGAAAACCAGAGAGCGCAAGGAGTAGTGGCAACACACCTGTCACAAAGAGATAGATCGAGGTTGCAATCGCCCCGAAGACAGATCCAAAGGCGCGCCATAGCGATTTTGTATAACCGGTAAAGAGCTCTTCTTGGTTGTTATACATCCGACAAGAGGCGACAGCGCTACCATCGGCAACTCCGCCTTTAAATCCACTCTTCACCAATTGTCGAGCGAGCTCTAGGTCATCGAGGACTTCGTGGCGAATCGCCTTATGACCCCCAGATTTAATGTATGCCTCCCGCCGAACAATCAGAAATTGACCATTGGCAATCACCATGGAGGGAAATTTTGCTCTTTCGGCATAGCGCAGCGGAACAGACGAGAGCCAGGACCATTGCAGCAGTGGTTGGATCAACCTCTCAAAGAAGGTATCTGCCAGCTGCCTGGGGTAGGGCGAGATGAAATCCCAACCAAATTTATTCATATCTGTAATTGCTGCGGCGATGGCGTTCTTGGTCAGGCGCACATCGGCGTCAACAAAGACCAGGTAATCGCCCGTTGAGTGAGTTACCAACTGGTGGCAGGCAAAATTCTTACCGAGCCAACCCTCTGGCAATTCAATGCCAGGAGAAGTTTGGATGCCTGCGAAGTTTGTTAACAAGTTTGAGGTGGCATCGGTTGAGTGATCATCGAGCACGATGATTTCGTGGTTAGGTAAGAGCTCTGATGTTGAAACAGATTCAAGGACGCCTGCGACGTTCTTCTCTTCATTGCGCATAGGAATCAGAATCGAAACCTTGCTGTCGACGGATGCCGCGTCCTTGTTACTTACTTTGCGCATGGTTAACGAGTTGGCCACCACAAAGCAGAGTGGAATTGCAGTGAGAAGGAGAATTACCAACATAGGTTATGCAGTATCTGGTCTACCAAAGCGTAATTGGAAGATGTAGGGGATGAGGTAGATAAAGAAGAGTGCTCCCACATAGATGCCAATATCTTTGTGATGGAAGTAGAAGATATTGCCGATCACTCCACCTATAAGAGTCCAGAAGAGCAGAATGTCTGGGGCAAGTGAGTTGATGGAGTTCTTACGCAGATCCTTAGTTAAGAGAACATTTAAGAGAGCCATCAACCCCATCCCAGCAAAGAGCCAACCGGCCGCATTCGATAGCGGAATCATTGGTTCATAAGGAACATGCGGACCCACTAACTTCCAACTCCATCTACCCGCATCAACCATCTGGGGATCTAGAAATAAATCCCAGATCATTAATCCCAATCCGCCATAGATAAAGACCCAGTGAGCCGCGGCGCGGCGCGCAGCGATAAGAATGGGATAAGAGAGCATGATCCAGGCAAAGGGGACGAGAAGTGGCACTCCGAAAATTTGAACGCCTAACGAGTGGTCATAGTGATAGCGACCAAAGGGCCAACCGGTTTTGACGCCAACCGTTTCAATAGCGAGGCCATATCCAAAGGTGATGATGGTGAAGGTAATCGAAAAAAGCGGACCGTAGACCAAAAATGCATGGAAGATCATCGCCGCGGCGCCTACATAGACAGTCGCGAGTGTTACATCTAAGAGAACATCTCCGTGGACGAGCGGATAAGAAATTTGTAGACCAATTGCAGCCAGAGTCGCGAAATAGAGAAGACCAAGTTGTTTACGCGAGACAGAACGGCGCGAGTATCTGCGCGGGCGAAATTGGTGCGTGGTCACCCGTTAATTCTGCCCTACTTGGTGCTTGTAGTAGAGCCGCGAACCTCGCGCAGGGCGAAACGAGCGAACAATTCTTCGGAGTACCACTGCTGGGATTGAGTTTGGCGAATCGCCTCCGAGTGCGCCGCACCCTTATAAGCGAACTCCCTGACCGCAGCGCTACTACTCCAGACTGAGAGAGTGCCCTGCAGGCCGATCGGCGCCTCACCGATGCCGATGGCACTTTCAACTCCAGCACAATCGCGCAGACTTTCGATCACTGGAGGCACCGCGCGCCAAAATCGCAGATTCTTACGCCATCGAATTCGCGCCCGCGTTATCGCAAGGACTTTGCCCTCCCACATCTTTGCAAGTTCGGTATCCACAACAAATGGTTGGGCTTTGGACCAACTACCGTGAACCGAGATCGGGGTTGCAACGTAGCGAGATTCGGTCAGAGCGAACGCGCGCCAAGATTTCACTAGGTCACTATCGTCAAAGCCTGCGAGTTCAGATTCTAGAATGGTGATGATTAAACCCCATAACGTGGGGTCGGCATCGCGCGGAGTAAAAGTTTGGCCTGTTCCGGTTCCAATTAATTTAAAGAAGGCGATTGCTGGATTGCGCTTGAGTGCGATCCGATCACTCGCCATATGCCAGATTGCTCGCGGAAATGAGCTAGCGCGAATCCGCCACAAATAGATGACGGTGGTCATTGGACCTGAGCTGCGGTATGAATAATCTCTGCAATAACTTCGTTAGGGCTATCCCACATGGGAGCATGACCTGATTGCGACAAAGTCACCCAACGCGCGTGTGCGGGAGCCAAAGTCCGCTCTTGCATCGTCTGCGCCGGCAAGGTGTTATCGCTATCGCCAAAAATAATTGTTACTGGAATATCAGTCGAGATATTTTTATCGAAGCGACGCTTCATCATTCCATCCCAAGCAGGGAAGTACCCCTCAGACGATCCGTAGGCGACAACCGCATCCACAATTACCTCGTGGGGGAGTTCGCGCCATCTAGGGCTGACTTCAAAGAATCCCAATTTGCGCGCCCATTGTTGCTTCATCAATGTGTCCGCGTACTTATAGGTGTAGTGGGCCATCGCGCGCGATGATGCGCCAAGCGCGGTGCGATGCGTTGAAGGCACTAACCACAATCCAGCGGGAGCCAACCCGATAACACTCAAGGTGCGGCCTGGAAACGCTGCCGCAAATTCTAAAGCGATCCATCCACCCAATGAGTTGCCGGAAAGATGTGCCTTCTCAATTCCGAGAAGATCCATCTGATCCTTAATTAAGAGAGCAAGTGAATATGGATCCATGGCTTGCTCCGGATCGAAAGCTGATTTGCCGTGGCCCGGCAGATCAAAGGTGATAACTCGGAACTTCGCTTGTAAGGCGGGCGCAATAGTTTTCCATGAGGTCGATGCCGAACCCATGCCATGCAACAAGATAAGCGGCTGGCCTTCGCCGTGGCTCTCGTAGGCAAGTTCCATGCTGGGTACTTTACTAGCCCCTCAAATGGGCTGCCTTATGCGTGGAATATCCAAGTCTTGACGATAGTGAAGATCGATAAGGCGAAGAGCAAATAGGCAAAGGCCCGGCGCAAGAGAAACACCGGCACCCGCTTTGTGTTATGCGAGGCAATCAGTGAGACCACAACCGCCACTGTACCGATACCGATGGGGATTCCCCACTTAACCTCGTGCCAGACCGCGTGATGTCCTACAAAAGAGGTGAGCGAGTTGATCGAGATGATCAAGAGTGAGGTACCTGCCGCCTTGTTCTGCGGGGTGTTGTAGAAGAGGACTAAGACTGGGATTGCCAGAAAGCCGCCACCAACACCAAATATTCCTGTCATAGCGCCGATCGTTAGTGCGATGGCTATTAGCACCCCAAGCGACATCCGTCTTTCTACATCGGCCTTGATTGGACCGCGGAGGGTCGCCGCTCCAGCGACTAAAAGTATTGCTGCAAAACCAGTTGTAATAAACGAATTTGGCAGATGCTTTGATAGCTCAGCACCGCCGATGTTGGTGACAAGTCCAATTCCCCAAATAGAGAAAGCTTCGCGATACAAAACCTCATGTGTCCGCATTTTGGGAATTGCCCCCGAAAAGGCTGCCAAGAAGACGATGCCGAGTGCTGCAGTTGTGGCTTGCGTTGGGGTGAAGTGAAAGATGTAGAGCAATATTGGGACAGATGTTAAAGCTCCTCCGGCTCCAACAAAGCCCAAGACAGATCCAATAAATAAACCACTAAGAATTGCCAGCACTGCATTCATGGCTACATCTTGCCGTACATCTAAAGATGAATAACTTATATGCAAAGTGAATTTATTGTTTTCAGCCTGAAATAAGACGGCTCGACTTGTACCGTATCCCAATGGGACTGCATTCTAAGAGACACGACATAACTCGCAGAGCCCGCTACTCGCTCGGTCACATCAGAATGAGCGTTGAAGATCTCGGCCGGCTCATCGACAGGTGGGAGACCATCTGTGGTTCAGTCACCATCGGAATTGGTGATGGAGTTGTTGCTGACTTCGCCGATGATCTCTACGAAGCTACTAAATACGAGGTGGATCATCTCGTTATTCGGACAGAAGAGCCTGCCACTGCCATCTCTCTAAAATTTAACAAGGCCGAGGTTGCATATATCGATGATCCCCAGACCGCGGCGATCATCAATACAATCAAGAGCTCTCTCAAACCATTCAAGATCGCTACTCCCTTTTACCGTCTGCGCTCTTTTTGGGCTTGGATCTACGTGCTATTAATTACCATCGCCTTCTTCATTGATTATCACTTCCATGGCTTTCAGAAAATGTTGGTGCCACCAGCACCAGTAAATGGAGCACCTCCGCCACCTCTTCCACCGTTGCCGCCGCCATTTCCCGGCTCAGTTTTTATAGTCTTGCTCGTTACTTTGATCTTGTTTTCGGGTTGGTTCATATATGCCTATCAAAAATTGGACTCGACCACATCAGCGCGAATTGTCCGTAAAGGTCGTCGCCCCAACAAGAGCTACTACGACGAAGAGCCGCCTTCAAACCCGTCGCAAGGGATTTGATTCCTTCGCAAATTAGTTGCACTAGTACATTCCAACTATTGAAAGTAAATAGTTGAAGAATCAAACATAAATTCATAGAAATCGGGTATTCGATTTAGTATCTTTCTGCAATGGCGATTCACTCTGAGAAGAAAGAACACCTTCGCAGGCGTCGCGAATCTCTAGGCCACATCAAGCTCCATCTCGATGATCTATCAGCCCTTGTCGATGAATGGGAGCGCTGGTGTGGTTCGGTCACAATCAGCGTAGGAGATGGCGTTAACGCCGATTTCGTAGAAGACCTAGTGGATGCCACTAAATTCGAAATGTCCCACCTTTCGATCCTGACCGAAAACCCTACGGTTACCATTGCTTTGCGTAGGCATAAGGCCGAACTCTCTTACATAGCCAACCCCGCCGATGCTGTGATCATCGATAACATCCGCAGTTCCCTGGCACCCTTTAAATTACTAACGCCTTTCTACCGCCTGCGCTCTTTCTGGTGGCTGCTCTACTTAATTATCGCGAGCACCACAGTCCTAGTCGTTGGCCAGCACAATAATTGGAACACCCCTTTATGGCCGCTCTTTCTTCCCTTTGGCGCTATGGCAATCCTGATCTGCTGGTTCATCTACTCCTTCGGCAGAATGCGCCGCCGCTCCTCGGCCCGCGTCTTGCGCGGCAAAAAGATCTCTCCAAACTGGCGCAAAGCAAAGGCCTTGGCCTATTGGGTCTTCCCACCGGCCGCCCTCGCAATCGGAATCATCTTAGGAAAAGCACTCTCTAGTAAATAGCTCTGTAGTTCTAAACCACGCGAGCACTAAAGTGTCCCTATGGTTGAGGGATCAGGGGACACTTTTAGTTCTGATCTGATTTATCACGTCACCACAAAGCCCGAGTGGACTTACGCCCAATTAACCGGAACCTACGACAGATCCACCAAAGGCAAGTCCTTCCAAGATGTTGGATTCATCCATGCCTCGACCGCAATCCAATTAGAAGAGACTAAAAACTTTGTCTACGGAAACACCAACGAAAACCTCGTCGTATTAGTAATTAGTCAAGCCGCCCTTGCCCATGAAGGCATCGAAGTCCGCTTCGAAGATGGGGGAGCGGGGGAGTTCTACCCCCACATCTATGCACCTATCCCGGTGCGACTCATCACGGATACCATTAACCTCTAAACGAAATGAGATCTCATGGAAATTAATACCTACCAAATCGAGTATTACGCCGATAAACCCAGTGAGCAGGTCAAAGCAGTTGCCTACGAACTCAAAGATGGTTGGTTCGTTTTCTATGGTGGCAAGACTCAAGCCGAGTAAGTACTCCGTGTCCGTGCGGTTGATGTGACCAGGGTTGTTTTGGTGGCTGAATAAGACTTTCAGTTATTGATACCCCATAATCCGGTAACTTCGAGGTTCCACTGTTGCCATGTCATTTGTAGCGTCATTCCCCAAGTAACTACTACGGGGCCTTCCGTCGTGAAACCATCAACTACCAACATGTGACCGCCTCCATCCTGCGGGATTCCTGCAATATTTTGGCCGGGCGAAAATGCCAGGGATGCCAATAATTCTCCATAATCTCTTATTCCATTTTCGAGATCAATTTCATCTGTGTAATACCGGGAAACTTTTTTCGCGATGACATTAGCAATTCCATGAGTTTGCCAATAATTAAATAATGCGTTTGCGCTTAGTCCTCCAGTTTCTGAGCCTCCAGCGTCTCGGAACTCCAAACCAATAGTTGTTGGATCAGGTTGAATCCCCAGATTTAATTGTTCCCAATCCGCCGCGGCTGCAAATGTGCAATCCCCCAAGCCTGCATAGGTATTCCCGTAAGCTTGAAAAAGCTCATTGACCGGGCCTGGAAAACAATCAGTTTCACCTTGGGTGCAATTTTCAATTTTTCCTGAATTAACTATCGTAGAAATTCCTGCCACATTCGTACCTATTTCGTTTGTAGCCATTAGGTAGCTTGTTACTGCCCCATTTGGAACATTCTTAATCGTGCAACTCGTTTCCTTCCAGGTCGTGCATGTTTCACCACCTGGATCTACAGTGACAGTATAAATAATCGGTCCATATCCTGTACCCGTCGAGACCACGCTTGCTGCACACCAGGTTGCCTGAAGCACACCCGAAGTGATCCATGTAGTGGTTAATTTAGGAGCATCGCTGGATTGCCAACCAGGTTTTTGAAAAGCAACTTGGGGAGTAACCCCACATTGCAAGTCTGGAGGTGGAGGTGGTGGAGTTTCTGAAACCGCATACTGCTTTGCCACTGACCAACTACCCAAACCGAGACCATTGACTCCAGCGAGTGAAACAGTCCACGTTCCAGATATTGGTGCGCTTAAGGTTATTAATGCGTCTTTGGTGTCATCTTGAATGAAATAATTAACCTTAGTTATTTCACCTGATGGAGAAATAAATTGGGCGACCAAGCCAGTGGTTTGATAATTAAATTCAGATTGTTGAACATCTGTAGCTAAGACATCTAGAAGTAGATTGCCATCGGCAAAGGTCAATGTGAAATTTGGCGCAACAACGCTCTCTAAAACAGCGGGGACTGTAATTTGTTGAGGATTCGACCAATTACTTTGTCCTGTAGCGTTGATCGCTGCGATACTTATTGCCCAATTCCCTGGGTTCGCATTTGGTTTTGTTAGGTTCAATGAGCCATCGATCTCTAGATTATCTGATGAAACCGGAACCGGAACTGTAAAAGTCGCATTGTCGTTAATAAATCGGGCGACAAAAGAAGTTACATGAAATTCAGAGACCAACTTGATTAAATTTTCCGCTGGAATCGTCGCCGTTAAATCCCCTGAGTCAGTTGAAACTTCGAAGTCATCAGAGGTAACTGTAGGCAACGGATCTTTCTTTGTAGTTTGTAATTTAGTTGCAACCCAAATGAGTTTGCCGTTCTTTCTTTGGCATTGAAGATTCGAGCTTCCTTGCCGACTGGCTGTTCCAATCTTTTGACACGTAGAGCCTGCTTTAGCGGAGGCAGCTTGGGAGATTTCGGAATTAATCCCAGAGATGACTACGAGCATGAGCAGGGTAATCACCCATATGCCTCTGAGAACTCGCGTCACGCGAATAACCCTAGACCTCCATTCATTGACTTCTCATTTTGGCCTGAGTTAGCCCTAAATGAGGAGCCAGGATGGTACATATCTTGGGTCAGCCTCAGTTAGGGGACCACTTGCCTCTGTCGTAGGGTAGCACTATCTTTCGAACATATGTTCGAATCAGCCATGAACCCGCCCCCCAACACCCCTGGATCCGTCCCAGGGGCCACTGGCACGGGCGGGGAGGTTCCGGGGGTTGCTGGGGCCAA
>Ga0364886_10270_pt2 | contig 23070 bp, 15 predicted proteins | sample ExccelJu500001D3_4_FD_206926 | JGI IMG/M metagenome (GOLD analysis project Ga0364886, IMG submission 206926) | Enriched cells from Trout Bog Lake Hypolimnion, Wisconsin, USA - BchlTB.July23.5000.01.D3 | ecosystem: Environmental > Aquatic > Freshwater > Lake > Hypolimnion/Profundal zone | place... | reverse complement strand
GATGCTGGCCATGCTTACCCCATCAGAAAAAGGGGTGGTTGTAATTCCTTATCAGCAGGGTGATGAAAAAGAGCTGGGGAAGGTGGCCACGACAAATTACTTCGGGGAAATCCCTGCTGACCGGATTAAAATTGGCGACGGAACCCTCTATTTTAAAGTTGATGGAAAACATCGCAGCAAGCTCGGGTTGTCAGATAAACGGGCAATCACCTTTGCAGGAAGTTATGACCCCAGCCGGCAAATGCTTACGATTCTTCAGTTTACCAAGCCATCCACCAATTCCGGTTACATCAATCAACTTTGGGAAATTCAGAAGGAACCTTTTAAAGGGGATGTGATCAATTCGTATAACGATGGACCACTTGCCAATGGGAGTCAGATGGGCCCTTTTTACGAAATGGAAAGCTCTTCGCCCGCTGCATTTCTGGCACCCGGCGAAAGCCTCACTCATACCCAGCGGATTTTCCATTTTGTAGGTGCTGAGACGCAACTGAGCCTCATCTCGGGTAAGATTCTGGGCGTCTCAATTGGGCAGATCACCTCAGCTTTTGGAAAATAAAATACCGTTGTTTTGACCTTTATTAAAATTCAAAAAGATGCTTTTTTGCATACACCCATTTATTCGAATTCTGAGTTTGTTTTTGGTGCTTATTTTGGCCGGATTTGGTTTTGAAGAGATGAATGCCGCCACCGTGATTCCTGATCCTGGAAATTCAGCTGACTTGTTGAAACAAGATAACAAATCAGCAAGCTGGCTACCTGATTCACTAAATCCCCGGTCATCCTGCTCAATTGAAATTGACCAGTTCCTGAAATCACTCGGCGGGAAAATACGGATTTTGGGTTGTAATTATGATGGATCAAAACTGATAAATTCTGCCTCATTCATAAATGGGAAAGTGCATATCAGGGATTCAGAATGGACTGTAGAAACGGATTTAAAACCCGTTTCTGCAGGTGAAAATGACGCAATGGATCTTTCTCTGAAGTTTAAACTAACGAAGGGTATTCTGAAATCCTTTGGGTTGGCAGCTGCCTTTGATTTTTCAGGCTGGAATGCAGGGAATTATATTTTAGCTCCCGCCTCGGTTTATAATGCCAACCGATACAAAGTGTTGCCGGTTCAATATCCCCCATATATTTATGATCCCCGGGATAAACCGCTGGATATGCCGGTTACAATAACCAATGTTTTGCATCTGAATAAGGATAACAATCCCGGTAAAATTGAGATGCTGACAGGAAGCTGCTCAACTCCTTTGTTAAGTTTTTTTAACCCGGAGACCAAAAGAGGCTGGATCATGCTGACCACCCAGGGTACCCAATTTGGGAATTCAGGTTTAATGATTGAAGAGGATATTCCCGGAAACAGGGCAACATTCGTTTTAAGTGCTCCGGGTGTGCGTGAATCGCGTTATGTAATGACCGGTTTTACAAAAAGTTCGGATCAGCCTGCCGACTTCAAAACCAGTGATGAAGTGGAATTGAAAATGAGGATTTACAATTTCGCCGCCGATGATTTGCAGGAATTCTACGACAAGGTTTTTACCATCCGCAAAGCTTTGTCAGGGCCAACAATCTACCGGAATGTGGCTCCTTTCAGTGCCATAAATGATATTATCCTCGACCATCACGACAAAACCAAATATTATGAGGACGACAAGTATGGTTACATCTGTTCAGGACCAAAGGGCGACCAGCCATATTGGCATCTCCAGGCAGGTTGGGCAGGGGTACCGGTCTATTCTTTTCCACAGGTCATTCAGTCAACTCCTGAGCGTTTAAGACGGATCTCCAGGAGTTTTGAGGTCTTGAAAATTATGCAGGGTTCCTCGGGACTGACTCGCGGAATATTCATGAAAGGTGAATTATTTGGAGACAATTTCAGGGAAAAGGAGAAAAACCGGAATATCGCGATGGTCCGAAGAAGCGGTGAAATGCTCTTTTTTGGAATACAGACCCTTGAATTGCTTAAAGCAGACGGAAAGGAATCGGTAATCAAACCGGAATGGAAAGAGATGTTTCGCAAGGAGGCAGATGGTCTTATCCGAATCTGGAAGGAATACGGGCAGTTCGGACAATTTATCGATGCCGAAACAGGGAAAATGGATGTCAACGGATCGACCGCGGGTGCAGTTTGCATATCGGGTCTGGCACTGGCCTCCGGCTATTTTAATTATCCTGAATATCTGAAGGTTGCAGAAATGGCAGGAAGATACTATTACAACCGGGATCTGTCCAAAGGATATGCAGGAGGAGGACCAGCTGAGATTTTGCAATGCCAGGACAGTGAATCAGCCTATGACATCACGGAGGCCTACACGACTTTGTATGAGATAACCGGAAATCCGGAGTGGCTGAAGTATGCAAAGGATGCGGCGGCACTTTTCTCCACCTGGACGATCTCCTATGACTACAAATTCCCCAAAGGGAGCGTCATGCACCGCATCGATGCGAGATCAACCGGGGCGGTTTGGGCGAGTATCCAGAATGCTCACGGAGCACCGGGAATCTATATCCTGTCGGGAAACTTCCTTTTAAGACTCTATCGCGCCACAGGCGACAAAAGATACATGGAGCTTCTTCGGGATATTGCGCATAATGTTGTACAATATACAACTACTAAAACGAATCCGGTGGTACCCAAAGCTTCCCCTGGCTCGGTTACCGAACGGGTCAATCTGAGCGATTGGGAAGGAAAGGAAAATATTGGCGGAAGCATACCCGATGGCGATTCCAATATGGCTTGGGAGGTTGTGACTTCCCTGACAATTACCCAAAATCCGGGGATCTATTTGTGCTTTGATACCGGAGAAATGTTTGTACTTGATAACGTTGATGCCTCAATTACCAAACGTGATAAAAAAAATATAACCCTCAGGATTACCAATCCGACGCTCTATGACGCTAAAATTAACTTACTTTCGGAAAATAAGATGATGGCCGGTAAAGTATTGGATCGCTATGCCTTTATGAAATGGCCGAAAGTTGAGGTGAAATCGGGCGAAACCCTGGAGTTCATTGTTAACTTAGATGGACAAATCACGACGATCCCCAAAATTAAAAATTAGTGATATGAGAATAGTAGTTATTGGCGGTACAGGACATATTGGTACATTTTTGATTCCCCGTCTGGTCCTGGCCGGACATGATGTAATCTGCGTAAGCCGTCAGGAGCGTAAACCCTATCTGGCACATCCTGCCTGGAAATCGGTGACGATGGTCGCAATCGACCGTGATAAAGCGGAAGAAATAAATATGTTCGGGACACAGATCCGCAACTTGTCCCCCGATGTTGTCATCGATCTGATCTGCTTCACTCTGGAAAGCGCCCGGAGTCTGGTAGAAGCTCTTGAGGGACATCTGCAACATTTTATCCATTGCGGAACAATATGGGTACATGGCCATAGTGAAGTGGTGCCGACTGATGAGACCCAGTTTCGCAAGCCCATATGTGATTATGGAACTCAAAAAGCGGCGATTGAAAATTATCTGTTAATGCTTGCCCGAAAAACCGGCTTCCCGGCAACGGTGCTCCATCCGGGCCATATCGTCGGACCAGGGTGGTTCCCCGTAAATCCAATCGGCACGGTGAATCCCGAACCATTCAAACTTTTGGCAGAAGGGGAAGAGCTCGTTTTACCTAACCTGGGAATGGAGACGCTCCATCATGTGCATGCCGATGATGTTGCTGCTGCCTTTTGCAATGCCCTGAATAACTGGAATAATGCAGTAGGTGAGAGTTTCCATATCGTTTCGCCCCAGGCTCTGACTTTGAGAGGCTATGCAAATGCCGTTGCTTCCTGGTTTGGGAAGAGAGCCAATCTGAGCTTTCTTCCATGGGAGGAGTGGAAACATACAGTGAGTGAATCAGAGGCTGAGGAAACCTGGGACCACATCGCCCATAGTCCGAACTGCAGCATTGAAAAAGCCAGACGACTCCTGAATTATAATCCCCGCTACTCCTCGCTGAAGGCCATTGAGGAGTCTGTCAAGCATTTTATAACTTATTAAATATTTGATCTGTAATGAGAAACGCTATTCTTATTTTGTTTCTTGCCACAATCTTCCTTTTCCCAGATTTTGTAAATGCGGTACCTTTTCATGTGGTAAATCTTAAATGTGAACACTCGGCAAATCCCATGGGAATAGATACTCCCAATCCGCGGCTTAGCTGGAACATCGAATCAGGCCAAAGAAACTGGTCCCAGTCTGCTTATCAGATAAAAGTTGCATCCGACAGCCTGGAACTGGTCCGGAATAATGGAGACATCTGGGATAGCGGAGAGATGGCCTCGATGGAATGTTTATATATCCCATTTTCAGGAAAACCTTTGGCCTCGCTTCAGAAATACTGGTGGAAGGTTAAGGTATGGGATAAGGATGGCCTCGCGTCCGACTGGAGTAAAATTTCAAACTGGACCATGGCAATGGTTAAATCGTCCGACTGGAAAGCAGGGTGGATCACCTCCGATCTGCAATTGTCCCCGCTTCAAAAGGAATTAAAGGCACTTCCCGACTTTGGAATGGAACCGGAAGATGAGATGTGGAAGCTTAGTGAAGTAATACGTAATAAAACAGATACAATTACTTACGCTCCTGCTGTTTATATGCGAAAAGAATTTATTTCAAATCACCCTTTGAGGTATGCTGTGGCCAATATTTGTGGTTTAGGGTTGAATGAACTCTATATCAACGGAAGTAAAGTAAGCAACGAAGTGCTTAATCCGGCCTATACCGATTACCAGAAAAGGGTCTTCTATCAATCGTATGACGTCACCCGACTTTTACAAAAGGGAGAGAATGCAATTGGCGTCATCCTTGGCAACGGTTGGTTTAATCTGGTAATACCGCATGTCCTGAGGTATTATGCAGCCGATTATATCGACACTCCGCGATTGTTATTTCAGCTCGATCTCTTTTATGAAGACAGAACCCAAAAAACAATCGTTTCGGATAATAGCTGGAATTTTACAACTAACGGTCCGATACGTTTCAACAATATCCTGAGCGGTGAAACGTACGATGCCAATATGGAGCTGGTTGGCTGGAATAAACCCGGGTATCCTCCCTCATCCTGGAAACAGGCAATCCCTGCCGAAGCTCCTTCCGGCAAACTTGAAGCTCAATATTTAAAGCCGGTTGTCATCACCGACATTGTAAAGGCCGTAACTGCCAAAGCCGTAAAAAACGGCTATTCAATAGACCTGGAAAAGGAGATCACAGGTTGGTGCCGGTTCCGGTTTCATGGAGAGAAGGGAACTAAAATTACCGTGAAGTATCCGGGTGCTGGTTCACACACACTGGGGAGGTATCAGACCTACGAATATATCCTTAAAGGCGGAGAAACAGAAACGCCCGATGCCAGATTCAGTTATAACGGGATTAAAACGGTCGAAATTTATGGTCTTAATTATAAACCTGAATTATCGGATATTACAGGGATAATGGTGCATACCAATTTTCCTGAAACGGGTAAATTCACCTGTTCTAATGATGTATTCAATGAACTGAATTCCATATTGTTGCATACCATGCGCAACTACGTGGTCCATATCCCGAACGATCCTGTGCGCGAAAAGGCAGGGTGGACACAGGATGTCGAAACCGCTTTTGATGCTTACGCCTATGCCTTCGACTGCCCGGAAATGTATATCAAGTGGCAGCGCGATTTTCTCGATATTATCCATGAAAACGGATATGTTCCTCCTGTGGCTCCGGGACGGTTTGACGGACCAACCATTAACGGTCCGTGGTGGGGAGGGATGATCGTTTATCTGCCCTGGAAAATCTATACCCAATTCGGGGATAAAAAAATACTCGAAGAGAGTTTCGGTGCCATGAAGAAATACACACGATACCTGAGCTCGATTGATAGCAGTTACGTGGTTAAATGGGGTTTGGGCGACTGGCTCGAGCCAGGTAGCGTCAGGCCTGTGATGACACCGGTTCCATTTACCTCCACGGTAGGATTTTATAATACGGCACTGACTACTTCCAAAACTGCAGAAATCCTTGGATTCAAAGAGGATGCAGCCTTCTATTCGGCACTGGCTGAAAAAATCAAAATCGCTTTCAATAACTCTTTTTTCGATCAACAAACAGGCAGATATGCCAGATACAGTCAGGCTTCCCAGTTGATGCCCCTGTACTTTAATCTTGTACCGGATAATAAACGGCAGTTGGTGCTGGATAACCTGGTCCGGAAAATAGAATCCGATTCCAACCATGTGGGAACCGGATTCGTAGGAACACCTATCATCCTAACGGGACTTGCTGACCTGGGAAAGGGTGAAATTGCCTATAAAATGGCCAATCAGCGAACTTATCCCGGTTGGTATGATATGGTTTTTAATCACGGGTCTAAAATATTTAAGGAAGACTGGAAAGGTGGTCTGGTTCAAATGCCGCCTTTAGGAGGGAGTCTGGGTTACTGGTTTTATTACTCCCTCGCTGGAATTCAACCCGATTCTTCATCGCCCGGATTTAAAAATGTAGTCATTCGTCCCGATTTTGTGCCCGATTTAACCTGGGTAAAAGGCGAGTACCAGTCGCTCTACGGAACCATTAAATCAAACTGGAAACGGGAGAATGACCTCCTCAGACTGAATATTGAAATCCCGGCAAATGCAACTGCCACTATTTATCTGCCGACTGACATAATTGCCAATATTTCCGAAAACGGACATTCGCTGTCCAACAGCAACGATTTCCACTCGGTATCCCAGCAGAACGGGAAAACAGTCGTCCAGACAGGTTCCGGCAATTACACTTTCAGTATCAAAAAAAATCATTAAGAAATCTGTAAAAAAAATAAAGGTATGGTTGTGTAATTGAATGATCATCAAGAATGTGCCTTAGGCACAAAATACGGGTAGAAAAACAATTTATTACTTGTTATTCCATACTGTATGGCACGGGATTCAGCTTTCAATTCTTTGGCTACCCATAGTATATCCCTGACGGGATTTAAGAACATTTTCAACTAATTATGAAACAAAAGATGAGGAATATTGCAATTGTCTTAATGTTTAATTTACTGGTTTCATTAAACCTGATTGTGATTATGCTATGTCGATAGGGAGTGGATTTATCACCGTTAAGGAGCAAAAACATATGTTGCTGGTTACCGCTGCAGGCCAATGCGATCAGACCTGGATTTCGGATGGTGGATGTATGATTCCTGTGGGTGCAATACCTGACCATATCCGGATTGACGACGGCCGGCCTGTCTATTCTCCCGGCACCTATGACTATAAAGGACAAGGGTACAAAAAAGGGCTGTTGGCGAAGAATGGAAATATCAGGCATATCCTGATTGGCGATGATTTCAGTGAAAAATCGGCCTGGGCGAAAAGCCTTGTGTGGAAAGGCGATTATCAAAATGGGGGGTATTGGGGAACTCCGACAGGATGGGTTTGTTATGCTATGGCCCTGACGGATACTGACGCTGCGAAGCAACTGGCCAAAGAATATATCGGTAATTTGCGGGCGGGAGATTATCGCAAAGGCTCCGGATACGGCGAACCCTGGGAATGCTACAATCTGGAAGCACCCCAAAATGCCATTTACATGACCACCGTTACCGCTCCATATACCGTGTTCAAATCCTGTCAAGAATAAGAGCGTTATCCATATGATCCTTTTTATTTATTGATAAAAGTTTAATTTTATTATTTTAATCCGGACTATTTAACACACCAAAGAATCTAAATATTGATACTAACACAATAAAACAAAAGCTAATGAAGAACAGGTTTAAGATTGGGATGATTCTGGTATTGCTGCTTTCAATACTGGCAATACACAACACGGCCTCCGCTCAGTTAAAAGCGGAAACGGCAGAACAAAAAAGTAAACGGATGGAATGGTGGACTGATGCCCGTTTTGGGATGTTTATCCATTGGGGCTTATATGCCTTACCTGCCCGTCACGAATGGGTAAAGAACAACGAGAGGATGACTAACGAGCAATATCAGAAGTACTTCGAGGAGTTCAATCCTGATCTTTTTAATCCTAAGGAATGGGCCAGAATGGCCAGGGAGGCTGGAATGAAATACGTTGTTCTGACCGCCAAACACCATGAAGGCTTTTGTCTTTTTGATTCAAAATACACCGATTATAAAGCACCCAATACACCCCTCGGGAAGGATATCATCCGGGAATATGTCGATGCACTTAGGGCAGAAGGGCTAAAGGTGGGTTTTTACTATTCGCTGCTCGACTGGCATCATCCTGATTATACGATTGACAGCTGTCATCCGCTGCGTCAGGAATCAGATTCCGCCTATGCAAGGCTGAACAAAAACCGTGACATGTCAAAATACCGCGAATACCTGAAAAACCAGGTGCGCGAATTATTGACAAATTATGGAGAAATCAGTGTGATCTGGTTTGACTTTTCCTTTCCAGGCAAGCATGGAAAGGATCACAACGACTGGGGTTCTGAAGATCTGCTTAAAATGACGCGGACCCTGCAGCCAGGAATCATCATCGACGACCGTCTTGATCTGAAAGATAAGGATGGCGGGTGGGATTTTGAATCTCCCGAACAATATAAGGTTGAGAAATGGCCTGAGAGCAACGGGAATAAGATCGCCTGGGAAACCTGTCAGACCTTTTCAGGATCATGGGGATACTACCGTGATGAGAACACCTGGAAAAGCACCCCTCAATTACTCGAGTTGCTGATCGAATCAGTCAGCAAAGGGGGTAATTTATTACTTAATGTCGGGCCTACCGCCCGCGGGGTTTTCGACTTCAGGGCACAGGATCGTCTGAAGGCCATGGGTGAATGGATGAAATATAACAACCGTTCAATATACAACTGCACCGAAGCTCCGGCTGATTTTGTTGCTCCGGCCAATACCCTCCTGACCTATAATCTGAAGACGAACAGGTTGTATATTCATCTGCTCAGTTATCCGATGGGTAATCTGGTCCTTAAAAACATGGGAGATAAGGTTAAATACATACAATTCCTGCATGATGCCTCCGAGATTAAATTCCATGCGGCAAGGGGTGAAGAGAAAAACAACCTGAACCTCGAACTTCCGGTTCAGAAACCACCGGTCGAAATTGTTGTGCTCGAGGTTATTCTTAAGTAGGAAAATAGAATGAAAAAAATTCAATTCCTTCTTTTTATCCTGTTTATCTTCGTTTTATCCGGTTGTTCCGATTATTCAAAAGAATCGGAGCAACCGATCAAAGCTTATGACATTGATTTTAACTGGGGAGAAGGTGGTCCGAATGGGTTTGCCGCACCAGGGTTATGGGCAGATGCCAATCCGGCAGATCATGTTAACTGGTATGCCGACCTTGGCTGTAATGTGATCCAGTCTTTTGCGGTCTCGTGCAACGGATATGCCTGGTACAAAGATGGAATCGTCCCGGAGCAACCCGGATTGAAATATGATTTTCTGACTGAACAGGTGAAGCTGGCCCATCAGAAGAACATGAAGGTGTTTGGATATTTCTGCGCAGGATCAAATACCCGGTGGGGTCTTGAACATCCTGGATTAAGCTATGGAATTCCATCCAATCCCCATATTCCATATACCTCAACCTACATCGATTTCCTTTGTGCATCAATCCGGGATGCCATAAAAAAGACCAATATGGATGGTGTGTTTATCGATTGGCTCTGGAATCCTGGTGCAACCATGGAACCCTACCCACCTTTGAAATGGCTGGATTGTGAAAAGATGATGTATCGCGAACTGATGAAACGCCCTTTCCCCGGAAAGGAAAAAATAACGCCGGAAGTTGAACTGCAGTTCCGGCGTAAAGCCATTGACCGCTGTTGGAAGAAGATCCGGGCAACCGTCAAAAAAACAAAACCCGACTGCATCATCTGGCTCACCTCCTGTCAGCTTACCAGCAAAGATATTGCCGGATCGGATATGCTGAAGCAGGTAGACTGGGTATTGAATGAGGCTGGCGATATTGCAACTACAGAATCGGTCCGAAAGATGCTGGGTTCGCATACCCGCCTGGTCACTTGCCTGGCCAACTGGAACGGACAGGATCCGGCAAAAGTAATTCCTGCCGCAATCAGTGCAAATGTTGGACTTTACGGGTTTACCAAACCGGTATCCGGATCTTTAATGCCTCCCGTGGATTACTACCTCTCGAAACCGGTGGACAGTTTAAAGGGTGATGAGCGGAATATCGCCGTGTTGGCCCGGGCCTATAAGAATTTATCCATTGATTTTGTCAACAACAAATAGCTGATGACCTGCAAAAAACTGACTTCCGGCTTATTCCTGGTTTTACTGGTTGTGTTTGCTAATGCGCAGACCATCCATATTATTCCTCAGCCAAAACAGGTGGAAATCCGGAATGGTTATTATACGATGGATCAAAAGACAACGATTACGTATAATGATCCGCAATTGAAATTTCTGGCCGGATACGCATCCCAAACGATAGAATCCCTGAATAAGTTGCACCTCCCGGTTAAAAGCAGCAAGGCAGCCTCCTTATTTCCATTGTCAATTAACCTGATACTCGACGATAAGTCAAAAACCGCCACAGAGGGTTATGTTTTAACGGTTTCGCCGACTGCAATTACCGTGAAAGGAACCTCTTCGAAGGGATTGTTTTACGGTGTGCAAAGCCTGCTGCAATTAATCCCAATTCACGGAGAGTCAATTATCCCGGCTCTTGAAATTCAGGATGAGCCCCGTTTTTCCTGGCGCGGATTGCTGCTGGATGTGAGTCGGCACTTTTTTACCCTTGATCAGGTGAAAAAGCTCATCGATGAGATGGTAATTTATAAGTTCAACCTCCTCCATCTCCATCTTTCCGATGACCAGGGATGGCGGGTAGAGATCAAAAAATTGCCCGAACTGACCAGGGTCGGTGCCTGGCGTGTCCCCCGTACAGGATTGTGGTGGGACAGGCAGCCTCCCCAGGATGGAGAAGCGGCGACGTACGGAGGGTTTTACACCCAGGAACAGATCAGGGAGCTTGTGGCTTATGCTTCAGCCCGTCATGTCAATATTCTGCCCGAAATTGATGTTCCGGGACATAGTCTGTCTGCAATTGCCGCTTATCCTTATCTCTCGTGTACTAGACTTCCCTATAAGGTTAATCCCGGTTCGAAGTTTTTCGGGATTGACGATGACGCCCTTTGTGCAGGGAGGGATTCGACATTTGAGTTTCTGAATATTGTCTTTACCGAAATAGCCGGATTATTTCCTTTTGACTACATTCACATCGGGGGAGATGAGTGTTTCAAAGGGTTCTGGAAAAAATGTGAGGATTGCCAAAAGCGGATGAAAGATAACGGGTTAAAGGATGAAAATGAATTGCAGAGCTATTTCATCAAGCGGCTGGAGAAAATGCTTCAGGAAAAGGGTAAGAAATTAATAGGCTGGGATGAAATTCTCGAAGGGGGGTTGGCACCCAATGCGGCGGTAATGTCGTGGCGTGGCATGGATGGTGGAATTGCAGCTGCCAAATCGAATCATCGGGTAGTCATGAGTCCTACTAACTATGCCTATCTTGATCTGTACCAGGGGGATCCCGCACTTGAGCCGCCCACCTACAGTCTTTTACGTTTAAAAACCGTGTATGCATTTGAACCGGTGCCTCATGGAGTCGACTCGACCTGTGTTCTGGGGGGACAGGGCAATCTTTGGGCTGAAAGCGTGCCAACCTTCCGTCATGCGGAATATATGTTCTGGCCCCGTTCATTTGCCCTTGCCGAAGTGCTATGGGCTCCCCGGCAGGAGAGGAACTGGACAAGTTTTGTTAGCCGGACCGAAGTTCAACTGGATCGCCTCGCAAATGCCGATATTAACTTTTCGCGGAGTTTCTATGATGCGATAATTATTCCGTCAAAGGATGAGAAGGGTAATTTGTTGATCCGGTTGGATACCGAAATTGAAGGTCTGGAGATCCATTATACATTTGACAACACCTATCCTGACCATCATACCCCGCTTTATCAGAAGGGGGAAAAGCTGACGATTCCAAAGGACGCCGATACGTTCCGGGTAATCACCTACCGCGATGGGAAACCAATCGGCAGAATAATTACGGTTTCCCTGGCGGAATTGTTAAAAAGGGTGAATTAAATGATAATTCACCATTTATGGCGATTATGGTTGTGAATGAATTGAATCCTTTCGGGGTTCCATGATTATTTTAATGAGATCCCCTGATTTCGTCGGGGGGCAATAAAATTTAAGTCCTTCAAACTTGAGTGAAACCCTGAAAGGGTTGAATATTATTGACTACGGGTTGTAACCCGCGGTCAAAGAGCAATAATAGGTTGTAACCGAAAGGGTTCAACTTTCTGTTTCAAAATTAAATACCAATTTAACCTGTGTTTCAAAACAACTAATATTTAGAGATTATGAAAACCGTGATGAACCTGCTGCTTATCCTCGCTTTCATTCTTCCTCTGGGTGCATCATCCCAGGATATTAAACCGGAGGATATCGCCTCTGCCCGGAAGATCAGGCGCGCAGAACTCAATGATCCAATTCGTCCGGAATGGCATCTTACGATTGCCGAAGGGAAGGCAATGCCCTTTGATCCAAACGGTGCCATTTTCAAAGATGGCGTTTACCATCTCTGGTATATCTATCAGGATGAGAAGAAATGCAACTGGCAGCATCTTTCAAGTATCGATTTGTTTCATTGGCGTTGGTATGCCATTGATCTGAAACCAAATCCGGGAGATCCTGAACACGATATTTTCAGTGGAAATGCTTTCCTTGCGAAAGACGGGAACGTCGTTTTAGCCTACCACGGCTTAGGCACTGATGGGAATTGTGTGGCTTACAGCAGTGACAAAGAGCTGAAAGATTGGATAAAACCCAAAACAAACCCGATCGCCAAACCGGGCTGGGATCCCCATATGTGGGTCGAGGGCAATACCTATTATCAGATTTCGGGAGGGACTCCGGGAGCCAAACATCCGAACCCCCCCGTTCTTTATATGGGAGATTCCTACGATCAGCCCATGAAAAAAGTTGGGGAGTTCATGACTCACAACATGCCCGATGTAAACGATTTTGAGGATATTTCATGTCCCGACTTTTTTAAACTTGGGGATAAATGGGTACTCCTTTGCATCAGTCACTCCAGGGGGGCACGTTATTACATCGGCACCTGGGACGGCAAACAATTTAATCCCGAATCGCATCACCGAATGAACTGGCCCGGGGGAACCATATTCGCCCCGGAAACTTTGCTAGATGATCAGGGTCGGCGGATCATGTGGGCCTGGGTCCTCGACCGGAAATCGGGGGTCTCAAGCGGGACCATGTCGATGCCCCGGGTACTGACCCTCGCGCCGGACAAGCTATCCCTGATTATTGAGCCACCTAAAGAGGTTCAACGGCTTCGGGTTAACAAAATGGAAGAACAACCTTTTACAGTGGATGGAGGTCAGTCAGTTCTGCTGAATACCATTACAGGGAATATGATGGAAATGGATATCACCATCGATCCGGGTCAGGCGAAACGGTTTGGAGTAAAGCTCTTCTCCTCTAAAGACGGTGTGGAGCAAACCCCGGTGGTGATCGACAGAACCAAAAACCTGATCCAGGTGGATATGCAGAAATCCGGAATCAATCATCCTGTTTATGAAGAGTTTGCGATGGTTTTTGCATCTCCTGATCCGAAGCATAACCCGGTAATCCTGACGGAGGATGCCCCATTCTCACTGGAAAAGGGTGAGAAAGTTCACCTGAGGATATTTCTTGACAAATCGATGCTTGAAGTCTTTGCAAATGGCCGCCAATGCATCACACAGGTCATCTATCCGACACTCAGGGACGCTGTGAATGTCCGGGTATTTACCGAGGATAAACCGATCAGGGTTGAAAGCCTGAAAGCCTGGAAGTTATTTCCGGCGATGCAGTGGTAAATCGTTCACAATCTGCCGGTAAAATATATTAGATCACCTTCAGGTTACTGAACAATGATAATTCGTAATGAGCGAATTAACCAGGAACTAAAGTTCCCAATTTGAGATTTTATTTTTACCTTTGCATCTGACTAATAGATAAACGTGGAGCGAATATTTTCAAAAGGTACTTTAAGAGAATATTGGGAAATCCATCCTGATTCTGAGCAATATCTAAAAACATGGTACGATACAGTCATGAATTCGGACTGGAAAACGCCCAAGGAGGTCAGGCAAACATATGCCAGTTCAAGTATTCTAAAGGATAACCGGATTGTCTTTAATATCAAAGGTAAATCATACAGGCTGGTAGCTAATTTTAATTTTGAGAAACAATGGATCTTTATCCGATTGATTGGGACCCATTCGGAATACGATAAAATTGATGCAAACAAAATTTAAAAGACAGGAAAATGAAGTTAAAACCGATAAAATCAGAATCAGATTACCAGAAAGCCTTGAAAAGCCTTGAAGTCCTGTTTGATGCCAGGATTGGTACAACTGAAAGTGATGAAGCGGATGTACTCAGTTTAATTATTGATGATTATGAGAAAAGATATTACCCAATTGAATCGCCTGATCCCATTGAGGCGATTAAAATAAGGATGGAAGAAATGCAGTTAAAACAAATCGATTTAGTTAATGAAATTGGTGGGAAAAGCAGGGTTTCTGAGATATTAAATCGTAAACGTAAGCTGACTGTAGAAATGATCCGTAAATTGACCATACGGTTGAACCTTTCACCCGGGCTTTTAATTGGTGATTATCAATTGACCAGATAAACTAATAAGTCAACTGTGAAACACTTCATCCTCTTAATTACTTTCGTCTTCTTTGCTCTTTTTGCAGCTTTCCCTCAAAAGAAAGAATTACCTTTTCCTCCTTTGGTTCAGGAACATCAGCCAATTTCCAAAGAGGTCTTTAAGGCAACCCGGGCATTCCGCGAACGGCTGATTTCCGATCCTTACCGTCCCGCCTACCACTTTTGTTTTCCTGAAGTTAACGGCAGACCAGGAGATCCCAATGGGGCATTTTTTGCCAACGGACAATATCACCTGATGTACCTCTATAACCGCGAAGGTTCCGGATTTTGCTGGGGACATGTCTCAAGTACCGATTTACTCCATTGGCGCAATCATCCCGATGCAATATTTCCGGGCAATGGCGATGAAGGTTGCTTCAGCGGTGGTGCTTTTGTGGATGATGACCGATCGGCGATCTTATCATACTGGATGTTATGGAATGACAAAGGGATTGGTCTGGCCAGAAGTACAGATAAGAATTTTGATGTTTGGGAGAAATCACCATCCAATCCCGTCATCAAATCTGCAGATTGGGGAATCACAGATCTGAAGGATGCTTCGGGAAAAACTTTTCATGTCGGCTCGGCTGACCCCTCCAATATCTGGAAAAAGGATGGCCACTATTATATGGCGACCGGGAATCTATTGGTACTCCGCAAATATGGATCACGCGGCAAAGGATTGCCTGGAAACAACGAAAAAGATCCGCCGCTTCCTGCCGACTCCTTGAATTACCAGGGTGATCACCTCTACTTATTTGCATCAGATGATTTAAAGAACTGGAAATACCAGCACGAGTTTTATCAGTCCGACCGTAAATGGACCAGTAAAAACGAAGATGATATGTGTCCGAGCTTTTTGCCTTTACCATCTTCTCCGGATGGAGGCAAACCGTGCGGAAAACACCTCCTCCTGTTCATCAGTCACAACATGGGATGCCAGTATTATGTTGGAACTTATAGGGATGACCATTTCTATCCCGAAAATCATGGTCGGATGACCTGGAAGGATAATACCTATTTTGCACCCGAAGCGATGATCGATGGAAAAGGGAGGCAAATTATGTGGAGCTGGATCTTCGATGACCGGCCCGATTCAGTGATTAATTACCGCGGCTGGACCGGTACATATGGATTGCCACGCTCGTTATGGGCTGACACGGATGGCACTTTGAGAATGAGACCAGTCAAAGAACTCGAAACCCTAAGGTTGAATGAATCAATGGTTTCAAATCTGAAGGTTGCTTCCGGAAGCCAGGTGAATCTGGCTGAGCCAGGTAAGGAGCTGATGGAACTTGAAGTGACCATATCCGCCACCAAGGCCTTAAAATTTGGTGTAAAAGTTGGTGTTTCCGATGATGGACGCGAAGAAACAGTCATTTATTACGACAAGGCAGATATGAAACTAAAGTTCGATACCCGTAAATCAGGGCTCACCTTTGGTCGTAAGATTGTTGAGGAAGCCCCTCTGGAACTTAAAAACGGGGAACCGCTCGTGTTACGAATTTTCATCGATAAATCTATGATTGAGGTCTTTGCCAACGACCGGCAGGCCATCGCCCGGATGGTCTATCCAACACTTGAAGGACGCGGAATAAGTTTTTTTGCTGAAGGTGGTGATATCACGATAAAAAATGTGAAATCCTGGGAATTAACCCCTTCCAATCTTTTCTAGGTTATTTGGATAATCCCGTTTTTTTTGCATTTTGCACCTCATATTTTGCATTTCTAATTTCCCCGACTTATGGAAAATAAAACACACACGAAGGTTTTTATCTGGTCTCTGATTGTTGCCCTTGGAGGTTTCCTTTTTGGCTTTGACACTGCGGTTATTTCCGGCGTCGAACAGCATATTCAGCGGCTGTTCCAGCTTACCCCTTTCTGGCACGGATTCACCATCTCCTCGGCATTAATCGGAACTGTTATCGGGGCATTGGTTGCCGGAACTCCAGCCGACAAATACGGGAGAAAACCCATTCTTTTTATAATTGCCGGATTATATGTGCTCACAGCTATTGGAAGCGCCATGGCAGGAAATGTGACCACATTTATTATTTTCCGTTTCCTGGGAGGGATCGGCGTTGGGGCATCATCAGTTGTAGCCCCGATGTATATTGCCGAGATATCTCCGGCTAAAATCAGGGGAAGAATGACCGCCATGTTTCAGTTCAATGTCATTTTTGGTATCCTAATCGCTTTCATCTCCAATTTTCTGTTGCGCGATTTTGGTGCCGAGCCATGGCGCTGGATGCTTGGAGTGGCCGGAATTCCCGCTCTTCTCTATTTCTCCCTTATCTTTATAATCCCTGAAAGCCCCAGGTTCCTGATCAAGATCGGACAAATAGCCAGGGCAAAAATCATCCTCGAGAAGATCGAGATCATATCCATTGATGAAGAAATTGAAGAGATCAAACATAGTATGATCAGATCAGCAAATGGAAATCAGCAACTCTTCTCAATGATCTACTTTAAACCAATCTCGGTGGCCTTCCTGGTGGCAATGTTTAACCAGTTCTCAGGGATCAATGCCATTTTATATTATGCACCGCGCATCTTTGAAATCAGCGGCCTTTCAAATGCCGATTCGATGTTCCAATCGATCCTTATCGGCGTTACAAACGGAATTTTTACTATCCTTGGGATGATCCTGATTGACCGTGTGGGACGGAAAAAATTGCTGATCACCGGTTCTATTGGCATGTCACTTTGTTTGGGATTGATTGCCAAAACGTTCTACACCCAAAGCTTTTCGGGTTACGGTTTATTGATCCTGCTTCTGGTTTATATCATGTTCTTTGCCTTCTCAACCGGGGCGGTGATCTGGGTATTAATCGCTGAGATCTTTCCAAACAGTATCCGGGGTCACGGACAATCATTGGGGAGTTTTACCCATTGGTTTTTTGCCGCATTGATCACCTTCATGTTCCCAATGGTCGCTAAAACTTCCCAGTTTGGAGTTGGTCATGCATTTCTGTTCTTTTCGGTCATGATGATCGTTCAGGCGGTTGTAGTGTGGAAATATTTCCCCGAAACCAAAGGGAGGACACTCGAAGACCTGGGTGAGAACCTGTAATTATATTTTGGCAAATATCAGATAATAAATTTGGAAGGGTACTGAAAATTGAGCAGTATGAATTGATAATTACTTATTTCGCCTCCTTAAAAACAAATTATACCAATGAAACCCTCATGGACTTACAAACACAAAAGGCAAGGTATAAATCAATGAGGGTTCCACACGGATCAATAATCTAAATATTAGTAAGTTAATTAAAATTTATACGTGTGAAACAATTTCAATCGATCTGCCTTTTCATCCTGATTGGTGCGGTCTCCCTGCCAACCTTTGCAATAAACAAACCACCAATCGATGCGGATGGTCGGCCGCTTATCGAAAAAATGGGTACCATTGATTGTGATATGGTGGAGACAACACCTGTTGTTTTTAAGGACAGGCTTTACAGGTTCGAATATGTGAGGGCTAATTATTGGAATAATAAAACCGGGGACTCGTACTTCCGATTTGTGGACCATGAAACAGGAGAGAAAACAACCCCTTTCGCTAAAGGCTACGATTTTGGAAGCGCTTATGTATCGGATAATACGGTTTATGTGACTGCCGTTGACGAAGGTGACAGTGAACAGGTTTATATTTTTAAATCCCATGACCTCGAAAACTGGGAACAATGGATGGCCTTTAAACTTCCCGGATGGGGAATGTTTAATACCTCAATGATCAAGGTTAAAAACAAGTTTGTTTTGATGTTTGAGGTTGGGAAACCGGAATCGGAAGCCGGAGAAAGGTTTACTGCCCGTTTTGCCACCTCAGAGGATCTGAAGACCTGGGATATTCTGTCAAGAGACCATAATTATGCCAGAGACCGCTATACCGCCCCGCACTGTCTTCGCTACCTCGATGGATATTATTATGATTTTTATCTCGAAGCCTTTCATGGCTATGAGGCAAGGGTTGTGCGATCAAAAGACTTAATCCATTGGGAACCTAGCCCACTCAATCCCGTTTTAAAAGCTTCCCCCAAGGACAAACAGATTGCCAATAAATCACTGCCTGACAGCCTGATTCAGAAAATTGCAAAAGCGGATGACTGGAATAATTCGGATATCGATTTTTGCGAATACCAGGGAAAGCTGATTATTAATTACTCCTGGGGGAACCAACTGGGAAAGGAATTTTTGGGCGAAGCGGTTTATCACGGTACACAGGAACAATTCCTGAAGGGGTGGTTCCCGGGGAAATAATGTGTAATTAGAATTACCAGGAAACTGTTTATAAATATCCAGCAGGTAAAATCCGGCAGTAAAAATATGAATTTCTGACCTTTGTTTTGTCCCGTACGGACAATGCTGTTTGTTGAACAAACTTCTTTGTTTTTGTAAAGTGAAAAATAGCCACAAAGCACAAAGAAAATGGTCAAATTTCTCCATAGATGATCAGAATTCGGTAAATAAATTTCCCGTAAGGAATTAATCGTTTATCTGTTAATGTCCTAACGGACAATTGTATATCTTTGATTTGTTTTTCTATTGAAATGGATGCCCTACGGGCAAGAAAGTTTTGTATTTCGTTTATAAAAAGGCTCAAGGTATCCTGAATGATTTAATATCACAGCCATATCATTACCTCTTGCAGATAAGCCATTGAGCTAGTCATTGAACATTCTGCATTGAACATTTTTAATATTGATAGTAAACGTTAATTAACAAGCATAAATTCATACCAAAATGGGAAAGGTTAAAACATCACTGATTAAACTTCTGTTTCTGGCAGCCATTGCAGGCAACATCCTGTTTGTTTTATGGGTTACATTCAACGGCCTGAAGGAACATTTCCAGGGGACAATTTATGAAAAGCTCTCATACATCGGACTGATGGGACTCCTGGCAGTAAATACCTTTCTTTTATTTCATTTCAGGAAAAAGAGACATGAATAAATCAATTTCCGAACTGAAGATCATCCTGATTACCTTTTTTTCGGGGTTGCTGCTTCTTCTGGTTTGCTTCTCTGCACAGGCACAATGGGATTTTAAAACCAGCTATTTTAAGATCCATATCGACAACAAAGGGTTTATCACCGGGATGAAGAACAGTACCGTAATTCCTAATCATGAGTTCGCGGCAGACAAACCCTCACCCCTGTTATCTCTTTACAATTACAAAACCGGTAATTATTTTTATCCTGAAAAAGCGACCTATTCCATTTCAGATAAGCACTTTACAATAGAATACCCCAACGGTTCTGTGGCGACTGTCAGATTGGAAACCCTTCCCAAATACTTCCGTTTAACTTTGCTCTCCCTCTCAAACCGCGAGAAGATAACAGATATTCAGTGGGGTTCGTATTATACGAGCATAACAAACCTTTTTGGTGAAGTCATAGGTGTGGCACGCGATACCAGTGATGCGGTGAATTATGCAATCGGTGTTCTGGCATTAAACGATATTACTACAGGTGGCACCTCAACGACGCAGGGTGATGCCGCACCCTTTCAGTACATCGTTCACAGCCCCGATAAAAACAGGTATCCTTTGCCCGATAGTCTCCACGAAGCTCAGCTGTTTTCGATTGGTGGCGATGGGATAAGTGATGTGGCTTTCTATTCCCATCCCGAGACTTATTTCAGAATCCTGTATGGAAACTCCGCCACGGTCGACAAAAAAGGGCAGGTTCTGATCACGTATCACGCTGTTGACCGGAGAGAGAAAAGGGATATTGTATTCTCTCTGATCCCTTTTATGCCGGTTAACTCGCCCAATCATCAGCAGGTGCAGCCTCTGCCCGGAGTCGATTTTATCGGTTCTTCGATCGCCTTGTGGGGCAGTCCCGACAGCACGGCACTGCTGGATGTCATTCAGAATATCGTCATTTCTGAAAAGCTACCCTATCCGAAAGTCAATGGTAAATGGATCAAGGATCCGGCACGTTACCAGCCCGATGCGCTCGTCACCGATGGGAATAAATACGACAGCATTGTCTCCTACGTATCGCAAATGGGTTTTAAAGCCATTGAAACCGGGGTTTACCCGTTTTTTAAAGTCGACCGTGCGAATCAGGGTTATATTGACGGAAAGAATTTTGAGATCAAACCATTCCATTTCACCTCAGGCAATAAATCACACAAGGAATTTTCTGACCTTGCTAATCTGCATGGCATATTGATCGGACGGCATAACATTACCACAGCACTTGCTCCGGGCACTAAAGATGCAGGCCCTGTTCCAGCTGATAGTGTTTGCTGCCAGCAAAAACAAATTCTGGCCAACCGGATTTCTGCCACAGATACCCTGATTGCGGCCAATAATCCCGGATACCTGGATGAAATATCGGGGTGGGAGGGACATGCCAAAAGCCTTAATATGATTAAAATAGGGAAAGAACTCATTCATTATTCAGGGGTCTCGAAAACAGTTCCCTATAATCTGCAGCATGTTAAAAGGGGATATTGGGGGACAACACCTGCCGATCATCAGCGTGGAGACACGATCTGCAAGGTTATGGCTACGCTGGAGTATGGATATGACGGACTTATACCGGACATGCTTTTACAGGATAAGATAGCTGAGTATTATGCTGATTTAAGCAGTATTAACGGGCTTTATTTTCACGATTTTGATGGAGAGGAATTTTTATTTGATACCGGTCATGGCTATTTTGGGGTGAAACGTTTTTTCGGAAAGATGTTTGAGAAGGCTGAGCAACTCGGGATTCCATACCTCCGATTTACAGGAGCTACGCTTTCTGAAGGGTCGTGGCACTACCAGAGTGTCTGGAATGTGGGGGGCGGGAAAAACATGTATGATGCCCAAACGCGGAAATGGGGAAGCACCACCAGTGAAGGGAAGGATATCCGGGATGCGGCGGTCTCAAACTATTTCCCGGCAACATTTGGCAGTAATTTTACGATTGATTCCACCTCCACCGTCGAATTGTACGAACACGTTGAGGCGATCTCCGTTGGGGTCGGGGCCACCTGGTTTATCCCACTGAGCCAGAAATCGGTGGAGCGTTGCCCGAATAAACAGGCGATATTTAAAACACTGCAAACCTGGGAAAATGCCCGGGCTGCAAATGCTTTTACAAGATCGATCAAAAAACAGCTGGCCGATCCCGCAAACAACTGGAGGCTTGTTGAGGTAAACAGCGATAACTGGAAGCTATACCGGATGGTTAATGAAAAAATGACCAATCCCGTAACACTCGTCAGGGCGAAAGGATATTAAGGAACCGGAAAGTAGTAATCCCCCCCGGTTTCATAAGCTCCACCGGGGGTTATTGAAATTCACCCACTTCGTGGCTGAAGGTTTAAATTGAAAGCCGGCTTTAAAGACAAAGCTCATATTCTTGCCGGGACATAGCTCTGAAAGAGCGGAAATCTCAATAACCGTGGGTGAAACCCACGGAAAATGACATGTACGATTCTCCAGCCCCAAAGGGGTTGAATCAGACCATCACGGAAAGTATTTCTCATCAATTTCTATCCCGTGTTCTTTGAGTAAACCTCTTAATTCCTCATCGAAGGATTCAATTTTATGATGTCCCTGTTGATGTTTAATATAGTTAACAATCATCTCTTTATCTTTCCAGGCATAAGTAAAAGCAGCATATCCTTCTGCCCATCCCGCATATTCGGGGAACTTTCCCGTTTGCTTAAGCCAAAGTGAAGTTGATGTCTTAATGTCTCTCATAAAATCAGCTAACGCAATTATGGGATTTAAGTCACATAAAATATGAATATGATCCTCCATCCCGTTAATGCAATAGAGGAAGCACCCTTTACTTTTTAGGATTCCAGAAAAGTAGGCATAGAGTTCTTTGGAATGATCAGGGAGAAGTGTTTTCCTGCCACCTTTTGTCCTAAATACGACATGATATAAAATCTGGCGATAACTTGACATAACAGATAATTTTCAGTGTTAGTAAATTTACCAAATGCTGATTTAGTTTTATTAATTTTCAGGGGATTTATTTTCTATGAAACAGAATTAAAATTCAACCACTTCGTGGCTGGTTTTTTCCCGCTCCATTTCCCCCCGGTTTCACAGGCTCCACCGGGGGTTATTGAAATTCATCCACTTCGTGGCTGTAGGGCAAAAACATATGGGATCTTAAATTAGGGAAAATTCAATTTTGGGATTCTTTGGATTCAACCACTTCGTGGCTGGTTTTTTTTTCCGCTCCATTTCCCCCTGGTTTCATAAGCTCCCCCGGGGGTTATTGAAATTCATCCACTTCGTGGCTGTAGGGCAAAAACATATGGGATCTTAAATTAGGGAAAATTCAATTTTGGGATTCTTTGGATTCAACCACTTCGTGGCTGGTTTTTT
>Ga0364886_10371_pt1 | contig 23551 bp, 14 predicted proteins | sample ExccelJu500001D3_4_FD_206926 | JGI IMG/M metagenome (GOLD analysis project Ga0364886, IMG submission 206926) | Enriched cells from Trout Bog Lake Hypolimnion, Wisconsin, USA - BchlTB.July23.5000.01.D3 | ecosystem: Environmental > Aquatic > Freshwater > Lake > Hypolimnion/Profundal zone | place... | reverse complement strand
AAAAAGTTAAATGAATCAACCGACGCGCCAGCCGATGAAATTGATTCAAGTACGAGCGTCGAAAATAATGTCGGCGAACATCCTGCTTCTAAAGTTAACCCTTGGAAAATTGCATTTGGTCTATTGGTTGGGGCTATTTTTATCTGGTATTTGACTTCTTTAAATCAAAAGACAGTCACTCAACCTGCGGCGCCTCCTGCTGTTGCTCCAATCCCAAATCGCTCGCTGACCTCTCCAGAAATTCGTGAGATGCAAATATTGCTCAATCAAAGGGGTTACAAAGCAGGCCCTGCAGACGGAGTGGGCGGCACAAAGACAATGCTGGCAGCAAAGGCTTATCTCAAGGCAAAGGGCTTGCAGTCATCAACAGATTTAGATCTCAATTTTTTAAATCAACTGCGCGCACAATAATCAAGGGCAACTTATCTAATGCAGTAGCGTCTGCAATATTGGAAAACTCCCTTAAGAAGTCTGGATGGTTATGTGGTAAAAAAATGAATAATCGTTTAGTTTCAAGAAATATGGGATGAATTAATATTCTTCATCGTAATAACCATCCCACCAGGAGCTTGTATCCACACAAAAGGCTCCCTCAGCGATCTCCAATTCGGCAGGATACTCCACATGACTTTGGAGCTCACACGTGAAAGGGAAGGACTCATTTCCTGCAATACCCTCTCCGCGGCGTAGGTCCCCATTTGATCCCCATTGAAGTTCAACTTCGATAGTTCCAGAGGCTTTAAGGTAAATAAATTCACTGCAAACCCTTGAGATAGTTACTACCTCTACATTAATGTCATCGATGCAATGATGTGTTGCTAGCTCATCAATTGCTCCAATAGTCTCACCAATTGCAGCAGCTATAACCTCTTTATTAATCTGTGCCTCGAGCGCACGAGCTAGCTGAACACGACACTGGCTCGCAAGCACAATAACGTCGTGCAATGCATTAATAGCTAGATCAGCCTCGTCGGAAGCGCGCAATGCGTCAATACCAAATGTATCTTCATTTACATGGGTATATTTATGCAGTGTGTTGATCGCATCTATAAGCCTCTTCTTATCAACCAAAACATTTAGCTTTAAGGTTTTGATTACGTAATCGCTGCTTAAGCCGCCCTGAAGAACGTAGGTAATTGCATGAGCACGAGTGATGCCAGTTCTTGATGTCTTGTCAGGCGTGTACCAGGCGCAGGCCTTGATTTCAGAATCTGGAGCCATTTCGCTCAATACGTGTCGAATAAGCTCTCGATACCCTGAACAGAAGTTATTAAAGCAAAGCGGATTAGATATGTCCTCTAAATTTTTTAGCGTTGCTGAAAGCAGCTTTTTTTGAAAATCGTTTCTTAATAGCGGGAACAAATTGTTCGTGAAATCTTTAAGCATCAAGGTCAATCTTTGTAATATTGCCCACAAATAGCCAGCAGTCCAGAGTTTTCATGAAAGCCCTACATTTACTTTTGTTATGGGAGGGGCATGTCAGGAAGCTCAAAGAATTCAACAAGCCCCACTGGAATACCTAATTTTTTTACAGTATGTTTATGACGCTTTAATTCCGAATTACCATGGTAACTAACATTCCAACGAACAGTAGCGACATCAATGATCTCAACGATTTTTTTAAAATACTCTAGGTCAACCTCTGATATTGAGTGCCCTAATATGTAGATGGTCTTGATATCCGTAAGCCGTTCAAAAAAATAATTGTTTTGCTCGATGATGGTTTTCGTTGGCTTATAGGTCTTTTTAAAGTAGTCATCAATTATTTGATTGCCCTCACTTATTCTGATATCCCCATCCATATCACTACTGCATAGCTGAGATAGCGGCTCTCTCTCTTTTGGACTCCAAGCATGACCTAGAGTCAGATTTGAATCTGGCTGCGCTGCCTTCCCATGTATAAATAGAACCTTTGAATCAGGTATCGAATAGATTGACTTCAAAGAATTTGTATAATTGAATGTAAGATACTCAGCGTCTAGATTTAAATAATCCAACCTTCTCGGCGCCTCCAGTGCACTAGGTATAGGAAGGCCATATACCCACTGAGTAAACTGCCGTTTTAACCCAATTGATAGCTTATCTACGACTTCATTAATTTCATATTGATAGTTATGATGAAAAGAGTCGCTCCAATCTTTCACTGCATAAGGTACCAAGAACTCTGATGCATCCTCTATTAGCGCATCAGCGTCCAATGTAGCCAAGGTTTTCTCGAGATCCGACCATAGGTCTACTGAGTTGAAGTATTGCTCAACCACTTGATACAGCTCCGGCCCATGATTTTTAAGATAAGCACCAAAATCGGAGTACCTCGAAGGTATTTGGTGATGGATATCAAATCCATTGCCAACTATATAAAGAATATGTTTTTTCATTAGGGTACGAGCATGTGATAACTTTCAACCCAACAGTTAAAAGACCTTAAAATAGTTTTAAATAATTGTTTGTTGTTGATTCACTTCAAAGATACCAAACAATATAGAAATTAACCTATTCTTAAGCTGGCAACCATACCGACTGAGCTTAATTATCTCCACGGCAAACGAAATACGTAGTCTTATATCTAAGCAAAGCTTATGACTAGCTATTTTATAATTTCCGCTAGCATGAGCCTCAATACAAAATATAGAAAAACCACACCGCCAAAATAACGGTGTGGTTAAGGTCAAATTAGAATAGCACTAGCTGACCCGGATGTGAACGCCAATGCTGACATACACTTTCTTGCTTGCCAAAGCGAAAACGAGTGTATTGCCGTACAAATACGTTTTTGATACGAGTGTACATACAACCTCCAAAAATTCATTGGAGGAACTTTTTCTTGCCTACAGCTTTTTTATAGAATAAAATTTCATAAGTCTCTAATAAGACAGCTGTAGGTGGCAAGGCATTCCTCACCACCATTGCCAAGGTTAAAAGTTAAATTTCTATTATGGTCATGCGACTTTTAATCACATCTGAGCCCTCCTTAATAGCTCTGCATTGCTATTTATGCTCCGCCTCCAAGCGGGTGGGTTTATAAAAAGAAAGCCGCGTCCCCACGCGGCTTTCGCCTTTTTTGAATGCGTTAATCCAGACCTCCTTGATCTCGCTCCGGATAAAGGAATTCAATGCTGGAAGTAAATGCATTTAAAAATCGAGCTTTTTCAACCTTACTCCAATGAGCGCCATCTGCAGGTAATTTCTGTAACAGGCCAAGAATGGCGGGATTAATAGTGTCATTGCTTGTGTAAGATTGAACAACACAAGGAACTTCGGCCTTGCTTACAATCTCATTACCAACCTCAGAAGCGCGAACATCTTCCTTGAAAGGCACATCCTGAGGACCGCCAATTACTGATGGCTGAATTAATCGACTACGATCTCCACTGGTGCTAAAGAATCCTGCCTGCTCGGCTGAATTTAAAAATACTCGTACGGCCGCGGGAATCCGATCCTTCACAACACCATAATTTGAAAACAAATTTTTAATCCCTTGTTCCGCAGGCAATGGTTTACCGCGAAACTCCTCAAACACCTTATTAAAAAGGGGTACGCTTAAAAATGCGGAAACCTTTGCCGAGGCAGCGTCCCCTTCAGATACTGGGGCAACAATCTGCTTTCCACGAGCACTAAGAGAGAAATTTTTTGAGTTGTCGTTGATAAGCCCAAAATACTTACTTGTGGCTGCAGATACCCTTGTGACATAGGCCCCACTTTTTACAGAGCTGTACTTTAGCCAATGCACAAGTTGATCATTAGTACAGCGCCCGCCACCTTGATTAAAAATTGTGCGGGCGACCTCAATTGAGGCTTCCAAATCAAAATAAGGGGCCATCAGCGCAGATTTAGTTGATACGGCATTCTCGCCAGCATTTTCCATTTCTAAAACTTTCTTGTAAGTGTTTTTTAGATTTTATCTGAACTAACTCTAAATTTCAATCAATTAATTCTTATAGAATAGATTATTTTTCTTAATATTTAACTAACATATTGATTTTAAAGATAATTAAAATATAATTAAAAATCTGTTTTAATAGAATTCAATTAGATATCATGCCTGTTTATCTTTAATTTTGAGAAAAATAGCCAAATTGGCCGGGTAAATTGCATGATAGGCGCAAATACGGTGAAGCAATTTCGGGAATAAATGGCCAAAAATTTGCATCTCATCGAGCTATGTGAAAACCGTCTCCTCTTGATTGGGCACCAATGAAATAATCTCGATGGATTATTTGATCAATATATTGACCAAATAATAAGTTTATGGTTAAAATAATGATCAAATGACCACCTTTGAACTTAGCCCCATCCTAGAGCGCCAGTTGCTACTGCAGCTAGGTGATCGCATTAAGCGCTTACGTAAGGCGCAAGGGCTTGGCACGGTGGAAGTATCTGCGCGCGCAAAACTTACTCGCAATACCCTGCGCTCCATTGAAGCAGGCGATCCGTCTCCTTCTATCGGCGCTTACCTACGAGTGATGTCCGTTCTGGGCGTTAGCGGAGAGTTAGCGCTTTTGGCGGGCGATACCATGCAAGCTGCTCCAGCTGGATCGGCAGGAGCACGATCTCATCGCTTTACCCCTAATGTACAAGTACGCGTTTTGCCAGATAACGCCGGGCACCGACTTCAAGATCTGCAAAGTCTTGCTCTGCATGAAGAAGCTGTTCAGTTAGTGAAGGCTGATCCCGCATTGCTACTACAAGCTCAAGATACAGTAGAGCGTTGGCTTGCTACTGGCGACCCTCGCTCAGCTGGCCTATGGCGAGAATGGAAACTCATCTTAAGTGCAGGCTCTTGGCGTAAAGTGCTTGGCCGCACAAGACATGCCCAACAGCTCAGACAAACCTCGCCACTGGTGACTATCCTCCCAGATGAAGTGCGCCTACGCATTTTGAAAGATGTGAGTGCGCTCAAAAAAGGGGTGGTATTTGGCAGTTCTACAACCGGCACCCAAGGTGATGAAGCCTTTAAGGATGCGCCATGACACGAGAAGAGCTAGAGCACATCATTCGCGCCAGTGCTGATGTCACCAACCAATATGAATTTGTAATCATCGGTAGCCAGTCAATGCTTGGCCAAGTACCCAATCCAGAAAAGGTCTTCACAGTCTCTATGGAGGCAGACATCTACCCGCGAGAAGCTCCTGATTTAGCTGATGAGATTGATGGTGCAATTGGTGAAGGCTCACAGTTCCACGAGACTTATGGCTACTACGCTCAAGGTGTGGGGCCAGATACCGCAATATTGCCAAAAGAATGGATGACGCGCGTCCATCGCGTGCAAAATAACAATACCAATGGTCGAGTGGGGTACTGCCTTGATGTGCTTGATCTCTTTCTTGCAAAGGCTGCGGCAGGGCGAGACAAAGATCGAGAGTTTTGTATGGCGCTACTGGAGCACGCCTACCTTACGCCCGCACAAGCCCTAGAGCTGGTGCCAACTATGCCGCTCGATGATGATGCCCAGCGCAAATTACGCGCAACGATTCGACGCTGGGCCAAGGTATTGCGAGATGGTGGTCACAATATTTCAGAAGAGTGAGCAATGAAAACACATTAGGCAATACGCCAGCCTCATTAAATACTGAGTAACGAGACTGGCAGCCAAAATACAAAACATTTATGTTTGCTTAAACGCTAACCATAAGAAAGCTCTCATTCCATGCGATTACTTTTAGATACAAATATTTGGCGGTATCTTGTAGACAATGACTACCAGGATAGTCTATACAAAGCCACTCGCAAACAAGGCATGAAAGTTGTTGTTGCTCCCAGCGTTGTAATAGAAACTCTTCGCATAAACGATTCGGCGCTTAGGAAAAAAATTGTTGAAGTCCAGACTAGGGACTGCTGGGACCGCTTAATGCCGGATGCTTATCTGCAATGTGAAGATGTGAAGCGTGAAATCATTCGACTGCACCCTGAATGGGCTCTAAAAGATAAAAACACCACCCTCTTTAATAATCTTCGATACGACTGGATTAGAACAAAAGGTGGATTTTGGGAGAAGGCAAGAACAAATGCTGCCGAGGTTGCAGCTCACTATCACTCCCAAGATGCGGGTGCGCTAGAAATGGCCAGACTACAGTCTCAAGACCTTCGGTCAGCCGTTCTCGAGCAAGGGGAAAAGATTTTGAATGGCAATTCACTCGACCAGATTGAGGGCACTTGGGTGACGAATGAGGGAAAAATAGTTAGGCTAGATGCTTGGCGTGTTTATGCTCTTGCAGTCTGGACCAATATGCTCCAAAGTAAATCTGCATTCCGACAGTGGATTAGTTGCGATATAGATCTCAACCTCCTTCTAAATTACTATACTGGCGACTTTATTAAATTTTGGGAATCTGAAGTGCAAGCGACAGCGATTCCTAGAGAGTGGTTAAGATTTGCGGTGTATGCATTGCAAAGTGAACGCAAGGTAACCGCAGGAAATCCAACTGATTCTGCCATAGCAGTTCACCTTTGTGATGCCGATTTTTTAATCTCTGCTGATAAGAACTTTGTGGCAATGGCAAATCAAATTAAAGACGAGGCGCCATTCAAAACGGCACATGGTTTTTTGGTTGCTGCAGGCAAAGACGGAATGAACCAACTATTTCAGATGTTTTCGGATCAATTTTTTATGGGGCTGAAAGTAACATCAGGCACTAGTTAATTTAATAGGAATTAGAGGCAGCTTTGTAATGCCTCCATTAAGCCAATTTTCCTAAGGTACTGTTTTCTGCCTGAGCTCGACATCTCTATGTGGCGTCAGCAATAAAATAGATACGAAAATTTCTGCTCGACGTATTTAATGCCACACTATTACGCGCCTAAACTGAGGGCCGCCTTTTGAATCACCGCTTCCATAGCAACAATTCGATCCTTTTGGAGTGCCAGTACATCATTCACTAATGCTGGGCCCGCTTTTTCGGGGGAACCACAATCAAATGGTGGTGCAGGATCGTATTCAAGCGCTAACTGAAGTCGCTTGGCAATATCTTCCCCTGCAAGCTCAGCAGCTAGCTCATAAGCAAAATCAATGCCCGCAGTTACCCCTCCGCCAGAGATAAATTTTCCATCCTTGACCACTCGTTGATTAATGGGCTGAACACCAAACAGCGGGAGATATTTGCTCCAGATCCAATGACACGCACTTTTGTGGCCCTGAAGGATTCCAGCAGCCGCAAGAATGAGCGATCCATTGCAGACAGAGGTTATATATTTGGCACCGATGCTTTGCTTACGCAGGAACGAGAGGGTTACCTCATCAACCATCTGCTCACCGATTCCAAAACCACCGGGCACACAGAGAACATCCAATTGAGGACAACTCTCAAATGTAGTTGTTGGATTAATTGAAAACCCCACATCTGTCATTACGGAGCCCAAGTCCTTCCACACTAGATGCACTTTCGCATTCGGCACTCGGCTAAGCACTTGAGCAGGGCCAGTGAGATCAAGCTGCGTCAAATTAGGAAATAACAGAAAGCCCACTTCGATGTTTGTATTCATATCAGCCCGTTAAAAGAATTAAGCATGATCAAAGTCTACGCAACATTGATTTGGCATAAATGACAAAATCATGCTAATTTCTGCCAATGACCAAATTACGCCAAATTGCCCTCATTGCTTTTGATGGATTTCAGATTCTAGATATCACAGGGCCCGCCTCTGTTTTCTCTGCAGCCAACGATGCCTTAGGCAAGCCCTATTACCAAGTGGTGACCGTATCAGCCAAAGGAGGGTTAGTTTCCAGTCATTCTGGAATTAGCATTCAATCCCAAAGCTACAAATCTTCTAAGTTAGTCTCTATAGATACGCTCTTAATGGCTGGTGGTAGTGCAGATGGGTTGGAGGCGCTATCCAGGGGCGAGCCTTTCATGAAGTGGATTAAGCAGACGGTTCAAAGGACTCGTCGCTATGGGTCTGTTTGTACTGGGGCTTTTGTTCTAGGTCACCTAGGCTTACTCAAGCACAAGAAGGTGGCAACACACTGGGGTTCATGCGAAAAACTTGCAACTCTTTATCCAGAGGCGGAGGTTGATGCCAACGCATTATTTGTTAATCAAGGAAAACTTTGGACTTCTGCTGGAGTGACCACAGGCATTGATATGAGCCTAGAAATGGTGGCGCAAGATCTTGGAACTGAAATTGCTAACGTTATTGCTAAACGTTTAGTACTTTATGCAAAGCGGCCCGGTTATCAATCTCAATTTAGTCCACTACTTAAAGCCCAAGTAAATTCTGAGCCGCAATTTCTAAAACTGATTGAATGGCTTAGGAGGCATCTTGATCAAAAGATCGATATTCCAAGGATGGCAGAGAGAATGGCCATGTCAGAGAGAACCTTTTATCGCAAGTTCACGCAATGCTTTGGAGAAACGCCTCGGGATTATGTTGAAAAAATGCGATTAGATAATGTACGCATTCTACTTTCTTCTAAAGTCTCACTAAAACAGATTGCCTTCTTAAATGACTATTCCAGCTCCGCTCAATTAGCAAAAGTATTTGAGCGAAAATTTGGCGTGACACCCGCGCTTTTTAGAAAAATTCATACTCAATGAATAGTGAGCATCAATGAGCAAAAAAACTGCCCCAATCTTTCGGCCACCTAAAGTTTCATAATGTCATATTTCATGGCATGATCGATACCATGAAGATATATCTATAAGAAAAGGGGTTCAGTTGGCTAAATTTGTACTAGGAAAAATAATTATTTCGCAAGAGTTGAATGAGCAAGGCAATCCCGTTATCAAAAAACTTCGCTCAATATCAACTGACGTTATAGATGCCGATGCAAATGTAATAAACGAAAAAGAATTTCGAGAAGTAATTGAACGAGCGAGAAAAATTATTAAGGATGACGTAGAGATTGACGGCGTTATTTTTAAGATAATGTAATCTATTTTTTCGCGCCTTTAAATTGTCATCCATGTCTGCATGCGTAATTTGCTCTCAACAAATTAATAATAGCAATGACTCTAAGGAACACATCATCAATGAGTCAATTGGTGGTCTGCATACAGTAAAAGGATTTATTTGCAGGAATTGCAATAACGTTACTGGGCATGCATGGGACTCGAAGCTTTCATCCCAGCTTCACGCATTAAGTTTGATTTTTGGGGTTGCGCGACAAAGAGGGAAAACGCCCCCTCTCTCAATCACAACGACATCCGGGGAAAATTTAACCATCATGCCGGAGGGGGGCTACACCCCAACGAGACCAATTTACACTGTCGATGAGTCAGCCTCCGAATCAAAAATTCATATAACCGCACGAAGTATGAATGAGGCTAGAAATATACTAAAAGGTGTTAAGAAAAAATACCCCCAAATTGATATTGAAAATTTGCTAGCCGGGGCAGAGATCTCTAGAACATATCCCACGGGTCTTATAAAGCATAATCTTGACTTTGGTGGTGAAGCTTCTGGTAGATCCATTATAAAAAGCCTCCTAGCGATGGGTTATCGTGCAGGCATTCCAAGCACGGCATGCACCGAAGCCACAAGCTATCTTCGCAATATTGAGGCCGCACCTTGCTACGGCTTTTATTATGAAACAGATCTTATTGCTGCAAGACCGTCCAATACACCACTCAATTGCGTTGCCGTTGAAGCAAACCCCGCTACAGGCCTAATATTAGGTTATGCAGAGTATTTCGGAGTCCATCGCATCATTGCTTGTTTGGGAAGAAATTATGAGGGTAATTTAAATCGTTCGAGCTATACGATCGACCCCCGAACCGGACAAGAAATTAAAGCATCTCTTAAATTAGAATTTAACGAGGAAGAAATCACTGCCATCTATAACTACAAAAAGATCCCCGATATTGCAATTGCGCAAGCTTTTAACAAAATACTCCCTGAGGCACTGAAGAGGCAATATCAAGCTGAAAAAAAGCATGCTCTTGATCTTGCCATCACCTATGCATTATCAAATTGTGGTGCAAAAGAGGGGGAAATGCTGACGGAAGAACATTTGAAAAAAATTGCCAATTTAATAACAGAAAAAATTATGCCCTTTGTTATCCACGGCATGAAAAAATAGGCTGGATAATTTGTTTACCTAGGCCAACTTACATCTATCACGCGAACATGGATATAATTTTGCATTCCTATCGGCACCATGGCGCTGAGTCGCTCCTGCAATTCTATCGGAGATTTAGGTAAACCTCCCCCATCCTTCGGGGATTTTTGCAAACTACCATCAAACCAAAGGGCGACATAAATTCCATGTCCACCCGTATTTTTAGCCCGAGCATACCGTTCGGTCAGCTGATCATTCATAGATGTCCAAAGCTCATCGTGCCATTCGCCTTTAATTTCTATAGGAAGCTCCAGATCATTCATTAGGGATACCCTAATATCTGCCCGCTTATCATTGAAGTAATCGCCCTCTGGCTGACAATCTAGACGAAAGGTGCGTAGAGATTGCTTTAATTTATCTAAAATAACATCACGACAACTATTCTCATCTTTGTGTAGACGAGTTGGTTTTTCATTCCAGAATTGGCGAAAAATATCACTATTGCTTTCACGAATTTCCGAAGCAATATCATCAAGATGAGCCAAGACAAGAGATGTTAAATCAGCCGAATTTACTGGGGCCTTATTCAGCAAAATTTGTGATACCTTTTCTAAAGTCGGAAATGCAAAATTTTCTTCTCGTATCCGCTTTATCAGCTCATATCGACCACTCTGTAATTGGTGTTTAATTTTTGATAGCGATGAAAGTGCTAGAAGCCTATCTACTTCCACAAGACTATCCTGCGTGCCCAAGGCCATTAATTTTGAAATAAGCGCGCGAATTTCTTCACCCAAATGCATTGGATCCGTAAGAAAGCCTCCGCCCTTAGGCCATTCAAACTCTGCATGCGGCGTCAAAAGCTCTATCAATCTAGCAAGTGTTTGAGCGGTTAATCTGTAATCAACCTGCAAATCTACCATGCGACCTTTTAAAAAATCAGCCACACAACGAGCCCTCTGCCATAAGTGTCCGATAAAGCCCCAAAGCAATTCCTCGTAAAGGGCAGGCTCAATTAACATACCAGCGGTTAGCCAATATATTTTTTGAGGAACATCCATGGTTTTCACTGCAACTTTCTCTTTAATAATGGCAGCCATATTGGCAATGTCGTACCGCAGCCCCGATTTAAGCAGGCACTCTAAATGTTGCATTTGAAATTTTTTTATCCTGCGAGGGAAAGACTTCAATAGCTTAGGAACTGCAATTTTTGCAACACTCCCATACGCATCGTCATCCACAAGTTGATAAATTCCCTCGATATACTCCTTCTGCGCTTTAAATGCCCGCTCTGCATATTCATATAAAACTTCAGCTACCAGCCCAGGCTTTTGCTCTACAAAATATAAAAACCAGCCAGATGTCTTGCCTCTTGCAATCGTAAATCCAAGACAAAGCATTCGCTTCATGGCCTCTGGGTCAAGCGCTTTAACTGCGGCAGCGTCATCCTCCCATTTCAAATCCATCCCAAGCAGACTTGGGCGACCAAGAAAATGTTCCTTATTATTCATGGCAAGGTGAAAAATTTCTTTTATTGTGGGCAAGTCTTTTCGGTTCACGCATGCCCAAAATCCAGTTTGACAAGCGGCATAGATTTTTTCAAAATTGTCGCAATATTTTTTAAAACGCTCTATCGGCGAATCTCCGCCTGTACGAATGTAGCCTCCCTGCCAAACACCGGCGAGTTCATACATCAGCCCCAGAGGGGCATCACCTAATGCTATCCTTTCAATTTCTTTTGCAAGCCATGTGGTGCGCTCACTTCTCAGTACAGACTGCTCTTTTTTGTGCTGATTGGTCATATCGATCTGGGCTTTTTTCCAGTCAGGAATTTCTGAATAGAGCAGCGCTTCCAGCCATTCGTTTTTAATTTGATCGTCTTTGGCCCAGCTTAAAAGCATTTCAAGCGTTAAACCCTGGTTACCCTGATGAGCTATTAGAGTTCTTACCGACTCTCTCAAATGCTCTTGAGCCAAAATATCTATACCTGTCTCTGAAATTTTATGAAAATGCCATAAACCAATATCGCTAGGCGGGGGTGCATTTACAAGAATATGCTGACAACTAAAAAGGGATCGCAAGGGCTCATCGGTAATAGCGCTTTTCAAAAAACATAGATCGAGCAATCCCTTATAGCGGGATGGGCGCTGACCCAACCATTCACTCAGAAATTGATTAATTTCCTTGTCGCGTTTATTTTCTCCATACTGATCTGCTCCAATTGATAGCCAAATATATAGCTGCTGATTTGTTACGCTTTCGCCATGTGCTTCTAGCGCGCGCTTTACCAACAACCCAACCATTCGATGAAGATGGTGCTCCGTCCAATCGGTAAGCCCTAAGTCAGATCGTTGACTTAGGTGATCCAAAATGATAGGCAGATGATCATCTAAAGCCACTTTTGGAAGCTCAGATCCCCAAAAATAAATATACTTTCCAAACAAAGCAGTTTCTTTGGGCGGCTGCAGATATCTCAACAAGTCATTTATAGAAATTGAGCGTGGGTATAAATTGCTTAAAATTATCCCAATCAACTCATCATCTGAATCATTAATTGCTCCGCGAGAGATTAAATCTAACAGGTCCATTACTTCCTGATCCGATGGTCTCTGATTTAACCAAATGGTAAGTGACTTAGTTCTGATGCGGCCCCACCAGCCATCGTCCACTACGATTAATTTAAGATGCCTCAGTAACTCGCTTGATATTTGAGACTGTTCAATGGTCCTTAAAATAAAGGCTACATATGATTGGGTGGATTCGTCGCGCAACGATGAGCCTAGTATTTGCTCAAGTTTTTGTGATAATTCATTGTCATAAAGATTTATGAGAAGACTGCTATTGCCGATTTCCCATAAAAGTGAGTTATGAATTTCAGCCTCATCTTTTAAGCCGTCCAAAAGAATCGCCTTATTCTCAGACGTCATTGATTGAACATCGCCATATAAAAGAACGGACATAGGATCAAATTGAATAAGGCGTTTACGTGCCGCTTCACTGTGGATGGCTAACCAAGCGTATAAGCCCCTAAGACCGGAGACAGTTTTTTTATCCATCCCCAAAATTAAATTAAGAACCCTATCCAAAGGCAACCCTTTGAGATCTATTTCCTTGGCTAGCCAACAAGCCGCTAGGTACTCTGCAAGACTGCGATGACTAGGTTCAAGACGCTCTTCTCTTGAAATTGATGGGATAAATATTTTTCTTCGTAAAACCTGTTTTGCAGCATCTAAATTGAGGGGGCGATACTCTCTCAAACTGGGATATCTATCGCTCTCTGCGAGATCATCAAGTGCAATACCAGATTTGTCGCTCAGCAACATAACTGCACATAGATACCCTGCGGCCTCAAACATATCCTCATCTGACACGGGATGATTTCTTGCGAGATCTCTGTGCGCCTTATTCGGCTCATTTACCTGACTCTTGCATGCATTTTCAAAAGTTTCCTTTCGAGTTTTTGGCCAATTATTTTGTTTCCAGCCCTGCACTAAAAGCTTGAGGGTGTGTGGATTAGCCAATAAAGAATCTATGCCGCGCTCTTTAGCCTGTGAAATAAAATCAGCGGGATTAGGAACAATGAAATTTTTCTCAAGCAAATGGAATATATCGTCTTCCTCTAAAGGCATAAGATTAAAAACTGGTAATTTTGCATCTACTGGTACAGCTTCAAGGATGGATTTATCAGACACTCCCAACCAATCTGCTGCACGGCAAGCAACTCTGAAATGAGGGGCGCCCAAACGCTTAAGGCGCGTCCTTACCTGGAGCAGCACACCCCTATCTTCACCTGATCGAATTTCATCCAACCCATCTAAAAAAAGCGTCTTATTTTTCCAATCATCACCAGGATCCTCGTTAATAAACTCTGCGATAGTTATATGAATTCCCCCGCAAGCGAGTGCCTCCGTAGCGAAGGCATTAGTTTTTCCTGAGCCAGGCTCCCCCAGCAAAACCCAGGCCGGCAGTTCGCGTAAATCTTCCAAAAATGCGATTTCGCGCCTCAATACTTTTTCTTCGTTGCTTTCGACTTTTGCTACCCGCCTCTGTACGCTCAATATGGAATTATTCACACCGCTCTTCTCTTAGTTTTTTAGTATTTAGATTAATCTTTTGCTTGGCAGGAAAAACCAAATGGGAATCAATGACCACTATGGTTAGCATACAACTCCCCCAACAAAATCATCATCTGCCTAAAAGCAAATGGCAAATCATCCGCCGCCTTTCCATCACACCTCAATTCCAGGCCATTCTTCCCAGTCGGCGCATATTGAATTTCCAAGGCATCAAGAAATCTCATATAAATTTGATTTATCGGATTTGAAATCACCGCGCCCTTTCTTTTGTGTTGTCCCGTACCCAATTCTTTCTGAGTAAATTTAATCGCATCTGCCCTGGCTCGAATCCGCTCTTTGGCGTAATCAAGCAATAAGAAGATATGGTCGGGGTGCTTTTCAAAATACGTGATTGCTTTCGTAAGCCATCCATCGGCCTTCTTGATCCCCCCTCGCATACGCGGCTTTTTGACGATAAAAGCTTTGGGAAGCGGAATGGGTAAATTTTCGTAAAGATACTTTCTGTCAGGCGCATAAAGATTGGCTTGATTGGTGAACTGTGTGGCATTGCTAATCCACTGGCGAGCAAGCTCTTCCGGAATATCAAGTAACGCAGCCGTTTTAGCAAACTGCTTCTCATCTACGCTTACAAGCCTCTCGAAACTATCGCAAGCCCATTCCATGCCTCGTCCAGCTTCAGGATTCAATATCTGCACAAGGTTTAAATGCTTTGAAGCCTGCTTCTGAATCTTTGGCCCTGGACACATCACCTCATTGAGTAACACTGGAACTTTATCTAGCCCAGCCTTGGGGTCATCAAATGGCGTTTTGCACCGCTTACGTCTGATATCTAAATTGCGTTTGGTGCCAGGATAGAGTGCATTTAGTAGCCCCGGATTTAAGCGCAACAAACGTTCATGCAAAAAAGCGCCGGTCAATACATCAATCACATGGATGTAGCTATATAGAGTTGTTGCAGGCGAAGAGTGCCCAAGCAAAGTAGATACGACATAAAGCTCTGATGGACTTGCCCTTGAATCATTGAGTAAAAAATAACGGGCATATCCCATACGACGCTTGAGATTCTTAATCTGCAAAATGGGATTACTTCCATCGGCCATTCCTACAGCCGCATGATCCCTCGCAATGCGCGCCTGAATTTCTGTATTGCCATAAAGGTGATCAAGTATGAAGCGCTCAGAATTGGGCAATCGTGGCGCACATAAAAGCATCAAGGTATTCATCGCCGCAGAGTGTCTCAGATGATGAAAGCGGATATAGGGATTTTTTGTTACCCGCCTCATCGACTCATGAATGTAGTCAATGATTCTGTCGCGCTCGGTGTTACTCGTTATTTCTAGGGAATGCTCCTCGCGCGCCTTAGCACTCATTGGCACTGGGAATAAGAATTCCAGCTCGTCTGCCGCATACAGCTCGGGCTCAGGTAACTTGGTTTGTCCACCTAAAGGGCTCGCTTTGTGTTCAGGTGCTTCAATTTTGATGAGCTCATCAACACAAAGGGCGCCTTGCTCACGAGCAGCAGTCCACACCTTTAACCAGTTCAATTCTCTAGGATCAAGTAGAGCCTCGACTGGCAGTATGCGCACTGAAGAGGCAGTCTTTAGGCGGCGATGCTTCCACCACTGCACGGAAACTTCAGTAGGCCAACCTGTTTTGATATGCACGTGTGTAGTAGCTAGCTTGAGCACCTCAGATCTTCGTAAACCCAGGCGATAGCCAAGCGTGAAAATGATCAGGCAAGCGTTCTTATATTCGGTCGGCAACTTACGACAAGCAACGGTGTAAAGGTCGATCTGAGCCCAGCGAAACTCAAGCTCCGTTAAATAGCCAACATCGACTTGTGATTCAGGTCTTAAGCCTTTTTCTGCTTCGGTTAACTGGCTTTTTCTCAAACTTTCCCAAGCTGCTTTAAAGATTTTTTGATCTTTTGGTGTTGTTAATTGAACGTAAAGCTCTACGAATTCCTCACCCCAATCTTCAGATGTAAATTCATCCAAGTCTTCATCTAAATCCCAAGCGGCCATAGCCAGCGGCAATATTAAATGGAGATAGCTCGTGAGCATGTCTGGGGTGAGGCTTTTGGATGCCCAGTCTTGCGTAATTAAATGACGCACCCACTTTAATAGGCCGCGAGTCAATCTTTGTTCTGCGAGTTGATAGCGCGCTTCTATTTCCTCGATCGCGCCCAAGCATCGCTCTTGGCTTGCCGGGACTTCGTAATTCAAGTGCGAGATTGCCTCAAGGATTTGCTCAATCCACTGCATCGCCACTGGAGAAGCTGCTTGGCTTGCAACCTCATCTTCCTGAACCTCGATCTCATCTTCACTATCAGACCAAGCATCATCAAGATTTTCCTTTGCGATTTTAGCTGTTGGCATCTGCGCATCTGACATGCCTAGTTGAAGCAAATTTTCAATCTGCAGATCTTTGGTGGAAATTTTTCCCGCCAAATAGCGGGCAATAAATGTAGGCAAGGTATCTTCTTGCCAAGATTGCGTGGCATACATCAATGCTTTTCGTGTGGAGAGTAGATCAATTGCTTCAAACAAAGCCTCTTGATCCATCCCCATTTCATTGGCTGTTTTTTGAATGCGCAACTCGCCTTTTAGCGCCCCCATAAATGCCTTCAAGCACTCACTTGCAAACTTAGGTCCGCGATCGGTAAAGATCCAATTTTCCCGATAGTGAGAATGCAAGGCAGCGGTCAGTGGATCGGCAATCCAGCGCGAGAGATCGGGTCCATACTCTTTCGTATGTCTAGGTGCTTTGTTCTTACTTTCCTTGCGCGCCTTTTCAAGAGCGACATAGGCGGCATCCATTCGGAGCTTTTGATTGCGAGGCAACAGTAGACTGGAATAAGGTGCATCTAACTCCTCCTTAGCCAGACTAAGCTCTGCAATTTGCTTAAGCCGCCCAAAATCTTGTATTCCAGAAAAAACAATGGCGCTAAATAGATAACCACCAAACTGCTCCTTTGGCTCTAATGCCTCCCAATCAAATTTTCCAAAACGCTGATTGGTAAAGGCCGCAATGATGAGGCGAAGTGCCATTGCCTGCCGCGCTTCTTTCTCCAGCCTTTCTTTTTTCGCCCCAGCAGGTAAACCCTCCCCCGCTTTTTTGTAATCAAAGTGTCGATAAGGATTGGGTTCTGGCAAAACAACTTCAATAGTTCCCAGGCCAGGCCACTCGAGTTTTTGCTGGGCGCAGAGATCCGCAAGATCTGCATCAACTACATCAAATAGCCATTTTTTCCAACTCAGAAAACCATCAGCCAAACTAAAGAGTGCTTTGAAAAGCGTCTGCACGCCCGGCATATAGTGGGCGGGGTTTTCCAATCGCAGCGTGTCCACACTGCGTAACTGATCATCTGGCAGGAAGTGGCCTTGCGCAGCTTTTTGTAAAGAGGTATCCAGAGCCTGCCGAGAAATGCCCAATAGAGCGCAACCAATCTGAGAGAGCTCGTCCCTAGCCAAGTATTCTTTTTCAATACATTCTCGAATCTTGGAACAAATCATTGCGCCAACCTGCTCAGGAGAAGTGTTTAGGATTTGATTGGCATCTTGGTGAGGACGAGCAATCTGCGTAATGATTGCAAGTAAATGAGGGTTGGTTGGTAACGCGCGCAGATGGGCCCTTAATTGGGCGCACATTACCTCTTGCGCCTTTAACGCCTCTTCAGCGGCAGTTGGTTTAGCGCTCACTTACTTTTGTTCCTTTGGCCAAGCTGGCATGGCCAACGTGACAAGCTCAAAACCCAAACCCTTGATAGTTTTTTGAATGGGGTTTTCGATCCGCTCGATGTACTCTAAATAGCTATGGGAACTAAACTGATGAAAGGGCGCTGTACCCGTTTGCCAATGACCAAGCCAGGTGCTGATATCCGTCTGACTCATCCCCCTATTTTTTAATAAGGCGGGCATGAGCTTACGGTGAAAATTGGGCTGAGCAACAATCGAGCTTTCAATATAGCCTCTAAAGTGTCGCCGCATTTTGGTCATGCTCCATTTTTCAATGGCCAATGGCAGCGCGGCCAAGCTAGGGGCGCCTACCTTATTGCTCTTTTGTTTTTTTGAAACAGGTACCACCGGCTCAAGCCAGATTAGATCCCCATACAAAGCATGCATCGTGACATCGGGGAGCAATTTTTTAAGCAACTTGCGACGCAATTGCTCATACACCCACATTTGCTTTTGCAATAACGGGCTTAACCAAATGACTCGCAGCCGATCCCCGGCGCGATTGGTTTTATCGCCGATACGAGTAAGGCCCAAAAATGGCTCGACTGAGGCAATGTCCACATAAGGAAGATGGTGTGGACGCTGTGAAGTCTCACAAGCAAACCAAAGCGCGCAATATAGGGTGAGCTGATTAAAAGCGTCGCAAAATTGTTTGTAATCCTGGGCTCTGCCATTGGCCAAGCGCGGAATATCAATCTGCTTTTTTAATTCTTGTATCTGCTCAATCAAGGCTTTTGGATGCCCGTCTCTATCAATGGCAACCAAACCCGTTGCGCCCACCACACTCGGCCTAATGCCCCTAAAGTCTGCTTTTTCAACATCGCCGCCGAGTAGCTTCGTTCTTTGCGATAAGAGGTCAGAAATGCTTGTTTTGCTTGCTTGCGAAGCTGCTGCCCCTTGAATATCACCCACGTCAACACTGGCTTTTAAATAACCATCAAGAGAGCCAAGCTGCTTTGTTCCCTTGTATGCATCGTGGGTGTAGTAATACAAATCTGATTTAAACGCTCTGGGGGTATGGGGATCTAAAACATCTAGTATTTTTGGATCAAAATTGCCCTTGACCATTTGGTGCTTACCCCACTCCCTGATCTTGAGCATGGTCAGGGGGCGCTTGGCTCTGTATAAATCCATCTCGCGATTAAATTGAGTAAGTAAGCTCTGAGACTTTTTTTCAATCTCCAGTCGTGCGCTGGGAGCAAATATGGGTGAGGGCGTTTCTGATATCTGGGAATTGGCAGCCGCTATTTGGCTAGCCACCCCCGACAGGTCCTGAAAAACAATTGCACCCAGGTGTGGCGCATATTCCTCTGCCTGCACATTGACCAGTTCAGACCAAGCGTAATTGGGGACCGACAATCTCCACAAATGAATATAGCTTGGAGGGGTATTCACAGGCATTGCATTGGCTTTTACAAGATGCAAGGTTTGGCTACCCAATTTGGGTTTATCCCCTTTAGACAACTCATCCCCAACTTCAAAATTGGAATGTCCACTGCGCCAACTCTCTCGCTCGCGCAAAATAATTTGCGCCCCCAATGCCGTGTGAATATCGACCCCCAAGACATACATTAGGCGCAGCGTCATAATTGCGCTCAATTGGGTGGCTCGCTCTGATGCATCTTGGTTGCCGCCCTTGAGCACACTCTCAAGAGTGTCCAAATAGTTTTTGAACAGCTCCATTTCTTTCCAGGAAGCGACATTGGTGCCCCAATACAATCGCTGGTTAAGCTTAGCTATAAACCGTTGCGTATAACTAGAATCTCTTTCAAGCTCTAACCGACTCTTGCCCACCTGCGGGGCAACCCACCTTAACTGGGGCGCATCGGATCGATCATCTTCGATTTCTTCGCCAACATCGTCGCCAGGCTCTATTAGTGTTTCGATGTATTCATCGGTGATGGTGGTGTCATCAATAGGAATAATCTCAAACTCGTTACCCCGAAGATCGCCCTCACTAAGCCAAATATCTCGATATAGGCCGCGATACTGAATGCCAGGATTTTCCTTTTCCCTCGAGCGATCTCCGGAAACGGACTTAGATGTGCTCATTTTTGATTTGCGGACACTACTAGAAAATGCCCTACATACCGATTTGAACTTTGTTTGTGATTTGGTTAATGTGACTTTTTCTTTACTAGGATCACCTTGTAAATGTAAATACTCATCAAGACACTGCTCTTTAAATTTGGGGTAAGGCAATTGCGCCCATTCGAACAACTGATTTGCCTCATCGACACCCTCCCAATCCCGCGACCACTCCCGAATCGCTTGCTCTACCCCCACAAAGTAAAAGTGATATCGATCTTTTTCAACATCCACGCACTGGTACAACACAGGATCTGTAAACTTTTGCTGCACTGCAGTAATCTTCTTTAAGGCAGACTCCTCTTCACCCTCAATTGTTTGCATTTGCCTAGTAATGTCGAGCAACTCTAAATTTCGAATAATGGAAAATCCCGCCAATCGACGCATGGCAACCATCCTGGGGTCGTCTTGCCTCTCCGCAGCATCGATAGCGCCCTTGAGCCAAATATCGTTACTTAATATTGAGTAAATTGGAAATACTGAAGATCCGTGATGCAAAATTGGATTGACCGGAGGTTTATTGTTAGCGTCCTCCAGGCTCCCCGAAACGACATCATCTGATTCCCCCATATTTTCAAAAAGTAATGGATTTACCTTATGGGCCCAAATACCCAATCGGTAAATCTCATTAGCCACGCGCAAGAGAAGCGCCCAGTCGATCTTTGGGCCTCCAGTTTCAGGTTTTTGCATTTCCTTACACACTGCTGCAAGGCGACCGATTGCTGGTGCTAATGCCCGAAATTTAGGCTCTGGCCTAACTAACCAGAGAAATTGATTAAGGTCCTCACGAGATAGTCGGTTGACTTCGTCAGCTTGTAAATTTGCGCGGGGCGGGAATTGCTCTCGCAATAATTCAATCTCAGGACTTTCTTCATAAATCCGAATAACAGATCTTTTGCTTTTTCCTGATGATTTCCCCATTCCACCATTTAAACCGAAAGAAGGGGGTTTGCAAATCACGATTTGAGATTTGGCTGCTTGCTGATAATGCTCACTGCGTGTCCACGCTCTTTAATGATTGAGTTTCAAAATTAGAATACTGAGTTCAAAATTCAAAAATTACTGAAGTCGTTCTAAAGAGGGGCACTCAGGAATCGAACCTGCGAATGCCTTGTAAGGAGTCTGATAACCGCCTTCCTAGAAGGGGTTGGTAAAATATTTACGAACGCCGTTTAACGTAAAATAAGGTTGTTGAGCATTAAGGCTAGGGGTCTAACAAGCCTATTTTGCGAATTATTCGAGAAATATCTACTTGAAAACTTAACTGGTATTAAACGTTCTTTTTAGTCTTTATTAAAACAAGTTTTTGAGCTCTTAAGCCTTTATCTATATAGAATTAAGACGTTTTAAACAATTTACAGTTATTTAAAGTATTTGTATGTTTTTTGTCGGTTGAGGTCTCCGAAGCAAGGGTCGCAGGTTCGATTCCTGCCGGGCGCACCAGTCTTTCGGGCACACAGTTCTCAAAAAGCTTCATTGAAAGCTATTCTTAGCGGCTTTTAATGCTTTTTGATATCTCTTTATTTGCAAATCAGGCCAATACTCAAATGGTCTTTTGTGCCCAAACCGTGCCCATTTTGTGCCTGCTCCGTGCCCACCCCTTTTGATCTATGCTGGTTCTGAGTATTAGCCTCAAATTGACACATTTCTTGTGCCAATAGTTAAATTCTTAATCCTACAGCTTGATGTCCATTAATTTAAAGTATCAGGAATGTACTCAAATAGATCCTCAACTTTGCAATCAAAGAATTTGCAAAGCTTACTAATTGCATCTAAATCGACTCTTGCAGCTGTTTCATCGTAAAGCAGGGTGATGGTATTCCGATGCAAACCTGTTTCACGAGCGACATCTACCAACTTGAGTTTTCTTTCGCCCATAAGGGTCGATAAATGGCATTTTATCATTCTGAATAGCTTTTTTTAATATTAAATGTAAAAAGTGCTTGCTAAATGTCATTTACTCATGCATAATGTCATTCAGGATGGCAAAAGTTAATTAAGAATTACTTTTCGCCACTTTGATTGATTTTACTACATGGAGTTAACAATGGCACAGACCTATCTCACCACCGAAGAGCTTTCGGCTCGTATCAAATATGACCCCCGCACGATTCGGGATCAACTCAAAGATTCAGTCTTATTAGAGGGGCGTCATTATTTCCGCCCATTTGGCGGAAGAAAGATTCTCTATATCTGGGAGGTTATTGAGGATGACATGACCAAGGCGATCTCTTCGACCTTAAATCAAATTCCAATGGCAAGAGGGGGTGTTGCTCATGTCTAACATTCGCGTCAGAAAAGAAACTGGACGCCTCTTTCTCGATTTCCGGGTTTTTGGCGTCCGGTGCAGAGAGCAAACCGAACTACCTGATACCAAAGCCAACCGTAAATTATTGGCTAAGTTAGATGACAGTATCAAAGTAGCAGTAGCTAATGGCTCTTATAAGCATGAGCATTTTTTCCCAATGAGTAAACGCATTGCAGAAGTGGAAGAAGCGCGACTAGCGATGAGTACCCCTACTCATAAGACCCCAAATGGCTCGACTTTGGCTACTTCAGAAATGTATTCGGATGTCGCGCCCTCATCTCTAAAGCCAACGCCTCTCTTCTCTGAATTTGCCAACCAGTGGTACTCAGAGATGGAAGTAGGATGGAAGCGCTCGCATCGCACTACTACTAGAGGTGTCCTGGATAACTCCCTGATACCTCAATTTGGCCCAAGACCTGTAAACGAGATTAAAAAGGGTGACATTCTGGCCTTTCGCTCGACTTTGGCGAAGTTGCCCGGAATTAAGAATAAAGATAGTCTTTCCGCTTCCCGCATTAACCACATCATGACCCCATTGCGGATGATATTGACAGAGGCTGCCGACCGCTATGAATTTGCCCCGGCCTTTATCAATATCAAACCCCTAAGGGTAGGCAAGACAGATGTGCAGCCATTCACGATGCAAGAGGTCCAAGACATTCTTCGCACGGTTCGAGCCGACTTTCGCAATTACTACATTGTTCGCTTCTTTACGGGAACCCGTACTGGTGAGATCGATGGCCTCAAATGGCAGTACGTCGATTTTGAGCGCCGCACGATTTCCATAAAAGAGACGATTGTGAATGATTACGAGGAAACTCCCAAAACGGGAGAATCTGAGCGTGACATCCAAATGTCTCAGATGGTCTTTGATGCACTCTTGGCGCAACATAAAGTGACCGGGCAGGGTGTCTATGTTTTTGCAACCAGTGCGGGAACACCCATTTCTCATCGCAATATCTCTAAGCGGGTTTGGTATCCGTTGCTCCGATTATTGGGCCTGAAAAAGCGTGTGCCGTACCAAACTCGCCATACCTATGCCACCCTCATGTTGGCCTCCGGTGAGGCACCCGAATGGATCGCGCGGCAGATGGGACACACAACTACGGAGATGCTCTTTCGGGTGTATTCCCGATTCATTCCGAACTTGACCCGTCAGGACGGAAGCGCCTTTGAAAGACTCATGGCGGCGCAGATGCAAGACCAGCCACACCCCATTATTGACCCCCAATCACTCAACGAAGTAAGTGCCTACTCAGGTATAAACCCGAACAGCATTGGAGTAAATCATTTACCGAAACCTCAGAGTCGGGTGACTGAGAAAGCTGAACAAGCGCCAGAATTACCTGAG
>Ga0364886_10370_pt1 | contig 23573 bp, 29 predicted proteins | sample ExccelJu500001D3_4_FD_206926 | JGI IMG/M metagenome (GOLD analysis project Ga0364886, IMG submission 206926) | Enriched cells from Trout Bog Lake Hypolimnion, Wisconsin, USA - BchlTB.July23.5000.01.D3 | ecosystem: Environmental > Aquatic > Freshwater > Lake > Hypolimnion/Profundal zone | place... | reverse complement strand
TAACAATGTTCCTGGGGGTTAATGGAGACTCCCTCTCGTTTGTCAAATTTTTTGGGGAGAGTTCACCGCACCTCTATCAGTTATTGCTCATTCCGCAAGGATGGTCATTAGGTGTTGAAATTTCCTTTTACATTCTTGCTCCTTTCATTTTGACTAGGAGTATTCGTACAATTTCGGCTTTTGTATTTCTTTCAGCAATTTTAAGAATTGGGCTCATTGGATATTGCTTCTCTGGAGACCCTTGGTCCTATAGATTTTTCCCCAATGAAATTTCAACCTTCCTGCTAGGGAGTTTGGCGTACAAGTTTTATGAAATTAAGAAAACAGGGGGGGCAATTGATGATTTTTCAATCTTAGCTCTTCCAACTCTGCTCATTTTTTTGATTGGATTTAATTTTTTACCGACTGAATATCAAACAAAAAAAATAATATTCATACTGGTGCTAGTTTTTACTATTGGTAATATATTCAATGTGACTAAGAATTCTAAAATGGATAATTTCATGGGGATGCTCTCGTATCCAATTTATGTTTCACATTTGTTTGTTTTGGGCTATTTACTCCCCAAACTCCATCTCCCATCTCCTGACGGGAGGTTTATTAATACACTTTTAGCATATGTTTTAGTGACGGTATTTTCAATAGCACTATATTTTCTGATTGATAAACCAGCTGATTTATTTAGACACAGATTCAAATCTAAAGTTGGTTGAATCATCTAGACAAATGTCGGGCACCCGGGCATCTGCGCAGAACGCTTCCTTCAGATCTCTCATTGGCTCTCTTGCGCTATAACACACCGGACTTCTCAGCCAAGCTTGGATATGACTATTGTTTGCAGATAGGACTTCTTCGTGATCTGGCCAACAAAAAAAACTGCTGCCACACCGAACTTCATAACCCATTTCATCACTGAATTGGTAGATGGAATGTCTATGGCGGCAAGAGGGGTGTTGTGATCAATGACCTTTTCCAGTCTAAACATTCCATCTTTTGTGAAAAGTCGCTGAAGACTCTCTTTGCTAAAGTGATTTACATGATGAGGATCGTAGAGCCGTATAAATACGGATGGAACTCCGATTTTTCGCAAGAAGTTGTAACCAACTACTGCATAGAGCAAGGCGCTTGACACCAACCCAACAAATAGCGATCCAAACAATGCCCCTTCTCTGCGATAACCGATCCCCTCAAGCGCAAATGAAAAAAACACTATGGCAAGTACTGCACCTAAAAGATATTTAAATCCGATTGGTTGGAGTGCATCGCCAACTACACGGGGATATGCTTTTATATTTTGTAGGAACATGGGGAGAAAATCAATCGTAATTGCTTTACCTGGAATCCCCAACTCCCTCGACAAACCAGCTTTGATCAATATTGCTATGATAAGAACAGCGAACATAATCCCCGAAAATCTTAGACACTCGCGGATTGTCCAGCGGTTTGTAGCCCACAATATGATCACCACGGAAACAAATAAAAACCAATAAGCTTCATAGATTAGGAACCCTATCAGTAAACAAAATGCCGCCCCAAACGGGTGCTTCGTCCGGTTAGAAGCTAGCTTTGTTAGCCCGATAGCAACAAAAATCTGTGATAACAATGTAATGGCGGCTGTTGGCCACGTACTCATCACAATTGACCATGGCCCGATTAAATACACACTTGCCGCAACAGCCGCACCAAACTGGCATTTATTCTGTTCATATTGATATTGGCATAACAATTCGCTCGCTAGAACATAAACTGTGGATGCTGCAGCGAGTAACAATAAGGCACTAATTGACTGCCAAAGGAATGGTGAGTCAGAGAGTCCAATCTTCAGACAGTACAGAGCAAATGCATAACCTGGTCTTGCAGCAATGATTCCTGGATCAATTTCGGATCGCAACAATACTTTAGGAAAAGTAGGATGCATTTCCATGAACTTCAAGAGGAACTGTTCGTTAGGTCGAAGGATAAACAAAGACCAATCGTCAGAGAAAAAACCAAGAAAGAATGGATGCCAAGCTGCAACTAACGCCCATACAGAAAGAACAATTACCACAACGTGCCAGTTTTTTTGAAGCGTCAATTTTGTTAACACTGAGAAATTCTATTTGTAGAAAAAACATTCAATTTACCGGATGGGGAAGGAAAGATCAATTTTCCACCTGCTTCAACCGTACCATCCGGCCAATCAGCCTTTGCAGTTACCTGTAGTCATCATTGATTCACTAACAATATTAGACCTTTTCGCATCTAATTTTTCGATTTCTCCGGATTGTCTTGGTTAGTCGATAATTGTTGTCATCTCGATTTTTTTATTACGTCCGATGGAATAATTTCATCTGTGTAAACCTGGTGTACGCTAAACCTTTTAGGGTTATTGGTCAAGCAGTCTCGATCATTAATCAAGAAGAAATCGGGATAGTGGATCGCAAGGAATGTAAACAAGTCTCGCGGATTTGCTGCGACAAAAAAAATTTCCCCTGCTACTTTTCCATCTTTGAATAACTCAGGCGTTCAAAGTTCACATACCCAGACAAATTTGAGCATATCCATCTCACAATAAACGTATCCGCCAATTAAACCCCAGTCACCACCTGTCCGAGGTCCAAGTCGGTGGGGGTGAGATTTTGCGGCAAGAGCTTCCCATAATCATCTTCTGACAGAGCAAACGGGAGTTTTTCAAAGAGATAGCGAAGGTATTTATAGGGTTCAAGCCCATTTGCCTTTGCTGTTTCGATCAGGCTATATAGACCGGCACTGGCCCTTGCTCCTGCCGGAGTACCGGCGAAGAGCCAGTTTTTTCTGCCGATCACGAAAGGCCGCACAGCGTTTTCCGCAGCATTGTTATCCGGAGTAACCTCCCCATGATCCAGATATCTGATCAAGCGAGGCCATTGCTTCAATGTGTAATTCACGGCAATACCCAGAAGACTCTTCGGCACAACCTGCAGCGATTTTCTGCTCAGCCATTTATAAAAATCATCAAGGACCGGTTTGGATTTTTCCTGCCGCAGGATACGGATCTGTTCCGGGTCGCAGCCTTTGTTTTGATTTTCAACGGCATAGAGCTTTCGGATATAGTTCAATGCTATATCGACGCTGCCGGTCTTATTGCCCTTACCGCTGCCTTTCTCAGCTTCCATAAACTTACGTCTGGCATGAGCCCAGCAACCAACGTGAAAAATATCCGGCAGCGTATCGAGAAAATCATAGCCGGTATAGCCGTCAGTCTGGATAACACCTTTGTATCCCTTCAGGAATGAAGCGGCAACCTCTGACGATCGACTGGGGGCATAATGATAAACAAAAGCCGGATTCCTGGGCGGACCTCCACGGAAGATCCACATATACGACTTGGTGGTCGGCGCTCGGCCCGGCTCAGCCAATACTTGGACGGTGGTCTCGTCGGCATTGATCAATGGCCCCGAGCGGACCTGCCTTTCGAGCATGTCCAGGAGGGGTTCACAGGCAGAGGCTGCCTTCATCGCCCAGTTGCACATGGTCGCCCGAGAGAGATTGACGCCTAAACGGGTAAACTGTCTCTCCTGCCGGTAGAACGGCAGGGCATCGCAAAACTTGGCCGTAAGAACATGAGCAAGAAGCCCTGCGGTAGCGATCCCCTTGTCAATGATCTGTTTCGGCGCTGGCGCGATTTTCACCACCGGCCCTTCGGTTTCGATGCCCTCGCAGTGTTTGCAGGCGTATTTGGGCCTGATATGTCTGACAACCCGGATGACGGCGGGGATGATATCCAGCTTCTCCGAAACATCCTCGCCGATCCTGCTCATTTCACCGCCACATGCGCAGGTCTTTTCTTCCTCCGGGATATCATGGACTACATCAACTCGGGGAAGATTTCCGGGCAGCTTTTTCCGGCCAGCCTTCTCCCTGGTATGGGCCGGAACTTCTACCGTCTCCTTCTCCTGCTCAACCTCTGGTTCCGGCATATCGAAAAGCGGCAACTGCGCGGATTCGGGATCCGCCTTGCCTTTTTCACTCTTCTTGCCAAAGATCCTGGCGTAGAGCAGACGGATCTGTTCGCGGAGAAGGTCATTCTCATGCTCATAACGGTCTTGAACACGTTGCAATTCCGCTATGATTCGCTTCAGTTCCTGCGGGTCGTCAGGTAATGTCGAGGGAGTGTTTATCATGGCAAAAACACTACCACATACTGTCGAAAATATCAATATTAAATCAACAATATCAGCATATTAATTCGTATATTTCACGACACGGAACTGTATGACAACCGCTGGTGCGCCTGTCTCAGATCCAGTCCATGCAACAGCCAGCTCAGGGCTTTCTGGCTGATCTCGATCACCTCTCTCTCCGATTCCGGCCACCGGAATACTTCTTTTTCCAAACGCTTCATCCACAGACAAAAGCCGTTGTGATCCCAGTAAATTATTTTGATTCTGTCTCGCCTCCGGTTGCAGAAGGCGAACAGATTGCCGGAAAACAGATCCATCTGAAAATGCTCCTCCACCAGCAGGGACAGGCCGTTGATCGATTTGCGCATGTCCGTTACCCCAAGAGCCACATAGACCTTCACCTCTGAAGTTGCGGGCAACATCACAACTCCTCCAGACTCAGGATTAATTTCTTCAGCAAGGGCGGAGAAAAATCCTCTTTGATCTTGATTGCAAATCTTTTTCCCTGCAAGGTGAGTAGCAGCGATAAGCTTTCTTGACTCCGTGGGGGAGTTGATACAACCAAAGGAAAAAATTTCAACTCGCCCGAAGATGACTCGTCGCTTTTCCTCTTCCAATATCCGAAGCTCTTGATCGGCAGGGCGTTCCTCCTGCAATATTCCGCCTGACTCAAACCGCTTCGCTGCCAGGTTGCGATATGCCTTCGCCAGAACTCGCCTCTTTTTTCGTTTTTCTTGGTCCGCGATCTCTTCATCTGTGCCTCCAAAAATTAATGTTTGGCACAATGAAGCAGATTTTTACTTTTACAGAAAGATGGGCTTCCTTAATCGGTTACCAATAAACGTCTGATATGCCGAAAGGTAATGGCTCAGTTCTTTTCATCTTTTTAAAAGATTTGAAGATGTTTAAAATATCTAGGTGACGATATTTTCATATTAGAGCAAGCGGGACAGTTATTTTACTTCAGAGTGCCTTCTGTCAAAATTGCTGTGAGAGTTCAACAACATGTCCCCAGAACATGTTCACCCTTTCAAAAAAGGGGACTGAACATGTCAATTTCCACAATCTTGAATCTCGACAAGGTGAGGTTGACAGGTGAGTTCGCGGAACATATTGTAATTGCAATGATTGATGCACCTATGGGAGCGGCGTTTTAGTTCACTCAAACAAGCAGACGATTGGCTATGAATAGAACAGAACTTCAGCACGTTACTTCAACCATGTGAGTTGAGTTATATTTGTAGGCGCTTATTTTCCGACTACTGGAAAAATATTATCCGGCAGGTGGGGAAGAAGGCCATTAGCGGTATTTGATTGCCCCAGCGATCCAGTGTCTTTTTGACGAATAATGTGTACTGTATCATGACATACCTTGTGTTCCACACCATCCCATAACGTTTTGATATTCCAAGCCCAATCTTCAATGCCAAGCCCCAATGACTTGTCCACCGCCTTGTAAGTGTACTTCTCATAAATCTCGCGGTGGGCAAAACAGTTTGCCGACCATAGATTATCCAGGAACAGCACGTTACGATCAAAATTTGGTGTGTCACTCCCTTTGTGAAAAAAATGGAAGGACTTTGCGTGAGAATGCGGGATGCGGTTAATTGAATGCCGGTCGAAATCATCATAATAAAAATAGAACAAGCTTTCGGGGTGCCAAATCGATTTGGCATTTGCTGGTTCTTGTATTGCAGCCGCGTGCGCAAGTACCAGCCACTGGGAGCCCCACAGGTCATCTCCGTCAAGAAATGTAATATACGTGCCTTTTGCTAATGGAACTCCAGCGTTTCTCGTCAAACCAAGATCTCCATAAGAGAGGATTTCAACCGAGTCTAGCCAATTCCCCCGTTTTTCTATAATGGCAGACGTTTGCGTGTCCGGATTATCCATTAACGCTTTGGATTCCACACTAAGCCCTGCAATTTTCGCTACTTCCACAAGACGGTGCATGCTTGACAAAGCGGGAATTGCCAATACGCCTTCACTATGAAAGACAATATACACTGTGATATCTATCATATTTTATAAGTCAAAGATTTTTCTAACGTTTTTTTTATAGGCTTGGGCTGAATGGCGAGCAGAGACTTGATCGCGTGCGGCTATCACCATCCTCTCGATATCGGCACCTTGCATTCGACAAACATTATCAAGCGCTCCACTGAATGCAATGGCAGTGTCGGTAATTGTATCTTTATGCATCACAAATTTCGCTGCTGTGTCATCAAAAGTGCCGCGAAGGCCTCCTACATCAGCAAGGATCAAGGGAATTGCATGCTGGCTCATCTCAAGTGCGATATTGGGCATTCCCTCAAAAAGGCTTGTAAATACAAAGCCATCGTGGTTACGGAAATCCGCCAACGCGATGTTTCCCAGTACCCCTCCGTATAATATATTAGGAAGATTAAGGTCTTGATCTTCAAAACTGCCTTGAAGGGGGCCGAATATCTTAAAAGATTCTGAAGGTCGCAGGCGCGCAAGGGCGGATAGAATTTTAGTTCCTTTAAATGGCTCAATGCGGGAGACCCAGAGCCATTGGCGGTGCCGATTTTTATCTGTATTGAGGGCCAATCTGAAGCACATTCGAGCTCGGAACGTTGATTCATCAATAAGTTGAGTTTTTGCTGGGAGTTCAACGATACCTGGCCCGGGAATATCGCCCCACATATCGCGAAGCCTGTCTGCCATCCGGGGATTGTCAGTTAAGGCTGCTGAGTATTGGAGTATTTTATGCGGATATCGTGCGCCATATGGAGCGCCAAGTCCATTAAGGCCAACGCTAAAAAATGTGCAGAAGATTTTCGCATACTGCGATAGTCCCAGACCATAACCGGCTGTTGTGTCAAGCCCTAACCGGCTGTTGTTAATTACAATAATCCGTGGTCTGATTGCGTGCAGGAACCGCGCCAAAATACATGGATTGGCATATCCAGGACCGCATACATCGCGCCAGAATAATATATTTTGATCCTTGAACGGATCTAAAATACTTAATGACTGCCATCCTTGGCAGGTTTGTGCAGTATCTTCTGTAACTATCACCAAGATAGGGTCAGAAGATATTTGGCTGAATGTCTGAACCAAATCTGCGGCATATTTTTCAGCTCCACCGGTACACAAAAATGGCGTTACAATGATGATGCTTGGAATAAACGGCAGAGATTTAAAGATTGCGGACATATCAACATGGCTACGTGCTACAGAATCCGTAGCAAAATAGAATGGCAGGCTTTCAATGGTTTCCGCACCGGCAGCCAGAATGCCAAGATCGAACTCGGCTTGTTCAAGAATTTGTGCGATTACGCGTTGACTTAAGGGATTCACTCTAATTGCGACCGGACTGCCTTTCCAGGAAAAATGCTGCCAATCTGGACCATTTGTATGATCGGTAGAACCATGGATGTACTCTGCCCGAGCGGACATCGCACGTCCTTCAGTCATACCATAATTTAGCCAATGCTCAAGCGGTTCGAGTCCCGCCTTTTTCACGTCTGAGTTGCAGATTAAGTAGAACTCGTGATCAAAAATCTTTTCCACGAATGTTTTGAAAATTTTGTCTTCCTCTGAAAGCGCTTTAGTGGGCAGCTTTTTAAATGGGTAAGATAGAAAACTTTTTAATACTGGAATGCGATTTAAGAATGGTGAAAGTGCATTCTTAAAATATCGTAGGGTTGCATTCGATATTAACAAATTAACTTTATGATTAATTTGCATAAGCATTTATATTTGTAAGGGACTATGCATATCTTCTTTCAACAATATTTGAGACATTTTTTCCGCTTCGGTTTTCCAATTAGTGGATTGAGCAGTAGAATATCCTGCGCTCCGTAAACGATCCGCCAATCCGGAATCCGTAAGTACTTTGCAAATAGCCCCGGCCAACGCATCTACAGTAGGTTCGGCCAATAGCGCATTGTTTTCGTTAAGCAGCCACTCCACCCAAGGGCCATTGTTACTCACCACCGGCGTTCCACACGCCATAAGTTCAAGAGGTAACAGTGAGGCATTCGTGAGCGAGATGACCAACGCCACATCACATTGATGATACGTTGCCGCCAATTGATCGAGTGCCAGCAATCCTGCATTGATATGGGCAAACGGGATGGCATAATCAGATACATCCCATCCGGCCAAAAGAAAGTCAACAGTGTCAAGCCGACGGGATACTTCTTCGAGAACCAGGAGACCTAGTTCAAAAGCCCTTCTTTGCGTGGGTGGGCGCGCATAGAAGAAAACCTGGGGCCTTTGGTTTTCATTTCTCGCTCCGGGTCGATAAAGAGACTTGTCATATGAAAAACCGACCGCGCTGGTTTTCATGCCGAATTCAACTGAAAGTTTTTTTGCAAGCCAATCTCCAGCTGTTATACCTAAAAATCCGAATCGATAGGTTTCCTGTGCAAAAATAGATTCTGAGCCTACTGCATAAAACCACGGCTCGTAATCCTGCACGAAGTAACACTTGTGACAGGTATCCTTGAAATTTCGCACATAGTATGCGGTGGGCCAACTTGTAGCAATTGTGAAGCGTGCCGGAGGAGCTTTGTCCATTCCCAGATAGACAGGACCCTTGATTGGGATAAAATGTTTATCGATCAGATCCTTTGCGTGTTGTGCATTAATCGGTTGATGTTCACCTATAATCACAATTCTGCATGAAAATCCAAGTAATTCAAGATTGGCAGCAAACCTGAAGATATTCAGATGTCCCCCCGAGCCAATTCCAATTGGCGGGATTACCCAGTTGATAGTTTTTTCTTCAACCCCACCAGGTAAAAGTGAAGCGGGCTGCTCGGACAAGCGGACAAAGCTAAAACAACAAAAGGGGTCGGATTTTAAAAGACCTGATTTTGCGTTTCTCAGCTTATTAATAATAAGGCGAATGAGCTTTTGAAAGCCATGCTCACGAGTAAAGCAAATTACCTTTTTAAAACAGCTACGATCGTTATGGTATGACATAAATTCTACTTGCTCACAACCTGACCGGCATGCATTCGGCGATCACGCGAAATTATTTGTTTAAACCAATCTGGAATATTATCTCCATGTGTTCCAAGGTAATGTCCCGTGGAGCGCATGAAGTTATCTAACGGCGAATGGAATATCTCAGAAAGGTTTGCAATACCCTGCCCATTTGAAACCAAGTAGTTTAAATCTCGAATTGACATTGACATCCAACCTCTCAACATTGATTTAATTGACGGGCTTAGCTCATATTTAAATAGACGAAGAAATGCATAGCTTTCGTCAAAGCTTCGCTGAAGGCGTTCAAACAGTTTGAAATCGTGCGAATGAAAGACAGCCGCTTCATGTGAGTAGGCCTTCTTCCATCCTGCCTCAATGATTTTTTGAGCCCAGATTTGATCTTCTGCAAAATCAACATCTGGGTAGGGAATCTCTCTCCAGACAGATCGTCGTACGAGTGCATTATTGTCCGAGAAAAAATGTAAAAATTGGCGATAACCCACATCCTCTGCATATCGTACAAGATCTTCCTTCCAAACCACTGGATATGGCGTAAAACCGGAAAAATGCATTTCTAATTCATTTTTAGTCAGCATTCTCGCATCCGGGTAGGCAATATGACGTCCAAAGACACCAGCAATTCTCGTATCTTTCTCTACGGTATGCACTAGTGATGCAAGCCAATCATCTGTTGCTGGCATGGCATCCTGTGTAATCAGAACAGCAAATTCCCCTTGGGTTGAAGCGATCCCGAGATTTCTCGTTTTGCCGTGTCCGAATTCAGATGAGGGGATCTCCATCAACCGCAAGCGTCGATCAGCGATTGAACGGACATATTCTTGGGTCCCGTCCGTTGAACCTGAGTCGATTACCAGTACATCGAATGGAAAATCGGTCCGCTGTTCAAGCACCCGAGGTAAAACCTTACTGAAAATAGTACGAGGATTTTTTGTGGGGATAATGACAGAAGCCTTGACCGTTGTAATCTGGAATTTCATTTTGCCAGCATCTCTTCAATCCATCGAGCTGTTTTGACAATGCCCTCCTGCAATTGTGTTTGAGGTGCCCAACCCAATTCAATTTTGGCCAGCGTGTTGTCTAGAACATTTATGGGCACATCGATGGTGCGGGCAGGACGGAAGTTGCAGGTAATTTTTTTACCCAGCACCCGCTCGATGATGGCAATAATATCATTTAGGTTTGTTCCTATGCCGGAGCTGATATTGAATACTGATTCCGGGCCATCATAAGTAACGGCCTGTGCAAAAGCCTCGGCAACGTCGCCCACGTAGATGTAGTCCCGCGACACACTGCCGTCTCCCCATATTTCCAGAGGTTGATCCTTTAAAGATCGGCTTAGGAAAACTCCGATGGCACCTTGTGCCGTTTCAACTCGCTGGCGTTCACCATACGGATTAGTTACCCGCAGAATGTTCGCCTTAATGCCATGTAATTGCTGATACATCAGTAAATATTTCTCAATGGCCAGTTTGGTAATGCCATAGGATACACGTGGTTCTGTCGGGTGCTTTTCATCAATCGGCAGGTAGACCGGGGAACCGTAGACTGTCCCCCCCGAGGAAATAAAAACGATCTTGGGTACCTGCCTGATAACCATTGTGTTGAGTAATTGCAAAGTTGCAACCAGATTACTCTGTACGTCGTAGATCGGATCATCATTGGAACTCTTCGGCAAGGTTGTTGATACCAAATGCAAAACCACATCAGCACCATCCACTGCATTGTCTACGTCGAACAAGCTCAGCAAGTCTCCTGTCAGCCATTCCACATGCTCACTGACTGAAAACTTCCTATATGGCTCAACACGAGGGCGTTCAAAAATACGAAGACAATGACCATCAAGCAGTAAACGATCTGCAATGGTTGAGCCAATGAATCCGCCACCACCAAATACCGTAATTTTCATCTGTTACCTCGAATATGTTCGCTACAGAACAGTAGTGATGTGGTCAACTGAAAATGGGCATTTTCATAGACTGATTTCTTCAATGCCATCATTTCCTCAAAGTCTTTTGGAGTGAGATAGCCAGGATAAGAAAGCAGTCGTTTTATATTGCCAAACATTTCTACATAACGACAGCACGGTATTCTTTTGAAGAATAAATCGTTCTTTATCTGTTTAATATTCATAACTTCCTTCTGAGCCTCTTAAAAATACACAACGGGAAATATGAAGTGGCTCCAGTCGTTTGAATAAAACTCTGCCGACCATTCGTGGAATCTCTGCTTGAATGTATACGGCAACTTTGAGCAACATTCCGGCATATCTGGGCAGGTACTTTTAAAAATTTGAATGTGATCTGGTGTGATTGTGCCAGTTGATGGGAGACTGATCCTTGTCTATCGTCAGATTCCCTGTCTTGGCGCGCAAGGTATTTACATTAATTGTCGGTATAAATGATTCCACTTCATTAAAAGGCACCGCTACGATTATTGTACCAGCACCCTGTCATGGGTCTTACGGCCAGCACTATTTTTGCCTCAAATGCTGATGAATGTTTTCTTCATTTTTTTTATTTCCTGCTCCTTCATTAAGCCCATCAACGAGCTTAATGATAGCAGATTTCATACTGACCCGCATGCTCAATTTTCAGTGACAATTTTTCCTTGATTATTTTCGAATTCTGATTGAGTCTACAATATTTCCTTTGTCAGACTGAAATATACTATCCCCTTCTTACATTTTTCTTACATTCGGTTATTTTTATTGCGCCATCGTAACTTTGCTAAAGCAATGGCAATAAATAGCCGTATATAAAATAAAACTCAACTTTACGGGTTTATGTAATAACAGGTATCCAAATCCGAATCAAAAGATACCAGCTGGGACGTGCGGCTTTTCGCCGTACGGTCGGTACTGTCTGTACTGTCTTGCCGCTGCCCGCTTGCCTTTGCGTTCTCCTTGTGCAAGGAGAAACGGATTTTCTTCGCACCACAACTGACATCTGCGTTCAGAGGGCTTATGAACTTCGAAAAAATGCCGGACCAGGAGATATGGGATATTGCAAACCCGATAATGAATAACCTGATGGATGCCTCGACTGAGATAAACCATGAAAGGCACACCAAAGATTTTACCGACAGGATGAAGCGCATCGTAACGCCGGAATACCTGCAGGATGTCTGCAAGCGCTATCAATCCGAAAAAGGGTATTTCTCGGAGCGTGTACCCGTGGCCCTTTTTAAACGTCCGGATTCCGCCGTAATTATCTGGAAACAGTCGTTTACTAAAGCTCAAGGCGAATTTGTCGCGGAGATGGTCCTTGTCAATGAACAGGGCACGTATCGTGTCGATCATGTCATGGTTTTTTGAATGCCGCCAGGAAGTCACAGGAAACCCCATGAAATCAGGAATCCGTAAAATTGAAACCTATCTTCCTCTCATCGTGCTGGGCTCAGTTGCATTCTTGGCTTTGATTTTAATACAACGTTCAAAGGGAGACGATGCATTTTTTTTCAACCTCGCAACTTCCACCCACCTCTTCGAGGCACTTAAAATCAGGTATTTTTCATGGTCTGGGCGGCTTTTACCCGAAGCAGTTCTTCTAACGGTTATAAAAAATCTCTGGGTATGGAGAGGACTGAATGCGTTTATGCTGGTTGTTCTTGCCTCAACGATATTCCAATATGTCAGAATACATTTTCCAGGGAAGGATTTTTTAAAAACCGCCTTCATCAGCATACTGTTCTTCACAATACCGGTAAAGACATTGGGATATGCAGCAGTCTGGGTAACAGGCTCAGTGAACTATCTGTGGACGACAAGTGCAATGTTTGTCGCGCTCTACCCATTTTATGCCCTCATTTTCGGGCATGAAGTAAAAAAACGGTTTTTCTTAGCGAGTATTATCGCAGGAATGTATGCCGCCTTTTTTGAACAGACTGCGGCAGTCATGGTCGTAAGCGGTCTGCTCATCCTCATTTACGCGTTTCTTCAAAAACTGAAATTCGACAAATGGCTTGTCGTCGAATACACCCTCATTCTCTTTTGCGCTCTCATGTTGTTTTTATGCCCAGGTCATCATATTCGGGTGATCAGCGAAACTGCGAAATGGTATCCCGGTTTCAGCGATCTCAGTATTTTGCATAAAATTTTTAATGCTGCGAATATATTAATCAATCATCTCATGAATATTTCGTGGGCGATCGAACTTATCCTGCTTGTTACCCTGAGCAGCCTGCTTGTATCGGGTAAGGCCTCTTTGCCGATACGCGTGTTTTCATTTGCGCTCATTGGCTTCTTTCTTGTGCGCCCGTTTGAAAGCGTGCATGCAATCTTCTTCGCAACAGGAACAGTCAACAGCACGTTTACAGAAATGACCATAAATATCCCCGCAGTACTAACGGGAATTGCATTCATGGTTTCAATACCTTTGTTTATTTTTCACATCTTCACAGAAGAGAGGAAATTGAGAGTCACATTGATACTTCTTTATTTGTCCGCACTTGCCGCTACGATCATCGTCGGTTTTTCGCCAACGGTTTTCGCTTCCGAGTACAGGATATTTTTCGTAACTGATGTTCTCCTTCTTGCTCTTGCAAGTATCCTCTTTGCAAAACTTATCGATACGGTTCCAAAGGATGGTCAAAAATTCCTTCTTATCGTTTATGGAATCATTATTGCGATTTCAGGCATTGATCAGTTCATGACACTCGCGAATATCCCTCAACAATTTCTTCATATATAATGAAGAGGCTCTACTATGAAAAAAAAAGCATTGATAACAGGCGTAACAGGCCAGGATGGAGCATATCTGGCAGAATTTTTATTGGCAAAAGACTATGAGGTGCATGGCCTCAAACGCCGTTCGTCATCTTTTAATACGAACCGTATTGATCATCTTTACCAGGATCCCCACCTTAAGGACCGTAATTTCATTCTTCATTATGGAGATATGACTGACTCAAGCAGTCTTATTCGGATATTGCAAATGGTGCAGCCGGATGAAGTTTATAATCTTGCTGCGCAAAGTCATGTCGCTGTTTCTTTTGAAGAGCCTGAATATACTGCAAATTCAGATGCCCTGGGAGCGCTTCGCTTACTTGAGGCAATACGTATTCTTGGTCTGGAAAAGAAAACCCGTTTTTATCAAGCTTCCACGTCTGAACTTTACGGACTGGTGCAAGAAATTCCGCAGAAGGAAACCACACCATTTTACCCCCGGTCACCATATGCTGTTGCAAAACTGTATGCCTACTGGATTACAGTTAATTATCGCGAGGCATATGGAATATACGCTTGTAACGGTATCTTGTTCAATCATGAGAGTCCGGTGCGCGGTGAAACCTTCGTTACCCGTAAAATAACTCGAGCCTTGGCACGGATTAAATTGAAGTTACAGGACTGTTTGTACCTTGGTAATTTAGACTCCATGCGGGACTGGGGGCATGCCAGAGACTATGTGGAAATGCAATGGCTGCTGATGCAGCAGGATAAAGCGGAAGACTGGGTCATAGCAACTGGAGTTCAGCATAGTGTTCGTGATTTTGTCAATGCCTCTGCTGCACATTTGGGGATACTGATACACTGGTCCGGACATGGAGGAGATGAAACCGGAACAGATCAGGATGGAAATATCATAGTTCGCGTTGATCCTCGCTACTTTCGTCCCGCAGAGGTTGAAACCTTGCTGGGTGACGCTTCAAAGGCGAGAGAAAAACTTGGCTGGATACCCAAAATCACTTTTGAAGATTTGGTTGCCGAAATGGTACGAGAGGACCTCAGAATAGCTGAACGCGATGAAATGGTGAAAAACCAGGGGTATAAAACATTCGATTATCATGAGTAAGCGTACGTTAATCAGCGGTATATCAGGACAGGATGGGACTTATCCGGAAAAGATTCTTCTCAGCAAAGGGTGTGGAAGACATGGGACAGCGCGTGATGCCCAGCGTAAACTCCGTCAATTTTGGTGTTGACTCAAGGGGTCCCAATAGTTGTTGGCTCTATGGACAGCAGGAGATCACCCCTGCGTGTGATGTTCCGGTTTTAGTTTCTGTGGTGACAAGCGGTACCCCATAGCGTGAATGATGGCGTTGACGCTTGCAAATTCAGGGTTGCCGTTTTCGGAAAGGGCTTTCTGCACGCCCTTGCGGCTCAGTCCTGCTTCTGCCGCGATTCTGGTCACACCTTTGACACGGCTTAAGACACGCAACGAAGAGAGGAAAGCCCCTGTGTCGCCGTCTTGGGCATACTCTTCGAATATAAGGGTAAGATAATCGTCAACCTCTCCCGGATGATCACGGAAATAGGATTCCTCAACGTCCGTAAAGTCTCTATATTTTTTCATGGGTCAAATACACCCGCCAATAGTCCTTTGCTTGTTTGATGTCTTGATTTTGGCTTCCTTTATCGCCCCCGGAGACATACGGCTTGTCCGGAAACGCCATCCGGCTGAGAGTTGTCTTTCCGGCCTGGCGAGGACCTCTGATGGCAATGAAGGGATAGCCCTTTGCCAATCCGAGAATTATATCGAGTGCTCTTCTTTTGATCATCACAAAAGAAGAGGGATCTTTTTACAAATTGTCAATTGAATTTACAATTTGTAAACTGCGGGAACTCTCCAGACGGCCAGAAATCGCAGTATCTGCAATAAAATACTTGATTCAATGGAGTGAAAGGCATTTAATACCAGGTATCCGATTCCGAATCAAAGGATACCAGCCGGGACGTGCGGCTTTTCGCCGTACGGTCTGTACTGTCTGTACTGTCTTGCCGCTGCCCGCTTGCCTTTGCGTTCTCCTTGTGCAAGGAGAAACGGATTTTCTTCGCACCACAACTGACATCTGCGTTCAGAGGGCTTATGAACTTCGATATAGCATTTGATGACCTGATCGGCAACGAGGGCGGCTATGTGAACAACCCGGCCGATCCGGGAGGAGAGACCAACTGGGGAATCACCGCCAAGGTGGCCCGCGAAAACGGCTATCCCGGGCCGATGCGGGATATGAACAGGGAGACGGCAAAGGCGATCTATGCAAAAAAATACTGGCTGCCGCAGTTCGAGTCGCTGCCGTACCCGGTAGCCTTCCAGATCTTCGATGCGGCGGTCAACAGCGGGCTTGCCGCTGCTGTGCGCTGGCTGCAGCAAGCCGTGGGGACCGGAGGCGACGGCAAGTTCGGTCCAAAAACCCTGGCGGCCTCTTTGAGCGCTGATCCGCTCAAGACCGTCATCCTCTTCAATGCCGCCCGCCTGGAATATTATACCACGCTTACAACCTGGCAGACATTCGGCAAGGGCTGGACCAGGCGCATTGCAAACAACCTGAGAAAGGGGGCTGCATGATGCCTCCCCAAGCCTGCCTGGCTGCCTGGTGCATTTGACCGGATTTTCGCCTCGTACGGATCTCAATACGCAATCACGAACAAACGGAGATGCAGACATAATGTTCACGGCAATTCAAAGGATCCGCGTCGAATGGGCACACTGTGATGCGGCAGGTATTATCTTTAACCCGCATTATTACATCTGGATGGATAACGGCACGCACGCACTGTTCAGGGCCGCCGGATTTGATTTGCCGCGCAGGATCCATGAAGACAGGCTTTTCATAGGGTTGTGGATGCTGAATGGGCTGAACATAACCGTCAAGTCGGCACTACCGGCCAGACTGTTTCTCCGAAGTTATATGTTGCCTGTGGTATTTCTGGTGCAATCCAGCATCTTGCAGGAATGAAAAAATCTGAATTTGTGGTAGCGATCAATACCGACCGGGATGCACCCATAGGGGACATTGCCGATGTGCTGGTTGTTGCCGACCTGAAACAATTTATTCCGGTGCTCACGGAGAAAATTGAAGCGCTGTAAAGGAGCGGACTTTTCCATGGCGTCCGCTTCTCTTGTTGTCTTTGCCATATCTCCTCTTCTCCGGAATGGCGGCGTCGATGCCCTCGTCGACGCCGTCGCCATTGCCATTTCCATTACTATTGCCGATAAAAACAAGAGCACCGCCGAGAAGATCCTGTACAACAGGAAGATTCCGATTTCCCTTACCAATTGATATTTCGTCAGTGACGATGAGTCGCCGACTTTCAAACTCTGCATTAGTCAAAAATGCAATCCCTTACCGGCTTAGGCATACCACGATGTGGTATAAAGCAAGGCCCTATAATTAATATGTATTTATATCCTGCGATTTTAATTTCATAAATCCTGTCGTATCCTCAAGACGCATCACCAATTTTCTTTTATTTTTGCAGATGGAGTGTTAGCATCATCTTCAATAGGATTCTATATTTTCAGAGATAGAAATTTACGATAGAGAGACCCCGCAAGAGGTAAATGAATGTTATGGATCTCAAAGTAAGGGCCAATATCGCCAAAAACAGGCTCCACTTTACAATTGCCGGAAAAGCATCCAAAGCGGACCTCGACAAGCTCTATACCGATGTACGGTTCTGCGTTGCAGATTTAAAACCCGGTTTTGATGTAATAACAGACCTTTCTCAATGTACTCTTGCACATTTGACCGGCGTTCCGACATTTATAAAAATAATGAACTTTCTTATTGCCAACGATGTTGGAAATGTCGTCCGGATCATAAACGGGAATAGTGTTATTTTCAAACAGGTATTGAATATATCGACAAGAATATGCAGCTATAAACCTATTTACGTATCTACTCTTGAGGAAGCAGAAGAAAAATTAGAAGGTGCTGTAAAAAGAAATTCCATTCGCTTCCAGATTAATGAGTTAGCTGTTCGATACAGCGCACATGAAATACAGGGGGAAGGGAATATTTACAATCTGTCAACGAGTGGTTGTGCAATAGAGTCGGCAACAACACCCATTTCCGTAGATGATGAGATTTCCATTACGTTTGCATTCAAGAGACAAGCCGCGCCTGCAGACGAATTTATAATACAGGCGAAGGTGGTCAGGGCAGAGAGTAAAACGTTTGCTGTTGCGTTCAAAGATTTTGAAGATGTTCAAAAAGAGAAGCTCTGGGAGTGTCTCCTAAACGAAGCCCAGCGAATAGCATAGCCGTATTTCCTCTATATTTTCATATTATTTCATACAGTTACAACGACACAAAGAAGTATTACAAGGCTAGAACGTGAATACAATACGACCGCAATTTTTAAAAATCATTGACAGACGCTCGCAGTATAGACGCAAACACCCAAGAGCCGCCGTCACCTGGCCTGCCACGGTTATCAGTAACAACAAAACAACGCACGGGCGAGTGGGAAATATCTCCCGTGGTGGCGCACTTCTGTATTTGGAAGAACAATTCGAGTGCCGGAGCTCCATCCGTATTGCAATTGAGATACCGGATTGTCATGATGTTATAACTGCGCATGGAACAGTCGTCCGGTCTCTCCTTCTGAAAAAAGAGGATGATCAGCAATTTTCATATGGCGTCGCAATAGAATTCACCAAAATTTCAGAAAAAGATCTCAGATTCTTTTCCGGTAATCTGGCACCGGAATGGCAAGAAAATTATGTGGACCCGCACGAAATGCAAGGGCCTTCCCGAACACACTATGAATTCATGAAATACTCTGCTTTCTGCTTGTTCATTGTGTGTATTTCATCCTTGATCTATTTCATTCCAAAATTGCACAGACAGGATGCGGTCGACTCTCGCCAAATTGTACAATTGGATGAAAAGCTCAAGAACCTTGAATCACAATTGCACCTGTTGCAGACTGCAAATGTATCCTTGCAAAATATTGAGGAAAAAATTGACCTCGTCAAATATGACATGTCAAACGTCAAAAATAAAATTTCGGATATTGAACCATTTGCCAAAAAGATGGAACAAGCTGACAATACCTCTCAAAAACCAGCCCCCGAATCTCATGCAGTTGATGAAGGCCCGAAACCGCTGAAAATCGTACCTGCAGAGAAGATCGCGGCACATCCTCACGTTGTGTACCATGTGGTGAAAAGTGGTGAGAATCTTTATCGGATAGGTCTCAAGTATGGCCTGACTCCTGCTGAAATTCGGACGCTGAATAACCTGCATGAAACGAGTTCAATAGTCCCTGGTCAACGATTGACAGTCAAGTAATAACAGAATGTTGATCACCCTCATAGAGCACAAATCAACAAGGGGACGTTCTTTGAACGGGTACCTGAATGAGGAAGCTGAAAAATCAGCATGAATCTGCTGGACAGCTCATTGGAGGAGAAAAATCATGGATGATTGTATGACAGCAAAATGGGGACTGCTTGTTCTGTATGCGTGGGACATGTGCGATGCGGATATGAACCCTGAAAGCTGCACGCTTGATCCTCGTATTGATGCAGATGGCTGGGAAGTAGCAGGCATCATTACAGGGGCAGACAATATTATAATTTCAGGCCCCGAAGGAATCCGTCAGTCGCGAATGAGCGCCGGCGGAAGAGATGATCGCAAGCGATATGGGTTCATAGCGAAAAACAAGACGAATCCAAACGAGCTTGTCGCTGTTATCCGTGGAACTGACGGAGCTGAGGAATGGTTCGATGATTTAGTATTCATAGCCAAAAAGCCTGGAGGGATCTTTGAGGGACGTGTTGAAACGGGATTTTTCGATATCTACGAGTCTCTTGAATATTTCCCGCTGTCTAACCCGAATGAAAGCGTTCCACTCACCCAAGGAATTACAAACACCGCAGGGGATAAGGGAACTGTCATGATTCTGGGACACAGTCTCGGATCGGCCATAGCGACCTACCTGACCTTCGCGTTGACGAGTCCGGACTCACTTGGTAACGATCGAGTCTCCGCCATTCTTTTTGCTTCACCCAAAACCGGGGACCACGACTTTGTCGACGCGTTCAGCAAACAAGCAACTCACTCCGTAGTTATAAATTATGAGCATGATCTGGTCCCCAAAGTTCCCCCTTTTGACATCACGCACTTTGACCTGTATTGCCATTTGCCTAACTGTACGGTTATTACCGATGAGACGGCAAAGGTGAAAATCAATGAAAATGACAAAAAATGCTGCCATCACTTGATTTGCTATTTGGCCATGCTGTGTCCGGAAGTATTTGAGGAAGCGAGAAACTCCGCTGACTGGACCGATGACGATGGAAATTGCGCTTCCTGCATTCTTTCCTGACGAAGGTGATGCCCATTTTCAAGAGCACGCCCCTGCAGCCCGATTTTATACCGTCGTCAACAACAAGGCGGAGGTATTCATGTGCTCTGTCTTGTTGTTTGAAGGCGCCTTCAATCCGATATCCATCTTTGTCTAATTTTACCTTTTTGTCTGCTTGTATGGTATGATGGTCATCTGGAGTGCAAAAATAGCCCTCTCCGCTTTGTATTGTGCAGCATATCCCCTGATAATTCAGCAGATTTCTGCACAATGTCACCTGCCGATCAAGGCCCAATAACTCACATAAGGAGGAATGCATAATGATCAAGCCGCTTTACTCAACTCTTGTAAACACCCTTTTCCTGCTGGTGCTTATTCTTGTTTTCCCTTCTCAGTCAAAGGCTGTAGAGACATATACGCCAAATAATTCCGGCACAGCCTCCCTATCGGGCATTTATCAGGCTGACGTCACTGGAACGAGCGAATCCTACAGTTCGCGCCGGCTCGTCGCAGAGGCGGATGGAGAGCATTATTGTGCCCGGCATTGCCGAGATCACTATGAAGACAGGATGCGGGAATGCCTTGATCCGAACCACCCGCATCATCATCGGTGCGAGGACTGGGCACGGGAACGCGAACACGAATGCCTTGAAAATTGTTACCGCGAACATGGGCGGTGACAGGGAAGCATTCCTTGCGCACCTGCCAAGGCATGGCTGCGCATTGCTGCAAGCCGGGCGCTGGCCTATTTGGGTCTTGGCGTCCGGCACATAATCTTCCGAGGGATTCTTCATGACAAGGGCCGGCGCGCGGCCCCTTTGAGGCTATCCAACGGCTCGATTCACTGCATTTCTCCTCTGCCCAATCCGATGATCCGGAAAACTTTCAAAGGAGCAATTTTGCGGATTGCTCTTGCAAGCTCTGAAGCGTTCAGGTAAAAAACCGGCAATATTTCCCTCAAGCCGAGCCCTCCCCTTAGGCCATAAACCTACGTATCGCGCTGTTAGACCGTACAAAAAAATAGGTCCATCACCGATTTACCCTCATTGTTTTTTACGTTACATAGTGAACATGTGGGCAGTGATTCTTTTGAAGTCACTTCCCGTCATCTATCCTTAAGTACTTTAACCCACTCTGTTTAATACGGATGTGAACCATGTTTTTCATGATTCCCGTAACGTCGTACACTATGCGCTGAAGCAGATGAACGTCATGAAAATAATCGCCTTTGTATCACAGGAAAACAACACGGGTAAAACGACACTGGCAATTCATATGGCAGAGATGGCTGTTCGTGCAGGAAAATCCGTTACACTGATAGATACTGATACTCAGGGAGGAACGACAAAATGGTTCAGACGGCGAAGGCAGAGGGATAATGACAACCTTGCCACTGTTACGGCTCATCCGAAGACACTTCCCGACCTTCTCATACAATCAAAACAACGCAAAGTGGATCTTGTCATTATCGATACGCATGGGAATTCATCTAAGACTGCAAATATTGCCTCACAAGTGGCAGATCTCACGTATTTCCCCTGCAGATCCGGACTATTAACTCCGGACAGGAAATCAAAGACACCGCTCTTGTCAAAAAGCCAGAAGGCTCCTGTTTTTATCCTCTTGAATTTTTGCAGGCAAAGTGAACTGGCAGGTATTACCCGCATGCAGATGCAAAGGAATGCGTATCCCGTGCTGGATTTCGGCATATCGGACTGCGTGGCGTTTAGAACATCGGTCTCTGATGGCAGATCCGTATTGGAGGATGACCCGGCGGGACAGGCAACGATAGACATTAAGAACCTCTTCAGCTTTACAAGAAAAAGGTTACGATTTTGAGACAATGCTCCCTGCCTGTGAAAAAGCGGCAGCAGGGACTTGGCCATTTGGAACCGTTCAAAACGGGCATAATGACATCAGTGATCAGGAAACGAATGCCCCCCTGCTTTATCGCCAACTCCATGGCATCCCCAGGCTTGTTTGCAGCCAGCACGGTATATCCCTGTTTTTTAAAATTCTCAGCAACTCCATCAACTGAACGAAACAGAAAGATGCGGGAGTACCTTGAGAAGGTATCGCAGATTCTGACAGTTATCGTCAAAAAAAGGTGCCGCTTTTTTTCAGGAGACACAGCGTAACGGCGCCGGTCAAAAAAATAACCTAATGTATTTCGGCCCGGCAGCCGATTCTATCTGTATCAGGGTCTGGAGAAAAATCACTTACGGGGACAGGTTTGCCCCATTCCAAGCCTCTTTCATTAAATCGGCGCATTATCATGAGCAAACACGACAGCTGCAGACTGATCACATCAATACCCCAGGAACAGCCTCAGGCAAAGCCTCTTACGGTTTCGATAAATAATTCCTTTGCTCAAGAAGAAGAACGGTTTCTCCAGCTGATAGAGGGGATAAACGAGATGGCAAAAGAAATCTCCAAGCTTAAGGAGACGAACAATCTTCTGTCTCCGGAAAGCCAGCGCATACACTAACCAGCATCGATAGACCAGACTGACCGGGCACTTCTTTCCGGGGACTTTTCGGAGGCGGCTGCCTGCAGAATCAAAATTGCACAGCTTTCCTGGCCTCTTGGCGAAGAAGCATATCCAGAATCACGAGAGCAGCCATGCTTTCGACGATAGGGACAGCACGGGGAACAACGCACGGATCATGGCGTCCCTTCGCTTCAAGCACCGCGTTCTTCCCGGAAAAATCGACAGTTTCCTGAGGCAGGGAGATTGTAGCCGGCGGTTTAAAAGCGATGCGCAAGGTTATCGGCTCGCCATTGCTGATCCCCCCCTGAATACCACCCGATCGGTTCGTCAAGGTCCCCAGCCGCCCCTCTTTTCGAATAAAAAGGTCATTGTGCCCGGATCCGCGCAAACGTGTGCCGGCAAAGCCCGAACCGACCTCAAACCCTTTTGTGGCAGGAATGGCAAGCATAGCCTGGGCCAATTTAGCCTCCAGTTTTTCAAAGGTGGGTTCACCCAGTCCTGCCGGGACATTCCGGATAACGCAGGAAATCACGCCGCCAACAGAATCGCCCAGCTGTTTGAGCTCGGCAACCAACCGCTCCATTTTCACCGCGGCCGCAGGGTCAGGACAACGGATTGCCGCCCTGTCCACCGCAGCCCGCGTTATGGTGTTACAGTCTTGAGACGCAGATTCGATCTCACCGACGCTGCTGACCCAGGCCACAATATCAATATCGCATTTTTCTTTAAGAATTTTCGCTGCAACCGCGCCCGAGGCAACCGTGCCGATAGTCTCCCGCGCGCTGGAGCGGCCCCCACCCGACGATGCCCTGACACCGTATTTCCTCTGGTAGGTATAATCTGCATGGGATGGCCGCGGTATATCCCGCATATCCCCGTAATCGCCGGGACGCTGATCCTTGTTGGCCACCTGCAGGGCAAT
>Ga0364886_10023_pt2 | contig 23716 bp, 17 predicted proteins | sample ExccelJu500001D3_4_FD_206926 | JGI IMG/M metagenome (GOLD analysis project Ga0364886, IMG submission 206926) | Enriched cells from Trout Bog Lake Hypolimnion, Wisconsin, USA - BchlTB.July23.5000.01.D3 | ecosystem: Environmental > Aquatic > Freshwater > Lake > Hypolimnion/Profundal zone | place... | reverse complement strand
AGCGTATTGAGCAAAATCACCAGCAGTTTTGATCTGGCCGGAATTACCGCCGCTAAAACCGCCGGTTTTCTAAACAATCCCCATGTTATCTCGCTGAGCATTGCCGATACACTGGCTAATATCTTGACTAGCGCCAATGTCACGGCCTGGCAAGCCAATCTGACAAAAATCAACGCTATCACCTTAACCAATACCGGAACGCCAAATCTAGCGCTAACTGCCGCGCAATTCAGCAGCGATACCGGTGTGCTGGCAAAAATTAGCGGCACTTACACCTTGACCCTTAGTAGCGGCAGTTTGTTAGCTGGTCAATTTGCAACTGCGCTAAGTTATCATGTGACTGGCCTGATTAACATTGCCGACTTATCTACCAATATCTATAACAACTTAACGACACTGGAAAATAATCTGTCGCAATTGGGGGTTATCACCCTAACAGACACCAGTAAACCAACTTTCAATTTGACTGCCGCGCAATATTCGGCAGATGCAGGTGCTCTGGCTAAAATCTCCGGCACAACGCCATACAGCGTGACGGTTAGCGGTGTCGCTGCGGCCAATGTGGCTGCGGTTTTGAATAACAGTCATGTCAGCAGTATCTCTGTGGCGGATGCAGCGGCAGATATTACTCTGGCCGCTAATATGGGTACCTTGCTAACCGACATCTCTAAAATAAGCAGTATTACTCTTACGGATACCGCAACCCCAACGCTGAACTTAACTGTGGCTCAACTAAGTACAGACGCCAGCGTGTTGAACGCAATTGTCAGCAGCTATCATCTGGCAGTAAGCGGCGTCGCCGCTGCCAATGTGGCGGCATTGTTAACCGCTAACAATCACATAATCAGTGTCGCAATTTCGGATACAGCCGCAGATGTCTACAATAATTTGAGCGCCTTGCAAACAGATGTGTCAAAAATTGGCAGTATTGTTTTTAGTGATACCACAACGCCCAGTTTAACTTTAACCGAAGCCCAGTTTAAAACCGATGCGGCTGTTTTGAATCTGATTAGCAGTAATTATCAATTAACGATAACAGGCGTTGCCGCAGCAGATGTGGCTACGCTGCTCGGCAGCAATAGTCATATTACCCGTCTGACCTTAGCCGATTCAGCGGCTAATGTAACGGCCTATCTGGCGACTTTACAGGCGGATGTCGGAAAAATTACTAGCATCACGCTGACTGATACCAGCGAACCAACTATATATTTGACGCCTGCACAAGCTTCAGCAGATAGTGCCATACTTGGCAAAATTTCCAGTCCGTATCAATTGTTGGAAACAGTGACGGTTAATGTTGCAAATGTTGATGCTACCTTAACGGCCAATCCGACTCAGCCGTTAACCGTATCGGATAGTTCGCAAGACGTGTTGAATAATCTGTCCTTGCTGGAAAATCATGCCGGGCAAATCGCGGCTATCGATTTTACGGATTCGACCACACCAACCATAACCCTGACTCAGGCTGAATATAATGCCAACATAGACGCCTTGGCGGAAATTGGCAGTCCATATAATCTGGTTATCAATAGTGACAGCAGTCTTGCGCCTGAAAGTCTACCGGCTTTCACCATGCGGGCACCGCTTGGCACTACAGGATCGGTTACTTTAACTTTGTATGCTTCAATTAATGGCGCAACGGCTATTGAACTGGGTACCGTGAAAAGCACAGGCGTTACGCCGGTGGAATTTTCGCCGAATAACCTTAACGTTCAGCCGGGTGATGCCGTAAATTTAACAGTTATGACCAGCAATGCCAGTGGTACGGCATTGGGCGCAGGGCAAATTGAAATGAGTCCCGGCTTTTTCGGTGAACAGGTAAGCGGCTCTTATTCTGCATCATTAAACTTCAAGGTTCTCAGTCTGTCCGCTACAGGCGCTGTGACTGGGCTGCCTGCCAGCTATTCGGCAGCCGATCCTGATTATTATATATTGAAAGGCGCTACGCTCAGTGAGCTGACCACTGCCGATCAAACTAACCCAGTATTCCATCAATATATAGAAGCAGGCAGGCTTGCCGTCAACAATGTGTCCGGCGATATAAGCCCGGATGGCAATGATTTGACCGTACCATCCGTGATAGTCAATAGCAATACTGTCATTGCTAATATGGGTGGCAGCGGCTCTGATGGCAATGCCGGTATTCTTATCGATATACCAAGTCTTACCGGCAATCAGACGGTTGAAATGTGGGTAACTGATCAATATGGTAATACCCAGTCCGTGCAAACCCAGACACTGACAGCGGCCCAGCCATCGGCGGGGTTTGTCGGCCCTGGCAGCTTGCAAGATGGGAATTACCAGTTATATTTCACCGATGCCAGTGGTGAGAATGGTCAGCCTGGTCAGCCCGTGCCTAATTTATCGTTTGCTGTTTCGCCACCAGCCGGAGGTGTCACCTCTGCTTGGGTTTCTGCACCATCCAGTTTACAGGGTGCGGTTACTTTGGTAGTGGGTACAGTCCAGACGGTAGAGAGTTACGCAACACAAAATCCAAGTCAAACCGGCCAGACTGTTTATTTAATCAGAGACAGTATCGAAAATATACAAAGTGCAAACAATCTGTTTAATATTGTCCCAGAAAGTCAACTGATTGGCGCGTATGAAACCGATGGGGTTAACAGTAATTACAATGCAGATAATGCGCCGATTCAAATAACGGGTACTCAGGATTATGTTCGGGTTCTAAATGACAATAATAGCACCGGTATACAACAGCAACAATATTCGGTGTTTGCGGTTAATGCGGTCGATGCCAACGGTATAACCTTGCCCGCCGATAGTTCGGCTACCGTTCAGTTTTATGATAACGGTCAGGCGCTTGGCAGTCCACAGCAATTAAGCACAGATGGCTCCACAACCCTGGCTGCGCCGTTGTCTGCCACCTTGGCGGAGACATCGGCAACTGTAACGCATAACCTAACGGCAACCTTGAATGGCGTTCCAGTGGATATAGGCATTGTGCCACCCGGCGGCGGCTTGCCGGATAGCTATGTCGCCAGTCTTAATGTCTGGGTAGGCACTGCCAGTCAATTACCGACGACATTGTCTGCAATTATCCCTGGCACCCTCTATATCATTCAGGACTCTGCGCAAAACCTGGTCTTATTCGGTGCGGCAATTATTGAAACAGGGGTGTCTGCTGAATTATCGGCAAGTGGCAATCTAGCCTTTGAAGTGATAGGTGGTCAATTGACTTATCTGCAACAGCAGGAAATCGATCAGAACAATAACGGCGTAGGTATCGTCAATGCAACACCGGTCAGCATTGTCGATACTTTATATGGTTTGGGGCATATTTCGCAGTTGATAGCTGGAGAGTCATTTGTAGTAAATGATGATGTCGCGCATTTTACGCCGATGATAGATGGCTTTCAGAATAATAACTTGTCTTCGGCTGTTTCTACAGCCTGGAATGGCGTGATTTTGACAGATAACTTGGCTAATCTGGTAGACAGCAATAATTTGAATGTTCTGCAATCTGCCGGATTACCGGCAAGCCTTGTGGTATCGGATACCGTGGCTGATTATTTAGGGCAATGGCGTACGGATCAGACTACGTTGGAGACATTGGCTACCGAATTTAACACCAGTTTAAAAGTTAACGTGGCAGATAGCATAGCCAATTTGCAAGCCGCACAGTCCGTTGCCGATAGTCAGTTTTTGCAAAGCAATGCCGCACAGGTGACGATAGTTGATACGGCTGCAAATCTGGAAGCGGCGTACGTCAACGGTAGTTTGTCCAGTTTAATTAACGGAATCAACACTTTGACTGGTCATGCGCCAACGATTACGGTCGAAGATAGCATGGCAAATCTGACCACGCTGTTAAATAACGCCAACGATATTGGTTTAATCGCACAGATCCAAAATGTAACCGTGCTGGATAATGCACAAAATATCCTGAATGCGCTGAACAACGGCAATAACGGCAATGGTATTAATCCGCTTGCTATAAGCGATAATGTGGTGATTGCCGATAGCTATGCCAATGTATTGTCGGCTTCACAAACCGACCCATCATTACTGGCGCAGATCAGCAAACTGAATTTAACTTCAGGCCCTTCCGCAGGTAGCGCACCGCTGGAGATCAATCTCAACAACACGGGTGGCGGCAATAACTTTAATATAACGTCCGGCTTACCGGAAGTGGTGTTGTCTTACATGACCGGGCCTTTAACGGCTACAGAAGCAGCGGATAATAATGGTGGTACGCTGGTCACCATTTCAGAGCAAAACAATCCTGGTGTTTCAGTGCAAATTGATCTGCTCGGTGTCACTGATCCGTTCATAGACACTACAACCGGAACCGGTCAATATACTCAGGGTGGCTGGTACCATACCGCAAGCCCAGGGGATTATGTTACACCAGTACCCGTAATTACTTCCAGCAATTATGACGCAGCGACCGGCATTCTAACGCTAGACGGCAGTAATCTGACGGCATCATCCGGCGATTATCAAGTGACTGACTTAACTCTCAAAGGCGATGAGGGCAAAACCGCTACCTTGACTAGCGGCAGCGCGATAACAGGTGCTCCAAACGGTAGTAGTGTTGCCATCCAATTGTCCGCAGCGGATCAGTTGGCTGTTGATGCGCTACTAAACAAAAATGGCGTTCAGGCCAACGATGGTGTCACCACTTACAATTTAGCCGCCAGTGCAGGCTGGGATACAGGGGCCGCCGCTATCGCAACCCAGGCTGTCAGTGTCACAGGCGTCACTGCGCCCACCCTGACCGGGGTCGGCTACAACGCCACGACTGGAGTGTTTACCTTCACCGGCAGCAATTTGACTGATGGGATTATAGCAACGGATTTTAAACTGACCAGCGGCACCAGCACTTTCCAGATTGGCGGCAATGATACCTTCAGCAATCTCAGCGTCGGTGGTTTTACCGTCACCTTAAGCAGCGCCGACCAAACCAAAGTTAACAGCATTGTAAATGCCGCTGGTGGGCAATTGACGATGGCGGCAACAGCTGGTTGGGATGGTGATAGCACTTTAGCTACCGGCAATCAATCAGTCTTGGCATTGAGCGGAAATGTTTCAACCACCTCGGTAAACTTGTTGGCAAATCTCAGCACCCTGGAAAGCAACTCAGGCCAAATCAATACTATTACCCTGACGGATTCGACGACTACAAATGTTCCGACTATTTCGCTTACACAGGCACAATTTGACGCCAATATAAATGCGCTGGCGGAAATTATCAGTCCTTATAACTTGCTTATCAATAATGCCAACGCCATAGCGCCTGAAAAAATTCCACCGTTTTCAATACGTGCGCCTGCCGGTACTTCCGCGACCGAGCAGGTTACCTTGACAGTTAAGGTTGTGGTTTCCGGCGCAGATGCCGCCACCCAGACTTTCACCTTTACAACCAATGGCGATACGCCCGTTCAGTTTAGTCCACAGAGCGTAAATCCACAGGCGGGAGATGTGTGGAGTATCAGTGTAACGGCCAGCAACACCAGTACCGGCGCATCACTGGGGGCCGGGCAGGTTGAAGTTACCCCGGGTTTCTTTGGCGAAACCGTTAACAGTGCTTATGGCTCATCGCTTACCGTCAAGTTTTTGAGCATATCCTCAACAGGTGCTATCACCGGCTTGCCGGGCAGCTATTCTGCCGCTGATAAATCCTATTATATTTTAGAGGGCAACAGCGACCAAGCCGTTAATTTGTCAGCGCTAGTTTCAGCAGATACCGGTAGCAGCGTCTTGCATAAATATATTCAGGCCGGACGGTTGGCTATTATGGGTCTGGATGGTGCTGTACAAGCGGATGGCTCTAATCTGACCAGCCCATCGGTGGTGGTCAATGGCGACACCATCCCGAATTTGGGTAATCCTGTTGATGGCGGGTCTGATTCAATCATGGTTACAGCTCCGGCAACTGATCTCACCAGTAGCGGCATAACTTTGCAAATGTGGGCGACCACAGATGCAGGCGCAAATTCAGGGGCAGCTATTGGCGTAGGGAGTACACCCTTTTTATTGGCTTCCCAATATCTGAGCACGTCTCAACCTTATACCGGATTTGATGCAGGCAATTTAAGCAGCTACGATGGCTCAATGTTATCATCGGGGGTTTATAGTCTATTTTTTACCGATGCCAGCAAGGGTTATGATGCTGTCGGCAATCCCATAACAGGTTTGCAGGTTGGGGTTTCCACGCCTAACGGAGGTGCTGTCTCTTTGTCTACGGTGGCAGCAATTAGTCCAATTACTTTAGTGGTTGGTACCGTACAAATGGTGGAAAACTATGCTGCAAGCAATCCGACTGGAACAACCTGGTATTTAATTGAAGATACGGTCAGCAATATACAGAGCGCAGGTAGCGAATTACAACGTCTGGCGGCTGGGCAACTCACTGGACAACAACTGTTGGGGGCCAATATTGATGGCGGTATTGCACCGGCAGGAAATGGCTACGACTCAATAGAATGGCCCTCAGCTATTCAACTTGGCGGTACTCAGAATTATGTTCGGGTTTTCGGCACTTTTGACGGGAACTGGCAAAACCATAGCATTCTGGCGGTGCAAACCACTGATAGCGGGGTTTCCCATACAATCCAGTTATACGATAACGGTGCGGCGCTGGGTTCACCTCAGGCCTTGATTTCGGATGGCTCCGCTACATTGGGTATTACCCTGCCTACAGGTGTCACTTTAGCAAACGGCGATCATTTAACTGCAACCATGGACGGGTCGGCGGTTAATCTTGGGGTTGTGCCGCCGGGCGGAGGAATGCCTGCCGATTTTTCATCTGGTCTCACGGTCTGGACAGGTACTGTTAGCCAGTTGCCGACATCGTTGTCTGCTATTAACAGCAATACCCTGTATATTCTTCAGGATACTGCTCAGAATCTGGCTCAGTTTACGACTTCGGTGTTTGAAACCGGTGTGGCTATGGATTTGGCGGCCAGCGGTAACCTGGTTTATGATGTAACAGGCGGGCAATTGACCAGCTACCAACAACAGTTGATAGAAAATGGCAATATCAGCCTGTTGAATTTAACACCGGTTACTGTCAATGATACGCTGCTGGGTATGGAGAATGTACCAGTATTGGGCAGCAACGATAGCCTGATTGTGCATGATGATGTGGCGCACCTGCTTTATGACACCCAGGCGGTTGAACAGAACTATCCGCTATCAGGTTATAATTATTCTTACAATCCCTTATCCCAGGCATTATCCAATGGTCAAGTGGTGCTAACCGATACGCTGGCGGATCTGGTCGCATCCGGCACCCAGATTGCCACAGGGCTTGCCAACCAGGGTATTTCGTCGGTTTCCGGCGTTGTCGTAGCCGATTCGCTGGCTGATTATAGTTCTCAACTGAGTGCTGATGTATCCACAATACAGACACTGGCAACCAGCTTAGGTGTCAGCTTAACATATGAAATAAAGGATTCTGTGGCTAATCTACTAGCGAATGGATCTTCGGCATTGAACACCTTTTTGAAGGCTAACGATGCCAGTGCCAGTACTGCCGTGGTTTTTGTGCTGGATAGTGTTGCTAATCTGGAAGCTGCCTATAGTAACAACTCATTGTCTACGCTAACCACTGATGTCAAAGGCATAACCGGTCACGGTATTAATATTGTCGTTAAGGATAGTATTGCTAATCTATCGGCTCTGCTGGATAGTTCCAGTGAAACCGGACTGTACTCGGAGCTGCATGATGTGACGGTGATCGATACTGCACAAAATATAGCGAATGATTTAAACAATGGTTCTAATAGTAATAGCGTAGATCCGCTATCTATAGCGAACACTATTATTATTCAGGATAGTTATGCTCATATTCTGAGTGCAGAGCAAGTCGATCAGTCTATGCTTAGTCAGGTTAGTAAAATTATCATTACTGCCGGGCCAGCTGCTGGCAACGCCGCATTGCAAATTGATCTAGGCAGTAGTTATAACAGCAATAGTAATGTGGCCTCTGCTTTGCCGGAAGTGGTTCTGTCTTATATGACTGGCGCTTTGACGGCATCAGAAGCATCCGATGGTGCCGGTGGAACGATGGTGACAATTTCCGAACAAAGCCATCCAGCTATCGCCGTGCAAATTGATCTGGTTGGCGTAACGGATTCTACGGGTACTGCCTATACACAGGGGGGGTGGTATCACACTTAGTTTGCCTGGTAAAAGAAATAGCATATTGGCATACCTTGTTTTACGCGACCAGCAGATGAGGTATGCTTGCTGTTAATTTTGTTTGAAAAGGTGGTCAAATGCCGTTTTTCAGCATAAAGCTTATGCCTCAAGCAGATTTAAACTCCGGCACCAGTCGTTGCAACAGCATCAGGATATGATCTTGATCAGCTTGCCCACAAGCAACCGCCAGTTCAGCAATCTGCTTGGCCCAATCCTCACTGTCATACAATCTGGCTTTAGCCAGCCGTAATTTTTCATAGCCGGTATCCAGCAGTTTTTCATCATCGTGAAACAGCTCTTCAAACAATTTCTCGCCTGGCCGCAAACCGACAAAATTAATTTCAATATCTTTGCCGGGTTCCTTGCCGCTTAACCGGATCATCTGTTCGGCCAGATAGGTAATTTTTACTGGTTGCCCCATATCCAGTACAAATACTTCGCCGCCCTTACCTACGGTTTCTGCCTGCATGATTAATTGGCAGGCTTCAGGGATGGTCATAAAATAGCGGGTAATTTCCGGGTGAGTGACGGTAATTGGCCCACCGGCTTTGATCTGGTCTCGAAATAATGGCACCACACTCCCTGCCGAATCCAGAACGTTGCCGAAACGTACCGTGGTAAATCGTGTCGCTGCGCTTTTATCCAGATTCTGACAGAGGATTTCCGCCGCGCGTTTGGTTGCGCCCATCACGTTGGTCGGGTTTACGGCTTTGTCTGTGGAAATCAGCACAAAACGCTTAACCTCAGCAGCAATAGCCGCTTCAGCAAGAATTTTGGTGCCTATCAGGTTGTTGTGTACAGCTTCGCGTATCTGGTCTTCCAGTAAAGGCACATGCTTATAGGCGGCAGCATGAAAAATAATTTCCGGCTGATGTGAAGCTATAAGCTTTGCTACAGACAGGTGGTCGGCAATGTCGCCCAATACGGCAACATGATTCAAGAACGGATAAAGTCTGCTGAGATCGTTATCGATTTTATATAAATTGAATTCGCATTGATCAAAAATGATCAGTTTTCGCGGTTGAACACGGGCTAGTTGCTTGCAGAGTTCAGAGCCTATCGAACCGCCGCCGCCGGTTACCAGAATGATTTTGTCTGTCAAATTGGCTTTAATGGCTTGCCAGTCCAGTTTTACCGGGTCTCGACCAAGAATATCTTCAATAGACACATTTCTGAGGTTGGCCTTGGTCACCGCGCCGCTCAACAGCTCTTTAACAGAGGGCAGGGTTTGAAAAGCGATATTACAATTTTCACAGATTTCCACAATCCGCCGCATTTGAGTATCGTTGGCGGAAGGTACAGCGATTAAAACCACCTCAACATCCCATTGTTTGATTAATGTAGGTAGCTGCTCAATATTACCCGCTACCCGAATGCCACGAATTTCCCGATTAAATTTTCTTGGATTATCATCAACGAAAATGACTGGAATATAGCCACTTTGCCGATTGGATAATAAATCCCGCGCCAGCATTTCACCAGCGGAACCCGCGCCGATAATTAAGGCCCTTTGGCCTATACGCTCTACAAACGCCCGCTCTTTCCAGACGCGGTACAAGAAGCGGGGAATACACAAAAAAGCCAAAAGCGTCAGCACATACAGCGGCATCACCGAGCGCGGTACGCCGATAAGCCTGTTATAAAGAAACAGCGATGTGGCAATCAAAAACATGCCGGTTAAAACCGCTTTGCCGATGCGAATCAAATCCGGCATGGACGAAAATCGCCAGACCCCGCGATATAAGCCAAAAAAACAGAACAAACTGACTTGTATAACGATCACCAGTGGTAAAAACTCTAGCGCCGGATAAAAATAAAAATCTGGAATCGTTTGTAGATTAAATCGCAGCCAGTAAGCCCCCAGCCAGGCTAGAGGTATCATGACCAGATCATGCAGAAAAATGCTGGTGCGGGAACGAAGCTTAAACGCCATCAGTTAGCCTTTGCCGGATGTCCGGCTTTAAAACGGTAAGCCAGATAAGTCAAAGGCATATAAGCAATCAATAAACCTGCCAGGCTGTAGGCGGGGTAAAAAAATACCAGTAAGGATATGGGTAAAAGCCAGCACAGGTTTATTATCCAGGCTGATAGCAAAACAGGCAAATGTCCATAACGTTTTGCGGCGTGCTGGTAGCTATGGGAGCAATGGGCTTCGTACCACTTTTGGCCGGTCAGAATGCGAACCAGCAAGGTATAGCTGGCGTCAGTAATAAACAACCCAAACAGGATTAAACCGCAATACAGCAGAACTGCCACCTGTTGAGCCGCCAGCAAAATCAGGATGCCAAGTAGCAGGCCAAGAAAGCCGCTGCCAACATCACCCATAAAAATTTTGGCTTTTGGCCAGTTCCACAGTAAAAATCCTGATGAGGCCGCCGCCAAAAAACTAGCGATTTGGCACAAATTTGGGTCGATAAAATAGAGATAGCCTGCCAGCGCGGAGGAGACAAACAAGGCTTCCGATGCCGCAATACCATCGGTGCCATCCATAAAGTTGAACAAATTTAAGATCCATATCAATAATAGTGCACCAAGTACATAGCCTAACCAGCCAAGTGCAACAAATGACAGTCCAACAACAATATCCAGTGGCATGGGCAGTAAAATTGGCGGGAAACCATGTAAAAAATACAATGCAGACAACGCAGCCAGTAAATGGGTCAGGAATCGCCAGCGCGCGGCCACATGCGCATGGTCGTCGCAAAAGCCGATAAAAGCGACCAGTAAGCTGGAGCATAATGCTAAAAAAACCGAGCTGTTCAATTGTTGTGTACTAAACAAGTAAACAATAACGGCGAAAAATGCCAGAACAATGGCCAGTCCACCGCCGCGAGCGGTTGGTACTGTGTGAGAGCTACGCTGATTGGGGATGTCCAGCACCTGATTAGACAGGGCGTAATAACGAATCAGGCCCGTCAGCAAGGCAGTGGTCAGAAGTACAAGCAAGGAAAGAAATAACACCTTAATTCAAGTCTAAATAACGAATAATATCCGGCAAGGTTTGCTGGAGAGTGTATTGGGGAGAAAAGCCTAATTCATTCTTAATTTTAGCAGAGCTATAGCAGGCTGAGCCGGTTAATTTTAATAAAGTGTCGCTGTCTATCAAGAACCGTCTGCCTATCAGACCGCCGATGACATCGCCGGATTTAGCCAGACTATTGATAACCGATAAAGGAATACTCCAGCGTGCTGGCGGTTTATTCAAAGCGGATCTAATCAAGTCGTAAATTTGCCGGGTTGAATAGTTCTGTTCATCGCCGACAATATAAATCTGGCCGTTTGCTTTGGGATTTTCCGCCGCAAGTATCGCGGCTTGTACCACATCTTCAACATGCACCATGGAGCGGCGATTATGAAACTCAGGTAATGGCGGAAACAAATTCCGCCGGATGGCTTTAATCATGCGCGGCAGATTGCCTTTGTCGCTATTGCCGTAAACCATACACGGCCTGATGACGGTTGAATGAGGTACAAAACCGCCGTTTAGAACCAGATGTTCCGCCTGATGTTTTGACTGGCCATAAGGCGTATCGGCAGGTGAGCATACTGTTTCATCCATTATTAGCCCGGCGCTAAAGCCAACAGCTTTAACGCTGCTAAAAAACACAAAGCATTTGACTTCGGCCTGCTTTGCGGCTTTTAGCAGTTTTAGGGTGCCATCGGTATTTATTTTCCGGTATTCGTTTTCATCCTGTCGGTGTTCATGCAAGGCATGAGCTTTACCAGCCAGATGAAAAATCACATCAATACCCTCGCAAAGTCCGGGTGGGCATTCGGCATAGGCCAGATCCGTGACCCAGTTGTCGTCGCCAAGGGCAAGCGGTTTGCGCGTCAGGGTGCGAACCCGATAACCGAGTCGATGCAATTTTTTGCAAAGCCTAGTGCCAATAAATCCATTGGCACCGGTAACCAGAGCGTTTAATTTGCGTGGATGTCTGTGCTGCATCAGGCTGTCTGGCTTTATTTACCCTGGCTTTCTTGCTTGATAAGCTGATCGGTGACAGTAAACATATTATCCTGTGATTTGGCGGTTGTGCCGGTAACCCGATATTTGCCGTTGATAATTAAACTCGGTACCCCGGTAATGCCATAACGCTCCCCCATACCTTCGGCCTGGCGCAATTTTGTATAGACACCAAAGGAGTTATAAGCATTATGAAAATCTTCAGCTTTTACGCCATGATCGGTAAAAAACTTCAGTAATTCTTCTTCGGTGACTAATTTTTGCTTTTTGTTTTGAACAGCGTCAAAAAAATCGGCATGAACTTTTTCGGAAACGCCTAGCGCTTCAGCCGTAAAAAAAGCCTTGGCGTGTTGGCCCCATACCTCACTGAATACAGCAGGTTGCCGAATGAACTCGACATTGGCAGGTTTGGTTTTTAGCCATCTTTCCACCGCCGGTTCCAGATGATAACAATGCGGACAGCCATACCAGAAAAATTCGATGACTTCGACTTTTTCTGGATGCTGTACGGGCTGGGTCGGTTTCAGAACCTCATAACCTTCTTCCGCCCGCGCCAGCATGGCGAAACAGAGCAATCCTAAAAGTGCGATTATTTTTAACATCAAATTTCTCCGTAAAAGTGTATAAAAGTAGCGATAGTTTAAGTTTGGTTTTTGCAGCCTTATGCTGCGCCATTAGTGCAGGTCAAGACATGACAGTTAGCTGCCAGCGTCAAGCTTATCAATTCAAGTCAAACAAATCCAGTTGCCGTCCGTAGTGCGTACCATCATTATCATGCAGGCCGGATAGCGTCACACCCAGCAAGCGGATTTTCTTATCGCCAACAGCGGTGTTTTTTAATAAATCGGCAATCAGCAATTGCGTATTCTGATTACAGGCTATAGGTTGCAACAGCGTTTTTCCACGTGTGATTTGCACAAAATTCTGATATTTTATTTTGATGGTCAGGGTGTGGGCCACCAAATTTTTCTCAAGCAGCTTGGTCAGCGATTTTTCTAAAAGTTGTTGCAGATGCAGATAAACAATAGGCAAGTCCGCTATATCCTCTGCAAATGTGGTTTCCACGCCTATCGATTTGCGAATGCGCGTACAGTTCACCGGGCGATTATCAATGCCACGGGCAATATCATAATAAAACTGGGCGGATTTGCCGAAACGCTGCTGCAAAACTGCTAAAGAGCACTGTTTCAAATCTTTACCATTTTGTATGCCAAACTCATGCATTTTCTTTTCGGTGGCGCGACCAATGCCATGAAACCGGCCTATCGGTAAGGCTTCAATAAATTTCCAGCCCTGCTGCGGTGTAATCAGATACAGGCCGTCCGGCTTACCCAGATCCGAAGCAATTTTGGCCAAAAACTTGTTGTAAGACACGCCGGCAGAAGCAATCAGCCCGGTTTCGCGGAGCACTTCCTGTTTGATTTGTCGGGCCAGCAACGTTGCTGAGCCTTGAAACAAACGGTTGGCGCTGACATCAAGATAAGCTTCATCCAATGATAGTGGCTCAACCTGATCGGTATAGCGGTGGAAAACGCCACGGATACGATCCGAAGCCTCCTGATAAACGCTGAAGCGGGGTTTGACAAAAATCGCCTGCGGGCAAAGCCGGTAAGCCTGCGAACTGGGCATTGCCGAGCGAACCCCAAAGCGACGGGCTTCATAGCTGCAAGTGGCGACTACGCCTCTGGAATTGGGTGCGCCACCAACGATTACCGGCTTATTGCGAAGCTGTGGGTTGTCGCGCTGTTCTACCGCAGCAAAAAACGCATCCATATCAATGTGGATGATTTTTCGTTGCGCATCTTCCATAAGCTTCAGTTTTTATCGAGCAGTTCCAGATCTGTGGTTACGTTCCATCCAGAGAACGGAAACGGCAGTTGCTCGGTACTAAAGGTTAAAAATAACAGAATGTGATAATGATAAGTAGACAGATTGCGACCAAACTCCAAAATATTAGGGTTGGTCTTTCCCGTTAATAATACAGAACCCACCTGAAGAAAAATCACCATCCATAGGATCAGCTTAACCATGCTATCTATCAGCGCATAAATCAGCATGAAAATAATGCGTTTCCAGGTCTCAATTTTTTTTAGGTTCTCATTAATTTGATCCTGCATCTGTTTAGCCTCTGTTCATTACATCCCGTAAATCAAGCGCGGCAGCGTTGGCCCGGGCAATATAGTTGGCCATCGCCAACGAATAGTTGGCAAATAAACCAAAACCATCACCATTTAATACCACCGGGCTAAGCGTTGGCATCAACGCGTTTTCCAGCGCCTGTATCATGTTATCCAGCGTATTCATGGCCCGTTTATCCAGCAAAATATCGGCAAAATCGTGCTTGATGGCTTTAAGAATATGCAGCAAGGCCCAGCAGGAACCACGGGCTTCGTAGAAAACGTTATCGATTTCCATCCACGGCGTTTGGCCGATGGTGGGCATATTAATATCCAGAGGATTGGACGGGTCGCCATGTGTCGCGCCGGAAAACTTATCGGTACTGGCCGCCAGACGGGTGGACAGACCGCCTAAACGTTTAATGACAACCTCGGTGTACTGCCACAAATTGTCAGCTCTGGAGTGGAACTGGGCGGCTTTGGATGTGGCTGAAGGATTTTGCAATCGGCCCATATAGGCATGGAGTGCTTCAATGCCTTTAACATATTCTGCTTCTGTAGAAGGCAATGCCCAAGAGTTTGGCTCGTAATAAAAACTTGGTTCCGCTTTTGCCAGATCCGGGTCTTCCGCAGATTGCGACTGGTCGCGAGCAAAATGGTTACGCAATGCAGTCGTACCATCCCGCAACATGACCAACGCACCGTATTCCCAACTTTGAATGTTATCGCAAAACAGGCCCGGAGGCGCAACATCATTAGACAAATAGCCGCCGTGTTTGAAGAGTATGACATCGGCAATATGCGCCAGCGTACTGGCATAGACGTAGCCGATAGGCATTTGATCGGTATGCGTGACATTCATCCGCTCAATTGCTTCGTCCTGAACATTGAACTGTTCAGGCTCGCGACTCCACCATTCACCCAATACCAGCATGATAATAACAGCAATGCCTACAAGCGTACCAAATCCCCAGAGTTTGCCTTTAGACTTTGCGTCTTCAAATGCGTATGTATTTTCTGACATGTATCACGAATCCAGATGAGAATAAAAAGGACGAATCGGCTGAATGCAGCCATGCTAGCACGGATTGTTTCAGCAAGAGCGGTTCACGGCATTCTACCAGAATAAATTATATCCCGAAGACGCTCGTACATAAATGCTTTGTTGGAGAACAAATTTATAATGGCAAAATCTCTCAATGCAACAACCGGTTGTTGACGACATCCGGGGAGAGAATCAGTGTCGGTGGCAATTGGATAAAGAAGCCTCTGCTTGCAATGCTGCTCATCACTTTATTGACATCTTCTCTGGCAAGCTTGCGTTCCGGGCTAAGCTGCAATTCCATTACAAAACTCAGCTGCCCCAGGTTTTTTAGCAAGTCCGCCGGAATGGCGGAAAAATCATCCCGCTTGTTCAGATAGAGATAAAGTTGGTCTTTTTTCTGGCTTTTGTAAATAAAACATTGCATGAGCGCGGCCTCTTTTTTAAGTAACAGTGCCAATTTTAGCGGTTTTTGTTTAAAATCTTATAACTTGTATAAGCTGTTTGGCTATTTGGTATGAAAAATCACCCGATCGATTCAGAAAAATTTTTTAAAATCGCTTGTGGTTTTGAAGGGGCTTTGCTTGTCGTCGCGGTTTTGCTGGGCTGGGTAACCGGGATTGATCCCTTTGCCAGTTTGGTTTTTTCCGAAAAAAGTTTGATGATAGGTTTGGCGGCTACGCTACCCTTATTGCTGATTTTTTACGTGATGCAGCATTTACCCTATGAGGCATTGCAAAAAATTAGAGCTTTATTGGCGGAAACGCTAGGTGTTGGTCTTTCCGGGCGACATTGGGCGGATTTGTTTATTCTGGCGGCTATTGCCGGTTGTTCTGAAGAGGTGTTGTTTCGCGGCTTTTTACAACCCTGGCTGGAAAGTTATTGGAGTGCAGCAATGGCCTTGGTTGTCAGCAACCTGATTTTTGCGCTGGTTCATGCGGTTACGCCTTTGTATGCTTTGCTGGCGTTGCTAATGGGTTTGTATCTCGGTGTTTTTCTGGACTACGAAGGTGAACGTAACTTGTTGATTCCTGTTGTTATTCATACTATGTATGATTTTGTCGCCTTTTTTGTCATTATGCGTGCTTATCGTAACAGTCTGATGCAATGATGAAGCAAACGCATAACCATCCCGAACTGACGCCGCACTGGCTACTTAGCGGTGTACTGGTAGCGGTTTTAATTGCTTACCTTGTTGTCTGTCAGATTTGGGGGGAGCAAATACGCCATTATCTCGATGAATCACAACGCATATTGATTCGTAGTATATTTTATGGAATCACCATCATTCTGTTTCCGGTGGTAAAGCTATTACGCTACATCCTGATCCGCCTCAATCAGACCATGCCTGGCGACCAGCCTGCCGGACAGCGGTATTTTATGACAGTGGCCGTATGTCTACTACTGGTGGAGACGGTTGGTGTCTTCGGATTTTTGATGTTTATTTTTGGTGACGGTTTTAATACCTTGTACATTTTTACCGGTCTGGCAGCTTTGGGAGTGTTTCTGCATATGCCGAAATTACCCGAATATTTGGCAATTTGCGCCGCGCTGGACGCTAAAAACGAAAGGTAACTTCATTTTTCCGGCACTCTGCATTTTATGGCGGGCCGGATAAGTTGTACAATGACCGGTTTATTTACGATTAGCCTTAGGTGCGATCATGCAAATCATTCAAGAAGCACTAACATTTGATGATGTTTTATTAGTTCCAGCGCATTCGAGCGTTTTACCGCGCGATGTTGAACTAAGAACCCAGCTCACCAGAACGATTAGTCTTAATATTCCTCTGGTTTCGGCGGCAATGGACACCGTTACAGAAGCGCGACTGGCAATTGCGATTGCCCAGGAAGGCGGTATTGGCATTATCCATAAGAACATGACTGTGGAACAACAGGCCAGAGAAGTGTTGCGGGTAAAAAAATATGAAAGCGGGGTTATCAAAGATCCTATCACCGTTTCCCCGGATGTTACCGTACGCGAGGTTATGGAATTAACCCGCGCCAAAAATATCTCCGGTGTGCCTGTGGTAGACGGTGAAGAACTGGTCGGCATAGTCACCAGCCGGGATTTGCGTTTTGAGACCCGTCTTGATGAGTCTATTCGCTCCATCATGACCCCAAAAGAACGGCTGATTACCGTTAACGAAGCCGCCAGTCACAAAGAAGCCATTGCCTTATTGCACAAATACCGAATCGAAAAAGTGCTGGTCGTCAACAAGGATTTTCTGCTGCGCGGGATGATTACAGTTAAAGACATCCAAAAAGCCAAGGATAATCCGCATGCCTGTAAGGACGAGCAGGAAAGATTGCGAGTCGGAGCGGCTGTAGGTACCGGCGTTGGAACCGATGAAAGAATTGAGGCGCTGGTCAATGCCGGGGTTGACGTGATTATCGTCGATACCGCACACGGTCATTCTCAAGGCGTACTGGATAGAGTGCGCTGGGTAAAACAAAACTTTCCACAAGTTCAGGTCATAGGCGGTAATATTGCCACTGCCGCAGCCGCTTTGGCACTGGTCGAAGCTGGCGCGGATGGCGTCAAGGTAGGCATAGGTCCAGGCTCAATCTGTACAACCCGGATAGTCGCCGGAGTAGGCGTGCCGCAAATATCGGCTGTCAGCAATGTGGCGGCCGCCTTGAAAGGTACTGGCGTTCCATTGATAGCCGATGGCGGTATTCGTTATTCGGGGGATGTCGCCAAAGCTTTAGCCGCAGGTGCGCATTCGGTTATGCTGGGCGGCTTGTTTGCCGGTACTGAAGAAGCGCCGGGCGAAGTGGAATTGTTTCAGGGCCGATCCTATAAATCGTATCGGGGCATGGGTTCATTGGGTGCCATGTCTCAACAGCAAGGCTCCAGTGACCGCTATTTTCAGGAAGAAACCGATATGGTGGAAAAACTGGTGCCGGAAGGCATTGAGGGCAGAGTGCCTTATAAAGGCAGCGTGTTGGCGATTATCCATCAACTCCTGGGCGGAATCCGTTCCAGTATGGGTTATACCGGCAATCAGACCATTGCGACCATGCACGAAACCGCTCAATTTGTGCGAGTTACCACAGCAGGCATGAGAGAAAGTCATGTGCATGACGTAACCATCACTAAAGAAGCCCCAAACTATCATCTTAATTAGATTTTAACTTTCAGGATTTTCAGATCATGTTTCAGACCTTGAGTGGTTGCGCTTTGGAAGACGAATGCAAAATAGACAATCTTTAGCTTCCGAAGATGCCTTAGTGCCGTGCAATTTATGCGGTAACACCAGGGTTTCGATTCTGGCCTCACGCGGCAGAAGTGGCTCAGCCCTGCGTACCGTCATTTGTAAACAATGCGGTCTGGTATGGAGTGACCCTTTTCCGCATGAGCCACGGCATTTTTACGAAAATGAATATCGGCTGGAATATAAAAACACCTTTTCCCCAAAGCCCAAACATATCTTGCGCGCAGGAAAAATTGCGTTGAACCGATATGAAAAAATCAAGCATCTCCTGAGCAGTCGACAAACCATACTGGATGTGGGAACGGGCGGTGGCGAATTCGCCTATCTGCTCAAATCCTTGGGGCATAATCTACATGGGATCGAACCGAACAAAGGCTATGCCGAATACTCTGTGGCCGAATATGATTTAAATCTGCAAATCGGTTTTATCCAGGAGTGCAGCTTCAAGGTGAATGCTTTCGATGTCATTACCATCTGGCATGTACTGGAACATACCGAAGACCCTTTTTTGGTGTTAAGCAAGCTGCAAAGCCTGTTAAATCCTCAAGGCATACTGATTGTTGAAGTACCCAATATCGAAGCGGTTTGTCAGTCGCCGAAAAGTACTTTTCATGAGGCGCATCTATTTAATTTTAATCTGAATACCTTGACAAAACTGGGCGAAAAAGCCGGACTTATTGCGGAAAACCATCTATTTTCGGAAGATGGCGGCAATGTCACAATATTTTTTCACAAAGCCGCTAATGGCACCAGCCAAGCCCAAGAATGGTCGTTGACCGATAATGCCGAGCGTATCTTGAGTTTGATAAAAGGCCATAACAATTGTAAACATTACCTGTCTGCCGTGCCTTATCAACGTTTTTTACAGCGTATGTACAGAACAGTGGCTGAAAAAGTGAACGTAAAGGATTACGAAAGCAACAAGTTATTACTGGATGATTTATACCGAAATTGCATTAACAAAGGCAAGGTTTAAGCTGTCCTTTCAATCTCCCTCCCATTTCACCCTCTCATTAAAGGTTTAATTGTGACAGCATCTTCAGTTGCCAATATCCATTCCGACAAAATCCTGATTCTGGATTTCGGCTCGCAATACACCCAGTTAATCGCCCGCCGCATTCGTGAAATTGGCGTTTATTGCGAAATTTTTTCTTGCGAATGTAGCCCGGAAGACATAAAGCAATTTGACCCCAAAGGCATTATTCTGTCTGGTGGCCCGGAAACTGTTACCAGCAGCGATACCCCCCGCGCTCCGCAATTGATTTTTGAGCTACAAATTCCGGTGCTGGGCATTTGTTACGGAATGCAAACGATGGCCGAGCAACTGGGGGGCAGGGTAGAATCCTCCAGTCACCGCGAATTCGGCTACGCCCAAATCCGCGCACGCGGTCATTCCAAGCTATTGTTGAATATCGAAGACCATACCAGCCCGGAAGGCTATGGGCTATTGGATGTCTGGATGAGTCATGGCGACCGGGTTGTCGAATTGCCGAGCGGTTTTAAACTCATCGCCAGTTCCGATGGCGCGCCTATTGCTGGCATAGCCGACGACGATAAAAACTATTACGGCTTACAGTTTCACCCGGAAGTCACCCACAGCAAGCAGGGCGGACGGATACTCAGCCGCTTCGTGCTAGACATTTGCAGCTGTCAGGCATTATGGACAGCCAATAATATTATCGAGGACAGCATCACCGCCGTACGGAATAAAGTCGGAACCGATCAGGTGATTCTGGGTTTATCCGGCGGGGTAGACTCATCCGTGGTGGCAGCGCTATTACACAAAGCCATAGGCAAACAACTCACCTGCGTTTTTGTCGATACCGGCTTGCTGCGCTTACACGAAGGCGATCAGGTCATGGCCATGTTTGCTCAGCACATGGGTATCAAAGTCATCCGGGTAAATGCTGAAGAACGATATATGGCCGCGCTGGCCGGTATCAGCGATCCCGAACAAAAACGCAAAATTATCGGCAATCTGTTTGTTAATATTTTTGACGAAGAAGCGGAAAAACTCAAAGATGCTCGCTGGCTGGCTCAAGGCACGATTTATCCCGATGTTATCGAATCGGCTGGCTCAAAAAGCGGCAAAGCCCATCTGATAAAATCACATCACAATGTTGGCGGATTACCGGAAAACATGACCTTGAAACTGGTAGAACCACTCAGGGAATTGTTCAAGGACGAAGTTCGCAAACTGGGGCTGGAATTAGGCCTGCCAGCCGACATGATTTATCGCCATCCTTTTCCGGGGCCAGGTTTAGGCGTACGCATCCTTGGTGAAGTTAAAAAACAATATGCCGATTTATTGCGTCAGGCCGATGCCATCTTTATCGAAGAACTGTATCGTCATGATCTTTACGATAAAGTTAGTCAGGCCTTTGCAGTATTTTTGCCGGTAAAATCCGTGGGCGTCATGGGCGATGGTCGGCGCTATGATTATGTCATCGCCATTCGCGCAGTAGAAACCATCGATTTTATGACAGCCCGCTGGGCGCATCTACCCTATGATTTTCTGGATTTGATTTCCAGACGCATCATTAACGAAGTGTCCGGCATCTCCCGGGTTACCTATGATATATCCGGCAAACCGCCTGCAACCATAGAGTGGGAATGATTAGTCGAAAGATGCATGACAAGCTATTACTGAAACTGTAAGCTTGTCCGCAGGTTGTTACAGCAAGTTCTAGAAAGGCATTAGCCCGCCAGCAGGCGGCGCTGGCCGAGTTTAATTTCTGGGTGTCAGGTCTCGCATTATTACATTTTGAGAATCATCCGATTTTTTCTCAAATGAGTTGAGTGTATACCTCATTCAACATGCCGCATCCCACGCGACAAATTACCGTCCACCGTCTCTACCAGCAGATGGTAATGGGTTTGTCATCAGACAATAGCTATGCACCACCCAGTTAAAGCGCGCACAGACTTGGGACAGAATTGCCAAAAAATCAAGACGATCCTGTTCCACGGAGAAAATATCTTCACGCCGGTCACCTCTTGCAGTGATATGATGCCAAGCATCGGCAAACTCTAATATCAATGGTCTTGGCATAAGAGGGGTTTTTTATGTTTTGTTGCAATGTGAGACCTGACGCTTGCTGTTGCGGGGAATGGAAAAGGCAAATAAGCTGTCATTCAAAAATGTAGGTGCGATTTACCCTAAATGGCATAAAAGCTTGCGTAATCGCACATTTCGAGGCCAACAGTTCTCCGATTACGCTATCGCTAATCGGAGCTACGCGGGTTAACGCTGCATCGAGGCTACTTGCTATACAAATCAATGTTTTACGCCCAATATGCTGTCCTCTTTCGATTTCAATTGACGGACCGCTCGGTCAATAATCTCATGGTGCTTAAGGCTCCAAAAGCGGAAAAATGTGTCGGCAATCTCGTAATCCGTTGCGCCATTAAAAAGCCCTGTCAGTGCAGGTGATGCTGCCAAAACTGAAATTACTGATGGCGCAACAACACCACCCACAAGCTCGCAGAAGCTAGCATAGTCATTGGCGTTAACGTCTCCACGAAGTCTTGCTATCGTTACCGGAAACGCATTGGACCAAGGGTAATGGTGTATTACCTTTCTCACTTGAATACTCAGAAACGCACATTGATTTGGGCAAAGTCGGTGAAGTATTTCACTGGCAATAGATGGACCAACTCCGTTTAAGCCGTACAGATCGTTATAGCGGTTAGCGATGTTAGGGTTCATACCAGCGTTTCCAAATGCGTTTTGAAGTGCGTTTAAATTATTGTTTAGGATTCCTGCTCCAAATCTTGTTTGAAAAGCATAGAGATGATTCAGCGCTTGCCGAATATTAACTAGGGTTAATGGTGTATGGTTGATGGCTGCTTGAAAAGCCCCTATTCGTTGCAGGTGGTCTTGATGCCAATCGTTATATTGCTGAGTATTTATAAAGCTTACGAAAGGGGGAATTAGATGTGTGGTCATCAAATTCACGTCTTGTTGCAATAAGGGCATGGAGTGTCTCCGATTGAATTGTTCCAATTAACAGAATTTAGGTGTCGAATTTAGGTGTCAGGTCTCACATTCATACATGTTTAATTAAACAGAAAGACATCTATGCGTTCTAGTGCCGCCGATGCATTGTGATGTGTCTTCACGGCCTGTTGATTTCCTGGATGTTCGAAAGCCCAAGCCCCAGATTAATCGGCAACAGCTAGGTTAATGAGTTTTGTTTTTATTCGCCAGCAAAGCCTTTAAATGCTCAATTTCCGCCAAAGCTGATGCTTCGCGCTGCTGAGCTGCTTGTTTCTCTTGCATAGCTGCTTGCTTTTCTTGCATAGCCGCCTGCTTTTCTTGCATTGCCAGCTGTTTTTGTTGCAAAGCCAATTCTTCCCGCAATTTAGCTTGTGTTAATTGCTGCGCCATTTGATCCAGCTCAAACTGAATTGTCTGCTGTTCGCGCAAGTACTCCTGTCTGGCCTGGTATTGATGATATTGCCGTTCTTTTTCGGAAAATACGCTGATCGTGTTCATCGCTTGTGTCATCTCCTGGGTTCTCATCCAATCCGGTAAGTCTTCATCATTGAGTTGCTCGCCGTCTTTAAAAAACTTTAGCCAGCGCTGGGCTTCGTTTTCAACCGGATTATCCTTGAATTTAGCCAATTCCAGCAACACTATGCCGCCGTGGTCGTTAATCGTCCTGCCTTGTTGGTCGCGAATTTTAAAATGATGCAGATAGTCCGGGTCATCAGGCAACTGGTTTTCAGCCAATAGCCAGATGGCGTAGGTGGGTCTTAGTTCCGAATAGCTTTGCCCACTTTTCAGCTGCTGGCTGTAAATGTCTGTCCAGTTGTAGACAATCCGTTCAGGCAGGTAGCCGTAAGCCGTTAACTGGATTTCAATCTGATACAAACGCTCATGACTGTCCTTGGCTTTAACATCGACAATGCTCAGTTTGTCGCTAAGAAACTCCTTTTCGTTATAAGGGTTCAAAATATCCACCCACACCAAAGGCTCTGCCAGTTCGTCGGCCAGAAAGGCATTTAGGAAGTGAATCAATAGATTGCGGTTTTCCTCTGCGCCCAGCAGGGCTTTAAAGACACAGTCAACTTTCGGGTCAATCGCGTGGCGCATAACAGGATGATGATAAACAGTAATGGACTGATTGTAGGTTATGCCGCCTGGTTCGGCAATAAGGATTATTTGCCGGTTTGAATGCCGACACGTTTGTGTCTCGGCAACAGCT
>Ga0364886_10295_pt3 | contig 23718 bp, 18 predicted proteins | sample ExccelJu500001D3_4_FD_206926 | JGI IMG/M metagenome (GOLD analysis project Ga0364886, IMG submission 206926) | Enriched cells from Trout Bog Lake Hypolimnion, Wisconsin, USA - BchlTB.July23.5000.01.D3 | ecosystem: Environmental > Aquatic > Freshwater > Lake > Hypolimnion/Profundal zone | place... | reverse complement strand
ATCTTACGCAGATCCTCGGTTTACGGATCTTTCTCTGAAAGCATCATGATGGATACGGCTAGGTTATCTTCAATAGTTATTGCAAGAGACGCAATTAAACTTCCACGGGTCGAGATGTTCAGGTCTCATCGACAGGATACCTCTGGCTACGACGGCGTTATCGGCTGTGAATTGTTGAGTAAGTTCGTGGTCACATTTGACTTCCCAAATAAGATAATGTGGCTTACGCCTGGCCGCACATTCAAAAAGCCGATGGTGTTTAATCGTACAGGTATGGTATTGATCGGTGACACTGTGGTAAAGGTCGTAAGTGGTGGCCCCGCATGGCGAGCAGGCGTATTGGCTGGTGACGTCTTGGTTGCATACAACGGAGTCAAATTGACGAACACCACACGTACCTGGGAATATTCGATTGTTAGACAGCCAGTGGGAACTGTGCTTTGGATAACACTGCTTAGGCGCCAGAAATCGCTGCGTGTTCCACTACGATTGAAAGACGTGTTATGACGGCCAGATGACCTCACTTACCCAGGGTTCTGCAACCACCAGCTACGGTTACGATGCGCTTGGGCGCAGAGTGAGCCGATCGGCGGGCGGTACGGAGACTGACTTCCAATATGACGGCGGCGCGATTCTGCTTGAAAAGCATGGGAAATCGGTCCAGTGGACCGATTTAAGCGATCTTTAGATCGCCAAATTGAATAATACACTTATGGCAACAGCCTGATACGAAAGGATGGAGAAACGCCGCTCTTTGATGGGCTTGGAACTGCCAGACCGGAGACAAACAGCAGCCAGACGGTACACCGACCTGCTCGGAATGCGCACGACGATTCGTCGATGGAGGGCGAATGTGAGGAGAGATAGGGCATATATTGAATGGGGCCGCAAGCGCGTAATCAAGCTCTTGATGAACTCAGCTTTCGTAATATTCGCAGGATTCGTCTGCCTGGTTAAGACCGCTGCCGCAGGCCGGGCGGATGATGTCGCCCGCATCGAACGCAATCCTCTAACGTGGCAGATATACAAGAGCCCGATTAGATCGGGTCTCTATGTTCGCATCGAGGTCAACGGATCTGGCCCGTACACTTTCTGCATCGACACTGGCGCAGGCGTCTGTGCGATAGATGCGCACCTTGCCAACCGCCTCCGGTTACCCGCAGTTCCACACGCTACAACCAAAATGTCCGATGGTCAAAGGAGCAAGCAGGCCCATTACGTGGTCGCTGATCTGGACCTCATTCGCTACCAGACGCCTTTCATGATGCCGCTTGCAGTCGTACCCCTTAAAGAACTGGGCTATGACGGCGTTATCGGCATGAACATGCTTTCGCAGTTTGTTCTTACGCTGGACGGTCCGGGCCAAACCTGCAGTTTAACCGCGAAACGTGCTTTCACGCCACCTGGCGTGCCGGCGCTTGGCCTATCTCTGGCCGGCGACGCCGTTGCCATGCGAGGCAAGATCGAGGGCAGGAGTGTAAGCCTCACCATCGATACGGGGCTGCAGGATGGTATAAACGTCCGCAGATCGGTCTTCAACAGGCTTGGAATGTCGCGCAAAGCCATCGCTAGTGCGAAAGGTGGTCTTTACCAATACAGTATGTACAATTCCATGCCGGTTGAACTCTACCGATTACAGCGACTCGACCTGGGCAATGTCACGATAAACTATCCCATCGTAGCTACGCACACCAACGAAAAATCCGATGGCCACGAAAAGGACGCCGTGATTGGCTGGCAGATCTTCAGCAGAGTCAAATCCATATTCGATTTCCCGGGCAAACGGCTATACCTCATCACGGGTCCGCAAATCTCCGAACCCATGATCTTCAATCGTACCGGTATCTGGAACTACGGGGACCTTGTTACTGAGGTGTCAGCAGGCAGCTCTGCCGAACGGCAGGGTGTCAAGCCAGGCGACCGCATCATCGCACTCAATGGTAAGAGATATGAGGATACGACGCCGGTTGATGTTGACACAGCTATAATCGGGACTACCGGAGATCGACTGGTTCTGACCCTGCGCCGCGGAGGCCAAGTGATGAAAAAGCGCATCGAGTTAAGGGAGATTTTATGGAATCACAAGATACCGTGGCCAGTGAAACCGGGGAACACTGCAGCGACCGATAAAGCCATTGTGCGAGGGGCTCAATGACAGGGAACCGGACAACATCCAGCCAGGCTCAGCGGCTCCGTAGGATTGGTTGCCTGCCTTAGCTCTGGGCAGCACGCGGTCCATCACCAACAGCAGCCAGACGGTTACAGACACAAAGCGATACGATACCTTCGGCATGACCGTGGCATCAACTGGTTCAACCCCCCGTACAGGATAGGTAATCCTGTACGGAATGCCCGAAAACAGTGTGTACGCGGCGAAGCCGCCCGTAACTGCCAGGCGACAGATGCAGATAGCGGGCTGCAACTGCTTGGACATCGCTATTACGACAGCAGCATAGGGAGGTTTATAAGTCGGGATCCCGCTTATGCTGGAGATAACTGGTATGCGTACTGCGAGAATAATCCGCTGTGGGAGGTCGATTCGAGCGGACTTGACGGCGACGAGCTTGAGACGTCCAACGACCCGGGCTTGGTTAGGTCTGGCGGTGTCGCACCCCCGCCGCCTTTAAGAGGGCACGAGCCGCCAGGGCCGGGCGAGATTCGATCGCGTCGCGCCTCGGGGCACGATGGCGACGACGGTCCCACGGACTGTGGCAAATTCACAGCGGAGATAGTTCGTGACGACGACCCTCATTTCCCGAAGACCAGTACAGGCAAACAGTGGCCGTACATGAGGGACCATTGGAAACATCATGGCAACACACAAGACGGCGACCCGAAGGTCGGCGACGTTGTAATATCGATGCCTGGGGAGATCCCTAACAATAGTGGATACGGCCACACAGTGATCGTTGTGGGCAAAGAGGGTGATATTTGGATAACAGAAGAGGCGGCCACAGGCAAAGTTGCGCACGGACCAGAAGTACGGAGGCGAAGCTCCAAGAATTTCAAACGACAATTCAAGCACTACGGAAATCCGGAAACGTACTAGTTCCACGATCCAATATGTCTCACTGTTAGCTTGTGGTGCTTCTGGATATATGCGAACGCACCACAAGCGTTCCATGCAAGCAAATGTACCGATATATGGTATGGAGAAGGTTTATGTACACTACAAGGATTGCAATTCACCTCAAATCGATATGGCACGCGGATGCGCTTGGTCGGCCTACACTTCACATGCTAATGGCTTTGTTGGTTGTGGTTGTGGCAACTCGTAACGGTGCACTAGCAGTGTCTGCGCCGTCGAGCGCCAATCTAAATCAGGTGTATTCGAGCAATGTCGCACGCACCGATGCGCTCACTAATTCGTTCTTGTCATCCACAACGTCCAGAAACCCACTATTATTGCTAATGGAGTCGAAGGACCTGAAGAGCAATGATCGCCCGGTGGTTGTGGTATCTCCAGGCACGGCGCCTACGACATCGATTGTGCAATTTGGTAAGAAGACACGCATCTCGTACCTGTCTTGGGCCACTGATAGGAGATCCGTCTTGCTATTTCAGGGCGTTGGCTTACCCGTTCTGCAAGCCGAATATAACTTTGAGAGTGGGACCTTTGGAAAGCCAAATCCAATAAAGCTACTTCCAGTGCCGCGACAGTCCAATCTGCTAACTTCGCAGGACCTCAAAGGAACCGGATTTGACTGGGGAGACGGCGAGGTTCTGTATCGGGCGCTCAAACGCAATGGCATCATGGCATTCGACGTCCGTAGGGGGGGTTGCTACATTTCTTAAGACGGCCGGCAAAGTCGACCACTTCAGCGGACGAGTTGTGCGATCTCCCGACGGGCAGTGGATCGCCTATACAGTCAATACGAATAGGATATGGGCGAGGCCAGACAATGTGTACGATAACCTGTATGTAATGTCGGCCGCAGGTGGGCCATCCCAATCCCTGGGCCACGCTGCGTTGCCCTGCTGGTCTACGGACAGCAGCCACATTATTGCCATCGATGGCCCAGCCGATGGAGGTGGAGGCAGCCTAATTCGTTACACATTGCATAGCGGCCGATTGATCGATCGCACCTTAATTGTTAGAAAGACTAGAAACGACGTACGGGGCGGAGCATTCAGTCCCGATGGTACGAGTATCGCGATTTTGGGACGCGGCATTCCTGGTCACACTGACAAACCTGTTCTATATTTAACCGACGAGCTCGGTAAGTATCCAAGGCTGCTCGCTGACGAATCGCAGACTCACTTGTCCTACGAGGTGACCTGCCTTTCGTGGTAGATGGCTATCCGTTTCGACGTGACCGGAGGGATAGTGTACCCAGTGACACCAGATACCATCCGTGGCGACACGGATATTCGGAAATTGTCAATATATTGGTCCAGGCGATCCAAGGTCCCGCGATAACGTGGGTATTACATTGGGTCTGTTCGGCGGCCCAAGAGTTGTGCGCTTCAGTTATTTCACATCGCAGTCTACGGCGCGATTCTGCTCGAAAAGCATGGGAAATCGGTCCAGTGGACCGATTTAAGCGATCTTTAGATCGCATCCTGTAGTTTAACGCTCACAACCGAAGGCTTCGGCAATACCGTCGCCAGCACCGGATCAACCGGAAGCACCTACGGCTTCGCCGCCACATCGGGCTACCGTAACGACGGTGACGCCGGACTTACCAAAGTTGGCTGCCGGTACTACGATGCCCAGACTGGGACGTTCACAACCCGCGATACCTACCAGACCCAGAAACCGTATCTGTACTGCGAGCACGATCCGGTGAATGGGTTGGATCCGAGCGGACACTGACTTCTGGTCATACGTTGACGCTGGGCTTACCACGGTTGGCGGAGGCGTCGGTTTGGTATTGGGAGGTGGTGAAACATTCGGGCTTGGATCCGTAGGTGGTTTGTTCATCGGCGGAGCATCAGGTCATGGTCTAGCCGTAGGTGCAAAAAAATATCTGGCACCGGTGATTGTTAACCTGCCAAACGAAGACCAATGGCAGCGCGAACGACTGAAGCGCGGCAGACCGAACATACCACCTCGGCGCGTCCTGCCTGGATCCAACGGCCACATTGTGCTAATGCGGGACGGGACCACATGGGAATACGTGCCGTAAGCACCAGCAACGGAGCTGAATACCGCTAGCGTTGGACATTGTTGCCGCCCTGTGATGGTGTAGCCATTCGGTACCGTCCAGGACGGCAGCATATCCAATTCTCCCAGCCGGAGATTGACAGTGGTATGGCGAACCCAAGGTCTTCAATCGCGATGGCGTAATTGGCGCGGGAGTGAGGGAATATGGACGATCGTAAATGCCTACATCTTAGGACCAGAATACGCAGAGAAGCTGTAGGTTTTTTTGGGGTGCTTTGTATCTGGCTCTTCATATATCACCTGGATTGTACCTGGGAGCACGTACGTCCTGATTACTTCCGGCACCTGATGCGTTTCGCACCATTCATGGTATGCGTGTACGTGCTAACAATTGGGTCCATGCACCGTTTGGCGAGACGCCGCGGCGATAATCCCTCCGCTAACCGCGTTTCGGGGTCAAAATAATACCCGGAAGGTGACGACAAGAATCGCTACTCTGCGGCGTTCGACTATGAAATGGCGACCAATAACGGAGTGATCTGGGATTAATTCGATCACTCGCCCAGGTCTCTGCAACCACCAGCTATGGTTACGATGCGCTCGGGCGCAGAGTAAGAACCGCGGGCGGTACCGAGACCGATTTCCAGTACGACGGCGATTCTATTGTGCTTGAAAAGCACGGGAAATCGGTCCAGTGGACCGATTTAAGCGATCTTTAGATTGCCAAATTGAATAATACACTTATGGCAACAGCCTGATAAGAAAGGATGGTGAAACACCACTCTTTGACGGCCTCGGCACCGCCAGAGCGGAGACAAACAGCAGTCAAATCATGCCGGGGTGGGCATGATTTAAGCGATCTTTAGATCGCATCCTGCAGTTTAACGCTCACAACCGAAAATTCGGCAATACCGTGGAGCAAGGCCCGGTATTCGAACGGTCTACTGCCTACCCTGGCAAAGCCAGAACAAAACGCAATGCGCATCCCGTTCCCCGAACTTCTCCCAACTATTGGTCCCATATCGCCAACTCCATTTGGTGATTTCGCGGGCAGGGGACTCATTGCGCTTTCTGCCAGCTTGTTTTTATCCATTCATGAGATAGGGTACATTGTCAGCTCCTGACCTCTCTCCGCTTCTCCCCTCGTGGCGCGGGCGCTGTGGGCCACGGGCACAGGAGAGTCTTAAGGGACCTGTTGCGTTGGATCAAGCGCATCTAAACTCGCTGAGCGGCTGTGACCGGTTTACCCACAATCCCAATCACGAACAGGACACGTAAACCATGACAGATTGCGTTTGTAAGACACCGCCTTTTGACTACAGGGACTATTACGAACAGGAGTTAGGGATCGACGAAACGAACTGCCGGTATGCGGAGGTCTCAGTTCTGACCTGTAAAGCGTGTGGATCTCTGTGGTTGCGATACCTCGTTGAGTTCGAAGCGTTCACCTCGTCCGGAAGATGGTACCGTGGGCTGATAACTCAAGCGATGATCTCAACTATCACCCCTGAGACCGCAATAAGCGTGCTCGAATCTATGCCATGGTACTTCTACGGTGGAAGCTTCTTCAATAGTTATGGTCAGCGCGGGTCCGGACATGTTATTGCGGATCTGATGGGATAGTCTGCTCCAGGGCAGTCGCCGGGTTGTTACCGGACTTTCTGCACGATCCCTCATACTAAAGCGGCCGTGTGAACCGTCCACGCCACCTCACAAGACTCCTCGCTTCGCATCAACAGCTTCAGCACTCCGTCCGCGTCGATTTCAGCGCTTAGTACCTCAGCGCGTTCAGCATCAACCGATACAAACCGCCATCCATTTGGCACAAGAACCGTAAGTCTGGTAGGATGATTGGCCACGAAATCGGATTTGCCTTCTAACGCTCCTGTGTCTGCGTCCCACACAACCTGTTTGAGACATGTTCCGCCCTGGGTGATGTGCCGATCCGTCGAGAGAAACTGCGGTCTGCCGGCGGTGAGGTGAATTGCGAGCAACAGGTTGGATCTAGGCGCGACCGTGGCGCAAAACTCACAGGAGCAGTAGCCCAGAAATCGGCTGTTCCAGAAGTCATAAACTACGTATTCCCGCTCATCGTCCAGCCCGAGTTCGGCAAACTGGAAGCCTCTATTGCGCTCCTCATCATCCCAATTGAAGATTGAGACCACATCCCACGCTCCGAAGGACCGTCTTATCTTGAGGTCCCAGATAGGCTTCATCTCACATATCGGAAACAGGTCGAGCGGATGAACATCGCACACGGGCAGCGCCTGTTGAATCAGGCGCATTCGATCGGGGGCTAATTCGCGCAGTTTGTCTCCCGAGAACATCACCAGACCGGGCAGCGCCACCACGGTTGCCGTGATGCGAGCCACGTCAAGCGTGTGGTAATCCCCCACCAGCAGAGTATCCGGATCGCCATACCACACGATGTTATGCACAAACAACTGCCTTAGAGTTACGCTGGCCTGGCTGAGCACGTTGTGCCAATTTGAGGGCTCACCAGGAGACACAATATCGCCGCCCAACCGTGCCGCATCCCCCACAGCCACTTCGGGGCCGGTATAGTGCCCGTAGCAGCAGAGCAGCACTCGGTCTGGTCCGATGCCTCTGCGTAATGCCTGCACACAGAGTTCGAACGGATTATCGCAACGGCGGGCGAAGGCGGCGCGAACCTCATCCAGTTCGTAGTACAGGGCCGAGTAGTGTGGGGCGAAGTTGGCCATGCCGTCGATCTTGAAAAACTCATAGCCCCAATCATCCGCCATCACGCGATGCATCTGTTCCAGATACCGCCGGACTGCTGGCTGAGACGGATCCAGCAGGAATCTTCCGCACCAGTTGCTCAGGGGTTTGCCCGCCGCATCGTGAAGAAACCAGCCGCGATGCGCTTCATACCATTCGCTGCTGCCGGTGCCGAATGGCGCGGTCCAGATGCCGGGAACAAAGCCCAGTTTCTTGATCTCTTCAGCAAGCCATTTCATGCCATGTGGAAACTGCCCTTCGTGTGGCTGCATGCTCAGATGATCAAAATCACGGACCGGCTGAGTGTCCGAGCCCGCCTGCCAGGACTCTATCGACCAGATCGCAAGCCCGAACGGCTTAAGCAGTTCTGCGCCAATAAGGGCCTCATCAAGATTCTCTTTCTCGCCTGCCTGATCAAAGTAGACATTCCAGGACATCCAGCCTGTTGGTGGTGAGGGGCATCGAGACCTGTCAATCGGAGTGTAGTACGGAACATAACTGCTGCGATAGTAGTCTTTTTCTATCTCAATTGTGAGCGCGGCGTGACCGGCGGACTCCGGCCGCGATTGCATTGCAACGTGAAACGAGATAGGCTGCTGGGAGTCGGCGATAAGATCCGTATGGATCGAGACATGCTCTGCTCTTAATCGAAGCAGGGTATCGGTTTCGGGGGCAAAGAGGCTGTCATTCAGGGTGCTGTCTGCGGGACCCGAGGCCATCTGCACAACATCAGATCGCTCCGGACAATCTGTTCGGCAGGCGAATGCGCCTGGCAGCACAACCACGCCGTTGAAGGCAAGTGTCCCGCAGTAGGTCTGGGCCGGCCGGTGCAATGCCCTCACGGTAAGTGCGCCTGCCTTGCCCGAAAACTGCAAATATCCCCGCACGGTGCCGCGGGCATCGCACAGAGCCAGCCGGTTTCGTACGGAATCTCTGGGAAGTGAAACGGTCCATGGACCATCGCCACTGGCGTTGGACGTGAACGTGAGCTCACCTCGAACTGAACAGCCCGACCCGCCGTGGGTGCACTCCAGAATCGCCGTGTCCTGCCGAAACGCAACCTGCCAACCTGCAATGCTTCGCGTCCAATCCATCTTCGCTTCCATCTTCTGCTCCAAACCGCAACCCACCCATTAACTACGGCACCGGAGGTGTATGAACGCGAACGGCACTTAGAGGTGTGTGCGCGTCACCAGTGATCTCAAGCGTATGCTTGCCATTGGAGAGGCCCTGCGCTACCGTTACCACCGTTTCTATGGTCTTGTCCGCAATCCTGGGAGACATAAAACTATCTGCGAAGTGGGCGACAGACCGCCAATGTACATCGAAGGCCGTCGGAACGGGCTTGATTCCCGGCAGCGCCAGTGAGTACTCCACATTCCAGTCCGAAGGTTCAATCACTACCCGTCCGGAGTTCGAAACGAAACGCTGATCCGAGCGGCCAGAACCATCAGGACCGGTTTTGGAACCGGACAGGGTAAATGTGAAAAGCTTGTCGTTAGATGCATCTTTGGTAACGTGCATCGACCACTCCTCTACGAGGGGCAGCTTCTCGCTATGCATCTTTAAAATGACGGGCCACTTTCCGCCAGGTGTGGCCAGTGCCCGAGTGAAGCCGTAAAGCTCTGGTATCTCCGAAGGCCGCTTACCATCGATCCGGATCTCCGCAGGCTGAGCTTCGCCAACTTTCGCAATCAGGTCGACCCTGTTGCCTTCAAACGGCAGTGTCAGCTTCCCATCTCGCCACTTTAGCGCTTTGCCAACAGTGTAGGTGTGCACTGTGCTGCAATTCATCGGGTCGATCAGCACTCTGCCGGCTGAAGTGGGAACCAGGTAAGCTTTGACTATCTCAGCCATCAGGTAGTTGCCGAAGTCGTTCTGATGTACGCCATCCCGAAGTAGCTGAGATGCATGCAAGTTGTTATCCTTGAGATACTGTTTCCAGAGATCGCGCTGATCCAACAAGGCGCAGCCATAACTCTTTGCCACCGTTGGCAGCCAGAGATAGTTCATAAAGGAGTTCCAGATCTTACCATCTGGCCGCAGTTTCGCCGGGTCGGTCTCTTCGGTCAGATCGGAGTCCTGCGTTATGTGGTCGGTCTGAATCAACACCTCGGCGGTCGTTCTTTGCCGGGTGCGCTTTATGATGTTCTCGTACTCGTTATGGGCGCCGTAAACGTGGAAGATCATCAAATCCGGGTAGAACGGATACAGATCGGTCTCAGCAGTATTTACCAGTAACTGGGATGCGAATCCGCCCAGCGCCCTGTTCTCGATAATGAGGTTGGCGTTGGGATAGCGCCGCTTGAGGTCATCGGCTACGATTTGCCACCAGTTCTGCTCAGTAATCGACTGGCCGTAGAAGAGCACTCTCACGGTGTTGTGATGCGCGGGCGTGCTGGAAGCAAGCAATGTTATTGTGCGCTCTATTCCCAGACCTCGCGTTTTTGGGTCTCCCAGGTTTCTTACTACCGGGTAGGTCGCGGTTTGAGCAAATACTGAGGAGGACAGCAGCACGCTGATCCCGATGAGTTTAAGCATTAGATTGATCATTTTGAAGTCTTTTTGAATGAAACGTTCGGGTTGCCAAAGCCGCCCCGAATTCCGTGTAGTACGCCATCCTTCAGGCGGTAGTGCTCTGTAAGAGTGGCTCCCTGAAAATGTGTAACGGCAACCACCTCGCCCGATGCATCGATCTTGTAAGTGCCCTTTGCCATCTGCCACTTGCCCTTCTCCATGAAGAAACCAACCGAGCAGGAGGTACCGCTACGAAATTCTACAGGACGATTATGGTCTACAGCGCACACCCAGTGGCCAATGATCTCATGCTTTGCATCTGGCGCGGCATGGCATAGCGAAGTGGTTAACAACAACACAAGGCACACAACAATCAGTCTCATTGCGGATCTCCTCCCCTAAACATATTCTAGATCCCCCTCACCTAGCCTAATAATGTATCATATCGTGGAATTGCTAGCCCTGAAAGGGCGGTCAATGATAGCCCCTATTCGCTGCATCTTAGCTCCCGCTCAGCGCGAACAGGGAACCCGGGGTGAAGCCCCAGGAATCGGTGGCGTCAATATCCCCATTTCTCTGCGAGCGCGCGCCGCAGACGCCCGCTCGCAGGGAAAATTAACACCGACGGATACCCAGGCCTCCAGCCTGGGCTGTTATATGCCGCACCTTCGGCGCTCGAAAAGATATGAATCATAATTAGCGCCTAACCACCCCTACCAGGGAAGAGGACTCGATACGCGCACTCGCATCGGTTATGTTGGAGCGTCAGCATCGCATTGGATCTAATCACAAATGGTTATTCAATCGGATCAACTGGCCGATATGTACAGTAACCGGCCCTGTAAGCCCCGCGGGATCCGGGCTGGACATAGGTCCAGGGCCGGAGATCGTCCAGGTCTTGCGCTGCGCTTCAGGCAGACCGGCGTCGTAAGAAAGCCGGTTGCGCCACGTATTGGTCACTTCGACTCGAAGCAGATTTTTGCCTGCGCGTATCTGCTCGGTGATATCCAGCCTGTGAGGTGGCGCCCACGTTAGCATTGCCGGACCGCCGTTGACGCTAATAGAGGCAATTGCCGCCACACCTCCGAGATCGAGCATAGCATTCAACCCGGGCGTTACTTTCTCTATCTCAAACTCCGTTGAATAGACTGCTGTGCCCGAGAACCAGCGCGCCTCCGGGAGATCGAGATCAGACCACGGCATGAGTTTGGCCAGATCCAGATGCTCGGGCGCACCCCAACCTGCTGGAATCGTAAGTCTCCATGCGCGGTCCAGGGGAATGGTTCGGGCACGAGTAATGTGCGCCACAGTGGGCTTGCTGTCACCACTATCGATACTCAATACTCCGTTTTGCCAGGCAACCGGATCCAGGTCTTTGTAAAGTGTTACCGGTGCAAGCGGCGCAGCCTGAGCGCCTTGAGCAAAGGAGATAGACTGGTTCTCGGACGCCCGCAGCGTCTGTTCACCGGCGGCTGTCTTCACACGCACCACCAGCGACTTCACATGTTTTAATGCCGGATCTCCTGCCAATGCGTTTGTTGCGCTGACAGAGCCGGCGCCGGAAGCCAGAATTCGGCGCACGACATCGGTAACGTCAGCCTGAAGCTCAGGCGTGCCTTCCACCCCGTAGATTGCAGAAATAATGTCTGGTCGCGTAACCACCCGATGCGCCGGCTGGTCCACGTCAATCAGGTTCTTGCCAGCAAAGTCAATCCTACGGATAGGAACCAGGGGCTCTTCGTTACCGTGTCGAATGACCACGAACCGAGAAGCGCCTGGTTCCAGGTTAAGCGTAACATAAGTGCGGTCTGAGACTGTTTTCAACAGCGATGTAGCATGGATGGATCCCGATATGGGGTCAAAGATCTCCACATTACCCCTGGCGCGAAGCCCGATGGCGCCGTGAATTGCCGCCTCACGGCCTGCCGCCACAAAGTAGATATCGGCATCTGCAGTGCGTCTGTGGCACCACCGCAGCCCGTCCGGGCCAATCAGATCGGGAGCCACTCCCAGCCTGCTTATCGCCGATTGGATATCGCCGCCTGCATCCCAGATGATGCGGCCCTTGCCAACTTTTCTGTCTCCGCTCGGACCTGGTTTTGGTCCCCATATCTCCGCCTTAAGATTGATTATTCGTCTTTCCGATTCCGGGCCGCCCTGCAAAGAGGCGCTGCCTGTAGGCGGTGCGCCTACAACCATCGCGCCATCTTTCAGCAGACGCAAGATAGCCGCAAGCGTTTCCGGTGTGGTTCTGCTCACGTCTTTGAGCCACAACACGCGCCAGGCAACACCCTCCGGCGTGCGAATAGCGCCGGGAGTGGCGCTCATCCTGTGCTGCAAAGCATCTGCGTTGCAATAATCATAATGATAGCCGGCGGGGAAAGGAGTATCCTGCCTGGGTTTGTGATCCACCTCATCGCCCAGAAACCAGAGCACGTCCGCTACAGGATGGCCCTGCTGCAGCATCATCTCGCACCGTGCCACATAATCGGTGAAACCGTGCATGTAGGGCCACCATGTCTGGCCCCGCAGGAAGGGCGAGCCGATGCCTGCCCCGAATGAGGTGCCGGGAACCACTCCAATGCGTGGGTTATGCGTGTAGGTATGAAACACGACCTTGTTTACGCCCTGGGTAAGCGCCTTGTCCAGCGTCGCCTTCCATGTGAAGAAGCTCTCATCGTAACGCAGATCGACCGAAGTTAGCGATTCGGCGGCGATCTGCTGTTTGCCGTAGATGTGAGCTGCCGAAGCCGTAGGGTAGATCGGTTTTGTCTCGTCTCCGCCGCGCTGAGGGCAGTCCGGCCACCAGAACTCGCACATCGGTATATCCGGCTTGCTCAGGTACCGCAGAATATCGCCGGTCATTACATCGCCAATCCCCGTCTCAAACTGGGTGGTCAGGTGGCGTTCGTGCGCCAGTCGGGCCGATTCGCCGTAGAACTGATCGGTAATCAGGTCGCTCTGCGTCAGTCGCCAGTCGCGCAGGAACCGCTCTGAGCTATTTACGTCACGTACCACGTATCCGGCGAGCGCTGGCAGCCAGGGACGCAGCGCATAGCCGCGCAAGCCCGCAAAGAGCCTCTCCATTGACGGCGTCCAGGTCTGGCTCACGCACTCCCAGCTATCCAGTACCATGCCGTTTATTCGTGTCCCAGCGGGTCCAGTTGGCCCCGATATACGCCCTATATAGTGCGAGAAGTGCAGCCGAACGGCCTCTGCATCAAATTTGTCTACTTCCGGACCGGTTGCCTCCGCAGGCGCGGGCCCGTTCTTTGCGCCGGTATACACGTGCCCGAATCGCAGCACGGTCCAGTTGCCTGCGGGAGCGTTCCATTGGAGCCGACCGCTCGAATCCATACTGCTGGTCAGGTCGACAATTCTGGTTGGATCGATGCAGGCGATTGCCGGGCGCGGGATTATGCCCCCGCCATCCAGAGCGCGCAGGGTGTACCCGGCTTTGCCCTCCCAGTCGTCTGTCCTTGCGCCCCCGTACAGCTTAACATTGTCCAGCACGATGGGGCGGCCGAGTTGAAATCTAATTCGAAACCCGGTGGACTTTGTGTCCGGTATGGCGAGGGTAAGCGGGTAGCTATCCTGCCAGTTGGAGCGGGGAACATCGCGGCGAGACACCGCCTGGAAAGCGCCGTCTTTCATCGCCTCCACAATCAGCTTGATGTTCGGAGTGAACTCCTGCGCATGAGTCATGCGAGCGACTGATGGAAGCTCGATGCACCGCACGACGACAGGCTCAGCAAACCGCAAGTCGATATGGGATTCGCCAGGACCCAGTTCCACGGAGCCGGAGCCGGCAGCCACTGCTTTCCATTGCGCCGCATCACCGCTGCCTGTTACCTCAGCCGGTACAAGTGAGTGGCCAGTATCATCAGCAGGAGTCGGAAACGCGAGCACCATCACATCCCTGTAGTCTCGATTTGGATCCGCAGCCATGTCGGAGGGAGCCAGAGTAACGTTAACCGGCGCGCCTCCCCGTATATCGGTTCGCTTGCTTACCAGGTGCCGCATCGCCTTGCTTACAGGCACCCAGGGTCCGCCCGCCATGGACCAGCCGGCGCAGCCTTCCATCGCAAACTTCAGCCCCAGTCGATCGCATTCGGATGCTGTGTGGGCGATCATCTCATCCCATAGCGGCGTCAGGCAGACCGCCTGAGGTACGCCCGGCCACGGCCCGCCGAACTGGCCATTGAAAAGCTGAACGCCGGAGAGTCCTCCGTGTGCAATGGCTTCAAGATCGGCGGTAATACCCTCCTTGCCGATATTCCCGCCGATAAAGTGAAACCAGGTTTCGGGGCGGTACTGCTTTGGCGGATTTTGAAACAGCGATGCGCGCGCGGTGGTGGCGGCGGACGACCGGTTTTGTGATTTATCTGCAGTTGACATAAGCAGCGACAGGGCAAGTAAGGCGGACATTGGCATGATTGGCTACCTGAAAGCGATTGGATCTGGTCTTGATCACTTTGTTATAGGGTCTGTACTGATTCATCATTTAATCTTACTTTATATTGTCCCAACTATCCGTGCTGTTTTGGCTTCTGCCACGTCTAAATAGATACTGATTTCCGGCCTCTGAAGCTATTTCACTCTGTGTCCCTCGGCTGGAGGATATGCAGCCATGAACCTTCTTGAGTGTTTTCGTGTGGCGTGGCGTGGTCTCACAAATAACAAGATGCGTACTGCGCTTACCATGCTCGGGATGATCATCGGGGTCGGTGTGGTCATCATCGTCGTGGCAATAGGCGAAGGCGCGAAAAAGTCTGTGACGGATGCCGTCAACTCCATGGGTACGAATCTGCTCAACATTAGCCCGGATAGGAATAAACTCAAGGTTGGTACAGCCGCATTTCGTGCTTCCTCTACGGCCGTTACAGCTACTGCGGTTACGAATGCGGCGGCAAGTACGTCTGCGTCCACCACTACTGCTGTGTCATCCATTGCGTCTGGCACACCCCTCAACAGCCTGACGCTGCAAGATGTCAAGCTCATATCGAAGCTCTGTGCAACTACCGTCGATGGCATCGCCCCGCAGATCGATTCTCAACTGCCGGTGCGCTATGGCAGCGTAGATACCACGACAGAGGTCGCGGGCACCACAGTTGATTACCCTTACGTGAAGAACGCTGACATGGCTAATGGACGATTCTTTACCCAGGACGAAGTTGATGGAAATCTAAAAGTGTGCGTCGTGGGCCAAACGGTTGCAGAACACCTTGTTTCAGACGGTCCACCCGACCTGACAGGCAAAACCATAGCGATCAATCACCAGAGCTTTCATGTGCTTGGGATGCTCGCGCCAAAGGGATCTGGAGCCGGAGGACAGGATCAGGACGACATCATCCTGATGCCGATTTCTACCGCGGAACGGCGCATTCTAAACCGGCAGGCACTCAACAACATCCTTCTTCGCTGTACTACAACGCAGGTGATGCCGCTTGCGCAAGAGCAGGTAACCGCGTATTTCAGAATCAGACACCATCTTCTGCCGCCGTTCCCGGATAACGACGACTTCCGTATCCGCAACCAGACGCAGTTGCTGGAGACTCAACAGAACATCACAGGCACCATGACCACGATGCTCAGCATGGCGGCCATTATCTCACTGATTGTGGGTGGAATCGGAATCATGAACATCATGCTGGTATCAGTCACCGAGCGAACGCGTGAGATTGGCATCCGCAAAGCAATCGGCGCCACGCCGCGCGACATCATGCTCCAGTTCCTGATTGAAGCAACGATTATCTCCCTGATCGGTGGGATTACAGGAATTGTCTTCGGCATCATCGGTTCCAACATTCTCTCCAGCATGGCCGGGTGGAAGACAGTGATCAACATGTCTGCGATTGTTGCTGCGGTGGTTGTGTCCGCCGGAGTTGGTGTATTCTTCGGAATCTATCCTGCAAGCAAAGCGGCGGCACTTCATCCAATCGATGCACTGCGTTTTGAGTAGGCCTTTCCATTGACCAGACAATACACAAAGCGAGAACTGATGCAGGAGGCTGCGGCAGCGGGCTTCGGCCTTCTGCTGCCTTCGTCTCCAGCCCTTGGCAACGCCACTCTGTTTACGCCGCAAAGCCCGGGTTACAACCAGTTAAGACAGGGGTTTAACAAACGGATTAGCAAGCACCCAAAGGTCATAGCAGTCTGCCGCAACGCCAAGGGTGTTGCAGAGGCCGTCAGCTATGCTGCCCACAACAGGCTGCCGGTGGCTATCAAGAGCGGTGGTCACAGCTTCGAAGGCTTTAGCTGCAACAACGATGGACTGGTGATCAATCTCTCCCAACTCAACCAGATCGAATGGCTAGATAGCACAATCGTGAGAGTGGGTCCCGGCGTCACGCTGTCACACCTGTACGATAATCTGCTGCCTCAACACCGCATAATTCCCGCGGGCTCGTGCGGAGGCGTTGGTATTGCAGGGCTGACTCTTGGCGGCGGTTATGGCTTCTTCAGCCGTACATACGGACTTACATGTGATAGCCTGATGGATCTGAAAATGGTGGATGGCAGGGGGACAGAGCACAGGGGCGCAGCCGATCCGGAGCTTCTGTGGGCCATGCGTGGTGGTGGTAACGGCAGCTTCGGAGTGGTTACTGAAATGGTTTTCAAGACACATCCCGCACCGCTCAGCTTCAGAAGCTATCGGTTCAAGCTAAGCAGCCTTGATGGGGGTACTGCTGCACATCTATTGGAACACTGGTTCACGCTCGCCACAATGCTGCCCCGCTCCTGTTTCTCCGCTTTCGTGCTCAACGGTAAGAGCCTGGTGATACTGATCACCGACTTTGAGGCGCCCACGCCGCAACTGCGCAGGGTGCTCGATAAAATAAGCAAGATGGCCCCGGCCGCCTCTACCGGGCGGCCGCAAAACCTGGCAGCCGCTCTGAAGATCTACTACGGCCGACCCGCTCCTCTCAACTTCAAGAATAGTTCTGGCGGCATGTATCATGGGTATGATGACATTCGCAGTTGCGCCATCGCTATGTTGAATATCGTAACAACCCATCCAGGCCTGATGTATCAGGTCAATACGCTTGGCGATACGATAGCAGACCCAGGTTTCGAGGCCGCCTCCTGCTTTCCATACCGCAGTCGACCCTTCCTGTCCGAACTCCAGTCCTACTGGACAACGCCCGCTCAGGAAGCCACCCTACACAAAGCCTTCCGGCAGGTTCAGAACCTGCTTTTTCAGAATGGAGTTACGGCCCACTACGCCAACTACCCCGACCTCGATTTCACCGATTGGCAGCACGCCTACTACGGCGACAACTATCCGCGCCTTCAGGCCATAAAGCGCAAGTACGACCCCGGCAATCTATTTAGGTACGAACAGAGCGTACGAGTATAGTACTGCGTCCTTACTATCTAGCTCCCTTGTGTTTCCGCACCAAAGGACAGCATATTCCCATCGGGATCGAAAGCTACGAAATCCCGCATGCCGTACGGATAGTCATACGGTTCCTTATCAACTCGCCCGCCCTTAGCTACGATCTCCGCATAGCACGCATCTACTTCGGCCGGCGTATCCAGAAAAAAGTAGAGATTAGAACCTCCAACAGGACGATCGAACATTCCTCCGCCCTGCGATAGATGGAAGTGCACCTTTCCAAGTACCATTCCTGCGTAACGTTCCTCGAATCGAAACTCCTCTGTGCAGCCCAGAACTCCGGTGTAGTACGATATAGCGTCTGATATGCTCGAAACGTGCAGAACGGGCGATGCAGTGCAGGGGTTTGATGGCATTGGGTTCTCCTTTTGTTTGCGTGCTATTTAACGGAACCTGGAATCACAAGCAGGGTGATAGATTCGGCCGGAACAGTAACGCTTAGCGTTCCGCCAGAGATCGAAATGGCAGGCAGCGGCTTGATGCCGGCTTCGGTTAACTGATATTCAGCGGCACTTGTGTTAGAGGCAGCCTGCGTAAGAGCGATCCTTATCCGGGCGGGATCGCCTGGCCTCTTGTTCAACAGCATCACGGTTATCGGGCCGGATGCGTTGTTCTGGGATGCAAATCCGCTAACATCGTCCGGATTTCCTCCTGTACAACTTACGGATATGTTTCCAAAGGCGCCGTTCTTACCGTCGTAGTTGCGGAACATCTGGATAGCCTTGAACGCAAGGGTATTGGTTGCCGGGCAAGTCCAGCGTGTTGCAAGGTCAACGCCTTCTCGACCGAAAATGCCCAGAATGTCGGCCTGCGCAAGCGCACCGCTCATGCTCTTTTCAGCGCCCCAGTTGTACTCAGTCACCCCTATCTGCGTGCCGGGATAGTTCGCTGCCACCCACTCCTTCATTCTTGGGATGAGCTTTACTTCGGTGTTAATCCAGGACTCGTCTTTGTATGCGGGGTCCCAGAGTGCGCGCGTTGATCGGTTTCTGCGCAGCTTCGTCTGCTCGCTCACATCATCACTGCCCACACCCTGCGCCTGGGGATAGAAATGCAGTGTGAAGATATCGAGAAGGCGCTTCCCCGATGTCTTCTCTGCAGCGGCAAACTGCTTCAGCAGCCAGGGCATGATGTCTACATCGCCATGGGCCGTGCGATCGGGCTTGGGCTTATCCCAACCATGAGTTCCACCCCATTGGGAATCGTAGCCAGAGTAGAGATAGTTGGTCCAACCCCACTCCTCGGGCCCTCCGACTTTTGCTGCCGGATCAACCGATTTTACGAGCTTTGCGGCGCCGAGCTCCTTCGCGAACAGATCCTCCATCTTAACACCTGTCGGAAAGACGTCCCGGTGGGTTCCCTGCCATATGCCGGGCTCGTTATCCAGCAGATAGTAGCCCACACCGCCCTTATCTGCTGTGCCAAACGTTGAAGTAATGTGCTCTAGCCATCCCTTTTGAAAGGAGATATCCACGGGAATATTGGCGTCTGCGGGATCGTTGCCGGAGATCTCTTTACCATCCTGCTTGTTGCCATTGCCCATATCCGGATGGCCCGATTCCGTTTTCTGCTGCGCGCCGTACTTTGCCACCGAAAACGACCAGAGGGGCGATCTGTCGGCATTGATTTTGGCTACCCAGCCTATGATCGGGATGCTGACGATGCTCCTGGCCTTCGCCGAGTTGTTGCCCTTAACCCAGGTATCCACGCTCTCGCCCGGCGCAGACCCATTCTCAGGATGGCTCATAAAGAACCAGTCGTTGCCCGAGTTGGTGCAGTTCTGCTTCCAGTTGTAACGTGTGGTGGCGTTGCCGCCACTGCGGTTAATAGGAGAGTTCAGCAGCTTCAACTGCTCCGGTGAGGCGAAATTTACGCCATAGATCAGTGGGGAGATGGGATGCCGGTTTTGAGACACATCCACGCGGATAACAACCGTATCCGATGCCTGATCCGCACGTAAAGGCCAGGTAGTCACTGCTAGCAACACGGCCGGTACTATGGCTGCCACAACCACCTGCTGCAATCTACGCAACACACCACTTGTCTGTATAGTATGAACGGTCATCGTTCTACCCTGTACCTTTCCGAGTCAGAGCCAAAGGCATTCTTAACCGCCCTCACCCTTCCCTCTACTCCCTCTACTCCCTCACTCCCTTACTCCCTTACTCCCTTACTCCCTTACTCCCTTACTCCCATGGCCTTTTTGCTATCTGCAAGCCAGTGGTCACGTAAATAGGTGCAGTTCAGTATCTTCTCCATTAGATCTGTTGGCACGTAGTAGTACTGGTTCGAGGCCTCGAATCCAAGGCGCGGGTCGGCAGTCTGCAGGTCGATCATGCGTCGCGCGAGGGCAATCTCGCTGTTAAGCAGGGTCTCCACTGCTCCAGCATTATCTCGAAAGTGAATGTACTGCGCCGTCTTCATACCATTTCTGTGCAAAACAAACTGCGCCTGATTGGCCACACTCTTGCAGTGGATTGCCACGGTCTCCGCTATGCCAAGCTCGCTGCGCAGAGCCGCTTGCTGCTCAGGCGTGCCGGTGTGTTTATCGGCTTCCTTCTTCAGGTCCGCGATTGCAGCATAAAATCCTTCTGCAATCTTGTTGAGCTGCGATGTGAAGATCTCGGGCGGATAGACCGCTCGCCAAGCATCAAGATCGTCATAGGGAAACCCTACCATGGTCGCATGGTAACCGGTTGGCTCTGACCAGAGCAGGTTGGCGGGTCCATGCTGCATCGGCGCAGTGTAGACCATGCCGATATGAAATGGGAACTCCGAGAAGGCTGTGCTGAATGCGCGCCAGGCACTTACTACTGCAGGCGCCGCATCGCTGCCAAAACGATGCGCTGCCACGGTATTTAACGCATCGTCCGTAGACATACCGCCGAACACTGCGCCAACCACCTCCAGATTGGGAGATGGGTAACCGCCCAGGGTCCACCCCAGCATGGCGCCATCGAGCGCGTGAGATTTCAGGTTGGAAGCATGTTGCGCCACGTTTGCCAGTGCCGGCACATAGGGCACAGCAGACATCTCCCAGGAGTTGGCGGCCTGTATTTTCGCAAACGTCTTAAGGCCGCGATCGTGCGCAATCTGCCAGTGGCGCACAGCGCGTGGTCCCGGACCCACTGCCGAAACGGAGTATTCGCCGACGGTGGTCTCGATTCCGCCGCGATGGATCGGAAGATCCCATTCGCTCACGCTCATCAGCGCCGCTTCGGCGGGAAGGCGCTTTATCGTCTCCTCGGCTTCTGCCTCCGGCCAGCCCCAGTCCCATGCTATTAGCTGCGTTTTTGCGCCCGCTTTGTGAATGCCCTCCACAATAAGCCCGTTCACTTCGGCGATCACCTGCGCTGCACCGCGCGGCGCGCAGCGTGGGCAGCTCTTTCCTGCGCCGTGCGACCAGCAGTTGGTGAGGTTCTCCGAGGCGGTTATGGTAAAGAATCCCGCGAGATCCGGTACGGCCCCGCAGATAGTGGCGATGGAATTGGCTATATAGCTCTTGACTTCCGGAGCGCTTGTGCAGAGCGCCGCATGATCCCCCTCAACCACGCCCTTCAGATCCGGGTGGGAATCGAAAAACGCAAGCGGCAGTGCACGAGGCTCATTCAGGTAGAGATAGATGCCTATCCCGTGCCGTTTAGCCCTTGCTGCCAGCTCCTTCAGGTTCGCCAGGCGCTTCTCGTACTGCTCACTCTGATGAAGATCCCATGGGAAGGGAGCGAGCTTAGGCAGAACGCCCTGCAGCCACACGCCATTAACGCCGGCCGCCTGCAGCTTTTTGAGATACCCCTCCGGATAGGGGTCGGCACGCTTGTCGAGCAGCGGATCGCCATATAGAGCGAAGTAGGAGTAGCAGAACCGGGGCGCTGGTTGCGGTCCATTCGCGACACTGGTCGCTTGCGTCTGGGAGTGCGCCGGATCTTTCTTGAGATCCTCAACGAATTTGAACAGCGGCGCATCCGGCAAACCCTGCGGGAATGCCCTGTGCACGATGCTCGCAATCTCCAGCTCGCGCTTTACATCGGCGGCGGACGGTGCACGGTAGTGGATCGGCTCACATTTTGGTTTGAGGCTGCCGAGTTTGATGTACAGAAAATCGTCCTCGCGCAGGGTGTAGGCAAGGTGCTCGGGGGTCCAATCCAGCAGCTTCAAAAGCTGATCGTAGGGCAGCAGATGCCAGTTCCGCCGGATCACCGATAGGTGAGAGCGCAGTTGGCGATCCGGTGAGATGCGGGGTGGGTCCGGCAAGCCCATCGCCTTACCGACGTGGATAACCTCCTCGGGCTTTGCTCCGATCGCGGCAGCGATTCGCGCTGTGGGAACCAGAGACCAGTTGCGCCAGACGTAGGCATGCAGCGCGTCTGGAAAATGGGGCATGGCCACGGGAGTTGGCGCCGGGCCAACGGGAAGATCAGTTATAAGCATCATTGCTAATCCCAGAAGAGCGAGCATTTTTAACGGGCACCTCTGTTAATACAGGCATGCAGTTTACAGGACTGCTGACATGGAGTTCGAGAGAGAGCGGATGGTATCCTCTTCTTGCAAGTCCGTAAGTGCGAATCTCCGCTGTGCGTCGTGCGGTTACTCGATGTCGGACCAACACAGCCAAGGTAGAAAACAGGGATCAGGGAAGAGGGAACAGTAAAGTGCCAGTGTCAGTGTCAGTGTCAGGACAATACAGGGACCAGGGATCAGGGAACAGTAAAATGCACCGATCTGGTAGGCCACCTCTTCGAAGTAGCGCAAGTGGAAGACCAGGGAAAAGGGAACAGAGAAATGCGTGCTTCGGAGTGGGCATCGCGCCTGAGTCGCGCAAGTGGAAATCTGTAGTAGGTTCTCCCCAACATTGCGGCGGTTACATAACGATGCCGCAGAGACCGTATAGCCGTGCTTGCTAACGTAGTACAATTCAAACATGAAAGATAAAGTTCTAAAAGCGATCCAGGATGCGTTCAGCACAAACGATATTGATGACCATCTCGAAGAGCGTGGTGATCGGGTCTACGGAACCGTTGACGTTAACGGCTCCGAACCTTTTGATGAGTAGCCCAAATCGACACGGGATGGCTATTTCTTGGCTGCCCCACCGGACGACTTTTGCTGATCAGGATTGTCCTCATAGAAACGGACGAAGGGGTACGGCTCAGGTCCGCCCTTCATCTCGGTCTCCGTACCGTCCCCGGCTACTACGGACCATTTATGTTGCTTCAGGTCCAGCCGCCAATACGTCGGAATTTCACGATCTGGTGTCCTATTTACACTATCGCGCTCACTATCATTTAGAATCAGGTGCAGCCTCGGATTACCGTTATCGTCCGCGTCGGTACGCAACCCACTCACTCGGGAGAGACCGATGACGACGTTAACTGCGTCGAACATCTTGTCCTCTGCCGGCCACAGGTTCTTGTCAAATCTATCCCAGGACAGACGCGTATGGCGGCGGACTCGCTGTTTATCCACGGCGTAAACTTGCCATTCCAGTTCCGAAGGACCATCTGAATCACCCATAATCACGAACAAGCGGCCGTCGGGTCCCGTGAAAATGTTGGCCACCATGCTGCTAAATGGGCCGTGCCTCCAGTACGCTAACATCAGCAACTTGCCCCGCCGCTGCGTACCCATGGAATCCACGAGGTAGACACACCTGATTCGAAACGGTGAAGCTCCCCAGGGCACCTTTATTGTCGTCTCCGGTGAAAAGCCGTTGACGTTTTCATCATGCAACGGTACGTCCCATAGTGTTAGCGTATGGTCCGTACCCTGCGCCTTGTATTTCGCGGACGCCAATATGCGTGCGGGTATCTGCGGGAACGACATGTTCTGTTTCCTTTCTGCGCTTTTCTGTGTGAACGATATTTGCGCGAATGCGGGTGAAGTTGCGGTCAGAGTTGCAGCACATAAAAATACCCATGTATGCGTAACATTGCGCCGACGTATATTCATTGAGTTT
>Ga0364886_10366_pt1 | contig 23941 bp, 21 predicted proteins | sample ExccelJu500001D3_4_FD_206926 | JGI IMG/M metagenome (GOLD analysis project Ga0364886, IMG submission 206926) | Enriched cells from Trout Bog Lake Hypolimnion, Wisconsin, USA - BchlTB.July23.5000.01.D3 | ecosystem: Environmental > Aquatic > Freshwater > Lake > Hypolimnion/Profundal zone | place... | reverse complement strand
GGATTCAAAAAACATAAAATAGCTTAAAAACAAAAAAGCTTCACATTTGTGAAGCTTTTTGCGGAATGGACGGGACTCGAACCCGCGACCCCGTGCGTGACAGGCACGTATTCTAACCAGCTGAACTACCACTCCGTTAGCCCTTTGGATTTCTCCGTTTGGGATGGCAAATATACGCTTCCTTTTTAATTACACAAAGTGTTTTTTAAAAAACATGCTTTTTAATAGCTATTAGCCTTAATAACAGGTGCTTTTACTTTATTAAAATTATTTAACCGGTAATAAATACCTGTTTCCGGTGGTGATAATTTATAAATTCGGCCACCAGCAGGTTGGGTACCCAGCTTAAAAAGGCAATAATGATGTAGTTATTGGCAAAACCTACCCCGTTGCCAAACAGCGTAAACGACCATATATAAAAGCGCAAGGTAACAGCGGCAAATGCCAGGGCATAACTGCGGCGCATCATTTTTACATGGTCGTCAATTCGCCCGTTCTTTATGAACAGCCAGGCAGTAAGGGTAAATAATACCCATAAAGTATTTTGCAGAAGGAAGGAAATAAAAACCCATTTGCCCCGGTTTATAAACAGTGTCATAATATAAGCGCCGGGCGCGGCAAAAAACAATACGCCAAATACATAAAGCTTACCTAATACTTTATGCAGGCCCCGATTACTATAAACCGTTTTCGAAAATTGAAAAAAACCGGCCAGTAAAATAATGCTGCTGCCGATAATATGGCAATAAAAAGCGGGCAGGTACCAGCCTGTATCAACCGCAGCTTGTTTTATCCGCAAAAAAGCACTGTTGTTTTTAAAATCCCAATATTGCAAAAATGTACCTGCGCAAAGCACCAAAACCCAGAAGAAAGCGAAATACCAAAGTATTCTTTTAGCGATTTTCATTTGGATGCAATGGCGTTGGATTTGGCATGTGTTCCTTTAAGTTTTTGGTTGATCCAGTTAATATTGTATTTGTCGATTGCAGTAAGGGAATCGTCAACGGAGGCATTAAAGGTAGTTTTGAGCGTTCCATCACCATCGTAGTTGTTTTGATCGGCAAATATCTCCATCCATCGCTTATCTTTAAATTGGTACTTATATTCCGCATATATTTCATTCTTCATATACCGTAACATTTCTGGTGTGACATAATCAATTGTTTCGTTTTTTCTTTTATTGTAAGGCCCCAAGCCACTCAGCATTTTATAACAAGAACTTAAATAAGAATCGTCCATCTTAACATATTTTGTAAATCCAAAATTTCTGCGATCTGGCAACTCAACCAGTTTATCATTATTCACAGTGTAATAATGGTAATAAGCACCCCCGGCGATCGTTTTTGTAGAATCATAAAGTTCAAATGAAAGAACAGCTCCAGATTTAACTTCAAATAAAGAATCATTAATTGCTTTTATGTTATTTACATCGCAAACGCCTCCTAACGATTCTCCGCCTTCCTCTTCCGGGCTATAATCAACCGCTATTTCCTGGGTAAAAACTTTATTGTTCTTTTTATCAATAACGACGACATTTTTGGTGTCATAGAATTCTGCCCTTCCTCCCAAAAAGTAGTCCCTGATAGTATAAAATGAAGCTTCTAACCAGTTTTCCGGCGCGTTGATTTTTCCTTGATTCTTCACTTCGAATTTTTCGTGAACCTCTGAATAGTCGCCTACGCGTAAAGGGTTCTTGAAATCTAAACATCTTCCAACGATATTTAAATCAACAAGGTACGATGGCGGCAGGTAAACAGCGCCATTATTATAGCGTGAATTATATTCGGTGACTACTGAAAGTGCATTTTTGTATAAATCAAACTGACTTCCAATGTTTTTAATTTTTGGAAAGAAATCGGTTAACTTCAAATCAACCTTCTCAGAAATTGTCATGTCCTTTTTAAGATAATAATAACTTAAGCTATCTTTTAAAACAGCCAAATTATTATCATCTTCAATCGGGAAAATCTGTTTATAATTTACAGGTATGATAATCGTTCCCTCCAAATTATAAAATCCTTTTTTATCCCCTTTCTCCACCTCAATAAGACCAGGAAAGGTGCCGCTTATATTATGTATAAGATCGTATTCAGGAGGAATGATTTCTTTTAGATCAGGATTAACAAGTCCCATTTTATATGGTTCAATAAATGAATCTTTAGTATGATTCCTATTTGGGTTCAGATCCTTGTCAATATCCCATTTGCCTTTTATTACATAGAAGAACGTTTTATTGTTAGTATAAGCAAACCATATAACACTATCATATCTGGCTTTCAGTAGTTCAGCCTGTTTAAAGGAGGCTAATGTGGTGGGGCTAAGCTTTACATCAAAATAGTGATAAACACCCAGGACTGTTTTTTTATACGCATAGTAAGCTGTGAAAAAATCTGTCCTTTTTATGATAAATGACAAATAAGTTTCCTTTGAAGCTACTCCATCTTTACTAAAAACAACTTTTAGTTTAGCTTCAGATAATCCCTGATTTAAGAATTTAACTTTACTATCGTCAATTTTTAAGTCAATTTTAAAAAGGGGCTCAATTTTACCATTTATATCTTTACCAGTTAGTATATCAATAAAATAAGGCAAGTTTTGAAAATCGCCATCTTTATCAAAAAAGGTTAATAAAGTATCTGAATTACCCTGCTTTAACTTGTTGTTAAAATTGTTTAAAAAGCCAATTATTTCTTTTTTTTGGGGATTTGACGGCGTGCTCCTCACATAAAAAAATATGCCGGCCAGCAACAAAACTCCCGTTGCGCCGATAAGGATAGGTTTGATTTTCATAACCACAATATAGGTTGTTTTACATTAACAGGAAAATATTATTGCAAGCGCAAAAGATTTATTTCCGCACATGTACCATTGACAGCTATTTAAACCAAACAGCGGAACCCTGGAAAATAGAGACAATTGTATTTTGTAATTTTTTCGTTAAAAATATAACGAATTGCTAAAATTTCATCTTTTCTTCATAAATCAAATTCCCGACGGCAAAAAAATTTGTGATTTTCAGATAAAAATCTTTACATTTATGGCATAGATTAAACAAACCCTGGCGCGATAATATATTTTAATTTAAGGTAGTTAGGATCCGGGGGGGTGATAAATTTTAATTGTAGTTTTTTTGGGGAAAGCCGTTCGCCTTTTGGCGAACGGCTTTTTGCTTTTTAATGTGAGTCTACCGGCAGTTTAACAGCTTTTTTAAATGGCTGCAGGTAAAGTAATGGGATAGAGAATAACATAACAAGCCCGGAGATCCAATATGCATCGTCGTAAGTTAACAATAATGACTGCCTGGTTACAGCGCCCTCAATGGCCATATAAGCCATGTGCAGTGCATCAGAGGCAGATTTACCTGCGGCCATAAAACCTTGCTGTAGCATATTGAGCCTTTGCGTAAATGCATTGTTATACGGATTTATATGAACCAGCAAATCGCTGCGGTGTTTTGCTGTCCTTATATGAATGATTGTAGTAAGTACTGCAATACCAAATGAGCCCCCTAACTGGCGCATCATATTATTTAAACCGGTACCCTGACCCAGTTCGGGCCCTTTAAGGTCTGCTATGGCAAGTGTAGTCAGCGGCACAAATAATAACGCCATACCTACACCGCGTATCAGCAGGGGAATCAGCACATTTGTTTGGCCAGTTTCCAATGTTGAGTTGCTTAACATGGTGGTGAACACAAAGAACAAAAACATGCCTGCTGTAGCCATAAATTGCGCAGGAATCCCCCTGTTAAGCATTTTTCCGATAAATGGCATCATTATAATGGTACACAGCCCGCCGGGGAACAATAGCTCGCCGGTTTGCTGTGCGGAGAATCCAAGCAAATTCTGGCAAAACACCGGGAATACGAAAACAGAACCATATAAGCCAAAGCCCAGCACAAAGGATGTAAACATCCCCACCGCGAAACTTCGATGCCGCATGATGCCAAAATTCACTATCGGGTGATCAATGCTGAGTTCCCTCCATATGAACAATATTACGCCCAATATGGCTGTAATTGTAAGAACGGTTATGTAAGGCGTAGCAAACCAGTCTTCCGATTCGCCTTTTTCAAGGATGGTTTGTAAACTGCCTACTGCAACAGCCAGCAGTGCAATTCCCCACCAGTCAATCGGCCTTCCTTTCGCTTCCTTGGGCGTTTCCCTTATAAACGTGTAAGCGCAAAACGCCGCTATGGCCCCAACAGGTATATTTACATAAAATATCCATCTCCAGGTGGCGTGGTCGGTAATATATCCGCCTATGGTTGGCCCCACAGTTGGGCCAACAACGGCTCCCAAACCAAATAATGCGGTTGCGGTGCCAATTTGTTCACGGGGCCAGGTCTCCACTAATATAGCTTGCGAAGTTGATATTAAACCGCCGCCGGCAAGCCCCTGTAAAATCCTGAAAACTACCAGTTCATTAAGGCTGGTTGCATTGCCGCACAAAAAGGAGGCTATGGTGAATACGATGATGGAAGTTATAAAATATTGTTTTCGTCCGAAGCGGCTGCCAAGCCAGCCGGACATAGGTAGTATAATTACGTTGGCAACAGCGTAACCGGTAACAACCCAGGCAACATCCTCAAGTGTGGCACCCAGGTTACCCTGGATGACAGGCAAGGATACGTTTACTATCGTGGTATCGATCAGCTCCAGTAACGAAGCTACGATAACCGTAATGGTAATGATCCACTTTTTAAAGCCAGTTTCAGCCATTATAATATTTTTATATTATTTTTAATTTATGTTCTCTTTAGTCCATGGTCGATGGACCATAGGCCATAGCCAAAAAAATAGCAGGACTTTTGGGCATTAACCATGGACTATCGACCATGGTCTATGGACTTAATCCTTGTAAATCACCGACACACTCACGCTCATTCCCGGGCGTAGCTTGTCAAGATCTTCTTTTGATCCGTTAATTTTTATTTTTACCGGGATCCGCTGTACAACTTTCACGAAGTTCCCGGTAGCATTATCGGGTGGCAGCAACGAAAATTTAGCGCCGGTTGCCGGTGCGAAATTGTAAACAACGCCCTTCAGTTTTAATTCAGGGTAAGCATCAACGTCAATATCCACTTTTTGTCCGTCGTGTATTTTATCCAGCTGTGTTTCTTTAAAGTTGGCTGTGATATACAGGCTATTATCATTGACGATTGAGAACAAAGTTTGTCCCGGCTGAACCAGTTGGCCAACCTGAACATTCTTTTTTGATGCAATCCCGCTTGCCGGTGCTTTCACAATGGTATAGGATAACTGCAGTTTTGCGTAATCAACATCAACCTGTTTCTGACTTACCCCGGTGTGCGTTACATTCAGTTGATTTTTTGTCGCACCTACCTGTTCCTGTGCCGCTTTGTACTGGTCCTGTGTAGCCCTGTAGGTTGCCTGTGCAACATCAAGATCTGCTTTAGCCTGGTCAAACTGTTGTTGCGTAACGGAGCCGTCTTTCACAAGATTAGCATACCGCTGGTAATCTTTGCTGACTTTCTCTAAACGTGCCGCTGCCGATTCAACCTGTGCCCGGGCACTCGCTGAGTTGGCATCATTAGCATAAATTTGCGATTCGCCAACATTTATGTTTGCGCTTGCGCCTGTTTCGGCAGCCTGTGCCTGTTCAAGTTTAACCTTATAGTCGCGGTCATCAATAGTTACCAATACCTGGTCTTTATTAACATGCATATTTTCCTCGAAATAAATGCTGTCAACATATCCGCCAACGCGCGCAACTACCGGGCTTATATCGCCATCAATCTGCGCGTCATCGGTATCAATGTGTTTGCCATAGTATATATATTCTTTGATCCCGAAAATGACCCCTGCAACAAGTATCACACCCAAAATAATGGGAAGTACTTTATTTGGTTTCTTTTTAGTTTCGTTTTCTGGTGTTTCGTGTACCTTTGCCATTGTATGTTAATTGTTGATTTAGTGAATTATTGAATTAGTGAATAGGGGAATGGATAATTGTTGAATTATTGATTTAACTGCTTTTTAATTATTTGCACATCTGCACATCCACTCATCCGCATATTTACTTGTTAAGTTTTCCGGTTGATTTAATCAGCGTATAGTATGCCAGCCCTGCATCGGCTTTAGCCAGTTCAAGATTGATCTGCGCCTGGTAAAGCAAGGTTTCCGCATCCGCCCGGTCGGTTGCTGATGCTATGTTGCTCCTGTATTTTGAGTCGAGTATTTTATTGTTCTCACCTGCCTGCTCTATAGAGGTTTGCAACAGCTTTATCTTATCCAAAGCCATAACATAGCTCTGATAATCCTGATTTACTTCTTTTTTAACGTCATTTACTTTGATCGCCCTGCTAAAGCTCAACTCTTCACGTTGAATTTTTGCCTCAGCCACTTTGTTTTTATTGTTCCACAAAGACGAGAAATCCCAAGAAAGGCTCAAACCAACGGTTATTGGTGTGATAAAAGTACCAGACTGCGGAAGCGGGTTGGCCTGCATTCCTATATAATAGGCGCTTGCCGATGCCCCAAGTGTCGGCAATGTGTTTGCCTGCACATTTTTGATGTTTGTTTCAGCGACTTCCGAACGCAGGTCAATTTGCCTTACTTCAACGCGGCTGGCCAATGCAGTATCAATATAACCCGATAAAGAACCAATTTGCCGCTGATCTTCATTAATAATGTTAATCATCAATTGGGTTGTTTCGGGTAAACCGAGCATTACATCGAGGTTATAGTTAACAATTTTGCGGTTGGTTTCCAGGTCAATACCATTCAGTTCGATATTTGAACGCTGTAGCTGGAACCGCAATACATCATTTTTGGTAACCAGCCCCTGTTCAAAAAACCTTTGCGCCTGGTGAATTTGCTCGTCGATGGTTTTTAAATTTTGCTCAACAACTTTCTTGCTTTGCAAAACCTTGTACAAAGTATAATATTGACTGATGATGTCATAGGTGATCTCATCCTTGTCATTTTCCGCATCCAAACGGGCAACCTGGGTCAGCAGTTCTGTTGATTTTTGGGCGTATTTAAGTTTATTGGCGCCAAGTATGGTTTCGTTTAAAGATGCTGTTCCCAAATATGCATTGTCATTTTTTGGCAGCCCTAAAGTCATCGACCCCAACTTGAGTGTGTTGTAAGGTATTTCTGCTCGGTCATAGCCAAAACTTGCCTTTCCGCTTGGATTAGCTTTGTCTTTTGCCTGTTCGTACTCCGAAATCGCCTGGTCAATTTTCGACCTTGAAAGCTTAACAACATTGCTGCTTTCCACGCCAAGTTTAATGGCTTCATCAAGGGTTATAGTCCTGTCCTGGGCCATTGCGGTTTTTCCAAACAGCAGAGTCATCAGCATTACAGGAATAACAAAACGCTTAAAATTTGTGGTCATTGTTTTAAATAGGTTGAGGGGTGTATTATTTTTCATTGTCATCGTCATTCATTAAGTAAGCTTTTAAAAGTCGTTTCAGGTATTTTTTTATTCTTGGTTTAAGCTTTTCTTCTAAAAACTTTTCGTCGCGAATATCGTGCCCCAGTAGTAAAGAAGATATTTGCGGAGCATTAATAATATAATTTTTTGTGCCAAAAATGGTGGCGATTAATAATTGTGTATCTGCACCTTTATGAAAGCTGCCGCTTTTAATACCCTCATCAAAAATCTTTTTGAACTCCAATACATTGGTCATCAATATTTCGGTGATCTTGTCGCTAAGATCAGTGCGTTTGCTTAACGAAATCTCTCTGTTTATTAATTTTTGAAAGCAGTTGTTTACAATAATGCGGTCAACATATTTGTCTATGCACTTCTCTAACTTTTCCCAGGATGAAATGCCTTCGTTCCCAATATTTTGCAGCAACGCTTGAAATGATGAGATCTTCCGTTCAAAAACTGCGAGGAACAATCCTTCTTTCGAGCCGAAATAATAATTGAGCATGGCCATGTTTACCCCTGCTTCGCCGGATATCATCCGGGTGGAAGCGCCATCAAATCCAAGATCCGAAAACACTTTTTCAGCGACATCCAGGATATGGTCTTTCTTATCTACTTTTTCTTTTTCCATTGCTTTAATAGTTCAAAATTAATCAATCGATTGATTGCTTTAGTCATCTATTTGTAATCTTGAATTAAGTTGCTGGTAATCAATAAGAAAAAATTAATCAATTGATTAATTAAAGTACGAAATGGGATTATTACCCTGCCAAAAACTTATCAATTGCTGCTGTCGCGCTTTCATACCGCTCGGGCCCGGCACCGGATATAAGCGAATAATTTACATTTAAAGCGGCCAGTTCGGCATGCCAAACGTCCATGAAATGATCGCGCAGGTGGGGAAAATCGCGAAGCGGATCTTCTTCCCAGGGGAGGTCGATATTTAAAAGCAGGTAATAATCGTAAGGATGTATTGGTAATTTGTCGAGCACTTCCTGCGGCGATTTGCCAAAAGAATAATCGCTCCAGATCTTTACAGTAATAAAAGTTGTGTCGCAGATGAGCAGGTTGTTTGCCTGCGGCAATAGTTCTTTTTCAAGTGCCAACTGCCCGTAAAACATATTGATCTCATCCTGCCAGGTGGGCGGTGCAGTTAGTTTTTCGCAATATCCACGGGCATATTCAGGCACCCAAACAGTATTATAATGTTTAGCCAGGTAAGCCGACATGGTTGATTTTCCCGTTGATTCGGGGCCTACTATGGCTATTTTTACAAGTTCGGATTTTTGCATTATTTAATTTATCGATACTATTTACCGCGTTTCCAAAAGAGGCCCATCGGCTACTGTCCCTGTATCTTTTTTATATTCCCTTTTCCAGTCAACGTGGCCCATCCATGCCAATACCAGCAGAATTATATAAAGTATTGCCGTAACATACAAGTTTTTGTAAATGTACAGCGGCACATAGCAGATATCAACCAAGATCCACAGGGCCCAGTTTTGCAGTACTTTGCGGGTCATTAAAATTTGGGCTATAAAACTCACGGCAGTGCAAAAACCATCAATATAAGGCACATTGGTGGGCGTAAATTTCTTTAAAAACAAGCCCAGTAAAATTGAAAGAATAACAGTTGTGATGATCACCAGCACATATTCTTTTGTATTTAAGCTGGTCACAGGCTTTTCATGCCTTTCTTTTTTCTTCAGCCAAAAATACCAGCCGTAAATGCAAGTGCCGAGGAAATATACCTGCAGGCCGGCATCGCCATAAAGCATGCTTTTATAAAATACAATAGTATAAGCCAAAACGCTGACGATAGCCACCGGCCAGTTCCAGATGTTTTGTATTGCCGCAAGGTAAACGCAGGCTATGCCGGTTACTGCACCTATCCACTCTAATGGTGTTGTTTGATTAAATTCAGCGACAATATGCTGCCCTATTGATAATGCTAATGCCTGCATAGGGCAAATATAGAAAAAACCATCGCCCCCTGTCTTAATGGGCCCCTTAGTGGCACTGGGAGTACTAAAATATTACCAAATCTTCACCCGTTTATCAGGATCCAGCCACATTTTATCGCCTTTTTTAATATGGAAAGCTTCGTAAAACTCAGGCACGTCGGTAAAAGGGCCATTTACCCGCATAAAGCCGGGGGCGTGTTCATTTGTAAGGATCTGACTTGATAATGCTTCCTTTCTTTCCTGCCCGAGCCATCCTAAAGCATATCCAAGGAAAAATCGCTGAACAGGTGTTAGGCCATTGATCGGTTTTCCTTCTTTGTATTGTTCTGTTTTCTTAAAGGCGTCAAGCCCGATAACAATTCCTCCCAGGTCGGCAATATTTTCTCCCTGAGTAGCTTTTCCGTTCACATGCAGGCCATAAATACTGTACCCGTTAAACTGGTCGATCAGCATTTGTGCACGTTTGGTAAATTTCACCGAATCTTCCGGCAGCCACCATTCTTTCAAATTTCCACTGGCATCGAACTGCCGCCCCTGATCGTCGAAGCCGTGGGTCATTTCATGGCCTACGGTAGAAGCCGCCGCATAGCCATAAACTACCGCGTCGTCTAAATCCTCATCCTTAACACCGGGAACCAGGAATTGCGCTGCCGGCAATACAATTTCATTATTCGAAGGATTATAATAAGCATTGTAAGTTTGCGGGGTCATATCCCATTCGGTACGGTCAACGGGCTTACCTAATTTAACTGCATTGTACCGGTGCCAGAAATTGTTGGCCCTCATTATATTCAGTGCATAAGGACCGCGGTCGATAGTCAGCGATGAAAAATCTTTCCAATGATCAGGGTAACCTACTTTGGGATTTACTTTTGCCAGTTTATCATAAGCCTTTTGCTTTGTTTGCGCACTCATCCAGTCGAGTCTTTCAATATGCTCTTTAAAGCTGGTGCGCATGGCTTCCACCAGGTTTACATAACGTTCCTTGGTTTGTTCATTAAAATATTCCTTTACAAAGATCTGACCGAGCACTTCTCCCATTAACCCGTTCTCGGTATCCAAAACCCGTTTCCAGCGCGGCAGTTGCTCTTTGTTTCCATACAGCACAGTGCCGTAAAACCTGAAGTTCTCCCTGTCAAATGCTTTACTCAAACTGGAGCTGAATGCTGTTACGAGGTTTTTGCGCAGGTAGTTTTTCCAGTCTGCCATGCTAAAAACTTTAAGCGCTTTGTTCAATGCCCTGTAATATTCGGGCTGACCAACAATTACGGTATCCACATTTTTGTAGTCCATTTTCTCAAACGTACTTTTCCAGTTAATATCCGGCGCAAGTTTGCTCAACCCGCTCAATGGCATTTTATTGTAATTGTGATAGGCATCGCGCAGGTCCTCTAATTTCCTTGAACTGTCCGCTAAAAATTTTTCAATGGTATAGGTGTTTTTACTTGCAGCAATGGCTTCATCCGAACTCAGGCCCGACAATTTATAAACTATCGGTAAATGTTTTTCCTGGTAGTCAGTCCTTATGTCTGAGCTATGCTGATCAGTATTAAAATAATAATCGCGGCTCGGAAGGCCAATCCCTCCCTGGTATAATTGCAGCATGTTTTTGCCGCTGTTCTTTGCATCCTGCCCAACCCCGGCTTCAATGGGTGTTTCAACCCCAATGGTTTGCAGGTGGGCAAACTCATCAACAAGGTCATTAACATCTTTCAGCCCCTCAATTTTACTTAATTCTGTTTTTAGTGGATCAAGGCCTTCTTTTTCAATATTTGTGGTATCCAGCCCACTGAAATAAAAATCGCCTATTTTTTGGGTGTTACTGCCTTTTTCGGCATTGGCGCTTAGTGCCTCGATGTTTATTTTTTTAAGCCTGTCCCTTAATTCTTCTTCTACCACATTGCCTATCCCCCAAGATGAGTAAGCCGCCGGAATCGGGTTTTTTTTAAGCCATGCCCCATTGGCATATTTAAAAAAATCATCGCCGGGTTTTACCAGGGTATCCAGGTCCTTAAATACCATGTCATTTTCCGCATATTTTTTTGATCTGTCTGTACATGCGCTCAACATGAAAACGCCAACGGCACTTATGAGGATAGCGCCTGCTAAAAATTTAGAAGCCATAATTTTTAATTTTTGTAGATAATAAAATACAAGGCATGTATAATATAGCATACAACGAAACGACACCCTGCGTTAATACGAATCAAATTTAAAGCTGCAAGCTAAAAATAAAAATTTAACTATGTAATATCCTATTCTGTATTGTGTTCAGCGTTTGTTATTTTCCCCGGCTTTGCATTTAATTTTTGATAAATGGAATTATGGCTTAACATTTGTACTTAACTGGTCAGCCCTGCAGATAACTTATGAAAACGATAAATACATCTACCTATGTAAAAATTTTGTTTTGACTTCTCAGACGCCCAAGCTGGGTTTTTTTGTTCTTTGTTTTGGGTTTAATCAATAGTTTAAATTAATTAGGGGAAAGGGAGCTTCAAAAGAGCTCTCTTTTTTTGGGGATATATTTTTTACTATGCATGCATAACATTATTTTTGTCCGTAACTTTAAAGACCTATGAATTTTGAACTAACCGAAGAACAACTAATGATCCGCCAGGCAGCGCGTGATTTTGCCCAGGCCGAACTTAAACCTGGTGTAATTGAGCGCGATGAGCATCAAAAATTTCCGGCGGAGCAGGTTAAAATGCTCGGCGAGCTCGGATTTTTAGGTATGATGGTTTCTCCTGAATACGGCGGCAGCGGTTTAGATGCTATTTCTTATGTCTTAGCCATGGAAGAATTATCAAAAATTGATGCCTCCACTTCGGTAGTTGTGTCAGTTAATAATTCATTGGTTTGTTACGGGCTCGAAAAATACGGCACCGAAGCACAAAAGCAAAAATACCTTGTACCCCTCGCTAAAGGGGAAAAAATAGGCGCTTTTTGTTTATCCGAACCCGAAGCAGGGTCCGATGCTACCTCGCAAAGTACCACGGCGATTGATATGGGCGACTACTATTTGTTGAATGGCGTAAAAAACTGGATCACCAATGGCAGCTCAGCATCAACTTACCTGGTGATAGCACAAACCCATGCAGAAAAAAGGCACCATGGCATTAATGTTTTGATAGTTGAAAGAGGAATGGAGGGTTTTACCATTGGTGCGAAAGAAAACAAGCTTGGTATCCGCGGTTCCGATACGCATTCCCTGATGTTTTCCGATGTTAAAGTCCCCAAAGAAAACAGGATAGGCGAGGACGGCTTTGGTTTTAAGTTCGCGATGAATACGCTGGATGGCGGACGGATCGGCATTGCTTCGCAGGCGTTGGGGATTGCCTCCGGGGCCTATGAGCTGGCTTTACAATACTCCAAAGAACGCAAAGCATTCGGGAAAGCCATTTCCGAACTGCAATCTATCCAATTTAAACTGGCCGACATGGCTACAGAAATTGAAGCGGCCAGGTTGCTATGTTTTAAAGCTGCGTGGCTGAAGGATAAAGGCCTGCCTTACGGACAGGCCAGCGCAATGGCAAAACTTTTTGCTTCAGAAGTTGCTATGCGAACCACCATCGAGGCGGTGCAGATCCACGGCGGCTATGGCTTTGTAAAAGAATACCACGTGGAGCGCTTAATGCGCGATGCGAAAATCACACAGATCTATGAAGGCACATCCGAAATTCAACGAATTGTCATTTCGAGAGAGGTGCTGAAATAATTAAATAAAATTTTGATAAGTTTGGACATGTTCATGAAAACACGACAAATTCTATCAGTTTTATTACTATTTGCCCTTTGTGGCACAGTTTCGGCCCAAACCAAACTCCAAACGGGGACCTGGCGCGGAGCTTTAAAGACATCGACAGGTAACGAACTTCCCTTTAATTTTGAGGTTAATGATATTGCAGGTCAGCAACAGCTGGTAATAATTAACGGTGATGAACGGTTAAAAGTAACCGATGTAAAAGCAGCCGGCGATTCGGTATTTATACACATGCCTTTATTCGATTCGGAGTTCCGTTTAAAACTTCAGGGCGACAGCCTGGCGGGTAGCTGGATAAAACATTATGGTGTAAGCGATGCGGTTATGGCATTTAGCGCAACACCAAATGTTGCCTGGCGGTTTTTTAAAAATGACGAAAAGCCTTCTTTTGATGTTACGGGCTTATGGTCGGCAGTTTTTGGTGAAGGGGATACCCGGGAAGAACTGGTTGGCGTATTAAAGCAGAGCGGTTCAAAATTAACAGGAACTTTTTTAAGCACCTCCGGTGATTATCGTTACCTTCAAGGTACCATAACTGGCGACCAGTTATACCTGTCGTGCTTTGATGGCGGCCATGCGTTTCTGTTTACTGCAAAAATAAGCGATGCCCGTACTTTGACCGATGGTAAATATTTTTCGGGACTTTCGGGTTTTGATAAATGGAGCGCGGTAAAAAATGATAACGCCAAACTGCCGGATGCCTATTCATTAACAGTTCTGAAATCGGGATATAAAACCATTGATTTTACTTTTAAAGATCTTAAGGGTAACAACGTTTCACTAAGCGACAAAAGGTTTAAAAACAAAGTAGTTATCGTCCAGATCTTAGGCTCCTGGTGCCCGAACTGCATGGATGAAACCAATTACTTTGTCAGCAGCTATTACAATAAGTATCATGATAAAGGTGTAGAGGTCATTGGCCTCGCTTATGAGCGTACCACTGATTTTGCTAAATCACAAAGAACGGTACAGCAATTAAAAGCCCATTTCAATGTACCCTATCCGCTGCTGATCACCGGCTTTACGCCATCAAAAGGCGATCCTGAAAAAAGCCTGCCTATGCTGGCTGATTTTAAAGGCTTCCCAACTACTATCATTATTGATAAAAAGGGAGAGGTTCGAAAAATACATACCGGCTTCAGCGGTCCTGGTACAGGCGTTTACTACACGGAGTTTATCGATGAGTTTCAGAAGCTGACGGAAGATCTGCTGGCGGAGTAATGGCTAACGCCAGATGAACACAGGAGCAAAAGGGGTGTCATGGTGAGCTTGTCGAACCACAGTGCGCGGGGCTTACGGATGCTTGGTAAAGGACAAATACTTTCAAATGAAACAATATTTTGTTTACATATTGCTGTGCAACGATAATTCTTATTATACCGGCATTACAAATAACATTGAATCTCGTTTGTACGATCATCAAAACGGCAGTGATCCCAAAGCTTATACCTTTAAAAGAAGACCGGTAAAAATGGTGTTTTATGAAATGTTTTATGATGTTAACCAGGCGATAGCATTTGAAAAACAAGTTAAGGGATGGCGCAGAGCTAAGAAAGAAGCTATAATTAATGGCGATTGGCATTTACTGCCGGAGTTGTCAAAAAACAATATGTGAATGCACGTCCGTATAGCATGGCGTAAAGGCCTCTGCGCGCCGTGGTTCGACAGGCTCACCATGACACCCCTTTTTGACAATACCTGACGTTCATGTCTATTGATGTTACAAAAACACATCTGAAATTCCAACTTCCGAAATAAAAATCAAACCTTCAACTTATACGACTTTGCATATTGGGACCTGAAAATGCAGGGCGGTTTCTTACCAGGTTGCCACTCAGAATTAATGAAGCAGAATTTACATAAACTTTTGTTATTTTTGCGCCATTAAACTCAAATAATATGAATTTTCCGGCAGGATTAAAGTACACCAAAGACCACGAGTGGATTAAAGTTGACGGCAATGATGCTGTTATCGGCATCACAGAATTTGCCCAGCGCGAATTAGGCGATATTGTTTATATTGACATTGCTTCTTTAGGAAAAGAAGTTGCCAAAGATGAAGTCTTTGGTACGGTTGAAGCCGTTAAAACTGTTTCGGACCTTTTTATGCCCGCTACAGGCACAATTAACGAAGTTAACAAGGCGCTCGACAGTCAGCCCGAATTGGTTAATACCGATCCTTACGGCGACGGTTGGATGGTAAAAGTTACCCTGCAGAATATTTCTGATCTTGATAGCCTTTTATCAGCCGATAGCTACAAAGCACTGATCGGCGAATAAATAAGCCGACATTCAAAATAATACAGGCCTGCTACAATGCGGGCCTTGTTTGTTTGCACTGGTTTTATTGCAATGTGTACCAAGGCAACAATCCTGTCGTAAAATAACGTATAAGTAATTAATAATAATTACATTAACCGCTGTTTAACCCTTAAGGCTTTTTATGGCAAAGAATAAGTTTTTAATAATCGGACTAATTGGATTGATCTCCCTTTCGTCATGCGGGATCTTCCATAAAAGCTGCAACTGCCCGCATTTTGGGGCGGTTAAGAAAATGTGCAGATATGCGAATGTGCAGATGTGCTGATGAGGATAGCTGTTTGGATTGGGAAATATAAGTTCAAGGTTTGCCTGTCTCAAATCCGCACATCTGCACATTTGAAATCCGCACCTCTAACAGATTTTCAAATCAAAAAATGACGCAGATACCATAAAAATGTGATATAGATCACGTAATCTTATTTGGATTAAATACAAATAAGCCCTACATTTGACTTATTAATTTAATACTATGACGCTTTCAGAACTTAAAAAAGGAGCCATTGGGATTGTGAAGGAATTTACCGACCTTGAAATGTCGGTTAAATTGATGGAAATGGGATGTTTGCCCGGTGAAGTGATCACTGTAGCGCGTATTGCCCCCATGGGCGACCCGATAGCTGTTAACGTATCAGGTTACCAGTTAAGCCTTCGCCGGTTTGAAGCCTCTACTATTATTTTAAAATAGTTTTTTAGCCATTGAAAGCCGATATAAGAGTTGCACTTGTAGGAAACCCTAACACCGGTAAATCAACTCTCTTCAATACATTAACCGGTTTAAATCAAAAAATAGGAAACTTTCCAGGTGTTACTGTTGACAAAAAAACAGGTTTTTGTCAGTTGCCCGATGGCCGTACCGCGGAGATTGTTGACCTGCCCGGTACTTACAGCCTTTATCCTAAAAGTCAGGATGAATCTATTGTATTTTCTATACTCGCAGATAAGGCAAACCCGCTGAAACCCGATCTTGTAGTTGTTATTATCGATGCCACCAACCTGAAGCGCAACTTGCTGCTTTATACCCAGGTGGCCGATTTAAAGATCCCGGTTATTATCGCTTTAAACATGATGGACCTTGCCAAAAAAGGAGGCATCGCCATCAATATCGACCTGCTTTCAAAAAAACTTGGGGTTCCGGTTGTGCCGATGTCGGCCAGGCGTGTAGAGGGGATAGATAAGTTAAAATCGGCCATAAGTTTCGCCAATAAAATAGCCTTGCAGCATGAGTCGATTGCTGTAGAAACCATTGCGCCGCAGTTGATAGGGATGATAAGCCAGGAGCTTAAACTTGATAACCCTTATTATGCCTTGCAACTTGCGCACCAGCACGAAACCATTAAATTTATTTCGCCTGCTGAAAGCGACCGCATTGAAGAAATTGAAAAGGAGTTTTCTTTCCATTCCCAAAAAGCACAAGCCGCGGAAACCATAGCCCGTTATAATTTTATTAATGAACTGCTGTACGATACCGTGAAGACGCCTGACACGGCACAGCATGAAACAGTAAGCAACAAAATCGACAAGGTGTTAACGCATAAAGTATTTGGCTTTATCATCTTTTTTGCCGTGCTGCTGTTTATGTTCCAGTCTATTTTCTCCTGGTCGGCCTACCCGATGGAGCTGATCGCGGATCTTTTTGTATGGGTACAAAGCAATCTGCACCATATTTTGCCCGCAGGGCCTTTAACCGGCCTGCTGGTGGATGGGGTAATCGGCGGCTTAAGCGGCGTTATGGTGTTCATTCCGCAGATCGCTATATTGTTCGCTTTTATTTCAGTGCTCGAAGACACGGGTTACATGTCGCGGGTAACCTTTATGATGGATAAACTGATGCGCAAGGTTGGCCTCAACGGCAAATCGGTAGTGCCGCTCATCGGCGGTTTTGCCTGCGCCGTGCCGTCAATTATGAGTACCCGCACCATTGAGAATTGGAAAGACCGCATGATCACCATTATGGTGACCCCGCTGGTCACCTGCTCGGCCCGATTGCCTATATACACCCTGCTTATTGCCCTGGTGGTGCCAAACCGTAATGTTTGGTGGCTCTTTAATATGCAGGGCCTGGCCCTAACCGGGATGTATGTGTTCAGCCTGATCTCTGCAGTTACGGTGGCTTTTGTATTTAAGCTGATCCTTAAAGGACGCGAACGCGGCTATTTTATTATGGAAATACCCGTTTACCGGATGCCAAGGTGGAACAATGTGGTTTATTCGATGTACGAACGCTCAAAAGCCTTTGTATTGCAGGCGGGAAAAGTAATTATAGCCATTTCGGTGATATTATGGGTATTGGCATCCTACGGTCCCGGCGACAGGTTTACGCAAATTGAACAAAAATACAAGCAACCACAATACACGCAGCATCTCAGTCCTGATGAACTTATAAAAGCCGTCAATTCCGAAAAGTTGGAAAACTCTTACGCAGGCGTTTTGGGCCATGTGATTGAACCGGTTATAAAACCATTAGGTTTCGATTGGAAGATCGGTATTGCACTTATTACTTCCTTTGCTGCCCGCGAGGTTTTTGTAGGCACCATGGCTACTATCTACAGCGTAGAAGGCAGCGCCGAAAAAATGGAGACGGTTCAGAAAAAAATGAAGGCGGCCAAAGATCCCGAAACAGGTAAACCAGTATTTTCGCTGGCGGTGGCAATCTCGCTGATGATGTTTTATGCCTTTGCCATGCAATGCGCCAGTACCGTAGCCGTTGTATATCGCGAAACAAAAAACTGGCGCTGGCCGGCGGTACAGTTCGCTTACATGACGGTGCTTGCTTATATCGCCAGTTTTCTGGCGTATCATTTCCTTAAGTAGAGGGGAAAGCGCAAAGCAGAAAGCAAAAAGCTTTTTTCTTTTTTTTAACAATAGCTTTCAGCTTTGGTCTTTCAGCTTTCCGCTTAAAACCCCTATCTTTGTGTTAAGGTATAAAATTGGATAAAGTAAAAGTTCTCGCAAGCTATCTTCCCCCTGAAGCGGCCCCGCTTATCGGCCGCTGGATCGACTACTTTAAATGTGAATTCAAAATTTCACGCAACCGCAACAGTAAATTTGGCGATTACAGGCCTCCGCATTCCGGAAAAGGGCATCGCATTTCTGTAAATTACGACCTCAATCAATTTGCTTTCCTGGTTACCACAGTTCATGAATTCGCGCATCTGCATACCTGGAACGAGCATAAACACAAGGCAAAGCCACATGGCGACGAGTGGAAAAAAAACTTTAAAAAAATGATACAGCCATTTTTCGAAAAGGATATTTTTCCGCCGGATATTAAGCACGCCATAACCAATTACCTGGATAATCCGGCCGCCTCAAGCTGTTCTGATCTTACCCTTTACCGGTCATTACGTAAATATGATGCACCAAAAGAATCGGTTCATACGGTTGAAAAACTTCCTGTAAAAGCACTGTTCAAATTAAAAGACGGCAGGGTGTTTCGTAAAGAAGAAAAACTGCGCAAACGCTATAAGTGTATCGAGGTGAACTCAAAACGGATCTATTTATTCAGTCCGGTTGCCGAGGTAGAGTTTATAGCGGAATAATCTGTAAGTTAAAACCCATTTCATGACGACTGACTATTCTTCAATAATTGATAAAACCGCAACGTTTGTAAAAGAAACTCTCAAAAATGCCGAGGGCGGACATGATTGGTGGCACATTTACCGGGTATGGAACAATGCGAAGCTGATTGCCAAAACAGAACAAGCTGACTTAGTAACTGTTGAGCTTGCAGCTTTATTGCATGATATTGCCGACAGTAAATTCCACAACGGAGATGATAAAATAGGCCCGGTTACCGCCGGCGAATTTTTGAAAAGTATTAATGTGCATGGTGCAACCATTGATCATATTCAGCAAATTATAAGGCACATGTCCTTCAAATCCGGTTTTGGAGACGCTGGCTTTAATTCAATTGAAATGGATATTGTACAGGATGCGGACCGCCTCGACGCAATGGGTGCAATTGGAATAGCCAGGACCTTTAGTTATGGCGGCTTTAAAGGAAGGGAGATTTATAACCCTGAAATTAAGCCGAAGCTGGATATGACCAAAGAGGAATATAAAAACTCAACAGCGCCTTCCATCAATCACTTTTACGAAAAGCTGCTGTTGCTTAAAGATAAAATGAACACAGCCACAGGGAAAAGATTAGCAGGGCAGCGGCATGATTTTATGCTGGCTTACCTGGCGCAATTTTATTCGGAGTGTTAAAATTAACATCTATTTTTGCCTGCGAATTAATACAAGCATGGATCCGAGAACAGAGCAAAAGCTGATTAGTAAAAATATTAATCCAACCGCTATGCGGGGGCTGGTGCTGGATTTCCTTTTAAAACAAACCTCGGCCATTAGTTTAAGCGATATTGAAAAAGGCATGTCCCCGGCCGATCGGATTACCATATACCGTACGCTAAAAACATTTGAGGAAAAAGGGCTTGCCCATACTATTGATGACGGCACGGGCACGCCGAAATATGCCCTATGTTTAGATGATTGCGGCGCGAACGAGCACCATGATATGCATGTTCATTTCTATTGTATCGCTTGCAAGGAAACTTTTTGCCTTCCCGATTCAAAAATACCTCCTATTACACTACCCCTTCGTTTTAGTTCATTAGAAATGAACCTTGTTGTTAAAGGGGTTTGTGATCAATGTGCTAAATAATGCAATTCCATTGCATTGGTTTATCTCTTAGTTTTGCCGTCAAATAAAAATAATTAAAAAATGGATACAGGTCCGAGTAGAACATACAAAAGGTTACACCCATCCCGTTAAAGCCGGACCGCAACTTTTATGCCGTCCTGGTACCCCGGGGCAAATTATCATTATAATGCATAAAAGAGAAAAAAGGAACGCAATGTCCCATAAACCCCCAAAAACATCGCGATTTAAGCAAACAGGGCAAATCGGTTTTATCCCCGGAAGGATTATTAGTTTTTCAATAAATTATCGACTGCTTGCGTCAGAAAGCTTGTCAGTTTAGAAAACGCAAAGGGATCGGTTGTCCGGAATAAAATAATTGACGCACCAATCACTATTGATTTAGTATTTTAGCCGGCATGAAATAATTATTTAGATAAGTCTAAAAATTTAATTAGTTTTGCATAAAACTTAATATTGCGAATTATTGAGTTTATATAAATTAAATATAACAGTCACATTGTAACTCTACCTTTACGGGAATTTTGATATGAAAAAACACTTACTACCTCTAATATTATTGTTAGCCGCAATACAATCTGTATTCGCCCAGGACACAGTTAAACAGGAGCGGTATAATTTTCATTTCCAGGAAACCATTATTACTCAATATAATCCGCCATTTAATGCCGCTTATACCGGTAGAAACAGTTTGTTGCCAACGGCCCAAAATGCCACATCGCTAACTACCACATTTTATGGGGCAGCCCGTCTGTGGAAAGGCGCCGAAGCTCATTTCGACCCTGAACTTTCAGGCGGCGCGGGTTTGAGTTCAACGCTGGGTGTTGCGGGTTTTCCAAACGGAGAAACCTTCAGGGTAGGCGGCGTTCAAAATAAAATTTATATCGCCCGGATGTATCTTAAACAAAATTTTGAATGGGGAAAAGATAAGGACACCATTGAAGGAGATGCTGACGTATTAGGGGGGCTAAAAAGCAAACGTTACCTTTCTGTATTGGCCGGAAAGTTCGGTATGGCAGATTTTTTTGATAATAACAATTTCAGCCACGATCCACGCAATCAGTTTATGAACTGGGCCCTTATGGACAATGCCGCCTGGGATTACCCGGCAAATACCCGGGGCTATACCATCGGTCTTTATACCGAACTGGGGCAACCCACCTGGACGCTCCGGTTTGCGCTTACTATGGTAGTTACACAAGCAAATGAATCTACCTGGGATGCCAAAGTCGCTAAAGCCAATACACAAACTATTGAATATGAAAAACGATATGCGCTAAACGGCAAAAAGGGAACGCTGCGACTTTTAGGATATTTAAACAATGGAAAGTTTGGAAACTATGACCTGGCCATAGCCCAAAATCCTAAAGCGCCGAATGTGGATACTACACAAGCCTATGGAAGGCACAAATATGGTTTTGGTATTAATGTGGACCAGTACCTGACCAAAGATTTTGGCGTATTTGCCAAAGCCAGCTGGAATGACGGGCATACCCAAACCTGGTTTTTTACAGAAATTGACCGCTCATTTACCTTTGGAGGAGAGTTAAAAGGTTCAAACTGGGGTCGGCCGGATGATGAAGTGGCCATGGCTTTTATTGCCAATGGCTTGTCAGGGCCACACCGTCAGTACCTTGCAGATGGTGGTTATGGCTTTATCATTGGCGACGGTAAATTAAATTACCAATCCGAAATGATTGCTGAGATCTATTATAAGATAAATGCCTACCAAAAGAAACTGTTTATCTCACCCGATTACCAGTTTATCATAAACCCAGCCTATAACAAAGACCGTGGCCCGGTTAGCGTGTTTGGCCTGCGGGCCCATGTGGAGTTTTAGAAAACTTGTGTAACATTTATCCCAGCTGGGTTAATTCAAAATCATCTTTTTATATTGATTAGGGCTTATACCGACTTCTTTTTTAAATAACCTCGAGAAATAGGGGAGATTGTCAAACCCAAGTGTATAGGCGGTTTCGGCTATATTATGATCGGACCCGGTGAGCAGGTTTTTTGCTTCCGCTATTAAAAATATATGGATCAGCTCGATGGCTGTTTTGCCGGTTTCCTGTTTTAAGATATCGCTCAGGTACCGCGACGATAAATTGAGTTGCGAAGCCATCATGGCTACAGAAGGCAGACCTTTTTCCTGTAAAAGGCCATCGTCAAAATACGCCGAGAGTGATTTATTAAACTTTGAAACTACTTTTCCCGACAGATCGGTACGGTTTATAAACTGCCTTTTGTAAAAACGCTGGGAGTATTTTAATATAGAATCTATATGCCCCAGTATAATATCCCTGCTGTATTCATCCTGATTATTATAGTATTCTGTTTCTATTTTGCTGTATAGCTCCCATATTACCTTCTCCTCGGAAGGAGACAGGTGCAGTGCCTCATTTGCTTCGTATTCAAAATAATTATACTTCTTAATTTCTGAATGAAGGCGGTGCCCGTTTAAAAAGTCCTCGTGGAAATAAATCACGAAGCCGTCCTCTTCAAACTCAAGGTTTTCTAGCTTAACAACCTGCCTTGGTTTTACAAACGACATCGACCCGTTCTCATGATCGTATTTTGTACGGCCATACAAAAACATGCCCGAGATAAGTTTTTTAAACCCGATCATATAAAAATCGCCGGTATATTCTGTTTCGCTGATAGAGCAGACATTTTTACACCTGAACAGACTCAATAAAGGATTTTCGGGCGCCGGAAAATTATTTGCCCGGTGCAATTCGGCCAGGCTTTTAAAGTGCTTCATTTCAATACAATGTTAACAAAATCCATCTGCTTTAGCAGACGGATTTTGTCAGGTGAATTCAATATTAAATTGACGAAATATTCAGATTATTTGCCGTGCGCCGCTGTGGACACATCAGCCCATCCGTTCCAGGTAGCCAACCGGTCTTCGTACACCTGGGTAGCCCATGGAAGCCCCATCTTGCCCAAAAACAAACGTAAAGGCGGTTGCTCACTATCCACCAGTTTTAGTATTGCCGCAGATGTTGCTTCCGGATTTCCGAAGTTGTCGCTATCACTCATCCCGGCCACGAAGGCCGCCCGTACCGGTTCGTATGCTTCCATTGGGGTGGCATTCGCCGCCGAAGGACCTGCCCAATCTGTTGCAAAACCATTCGGCTCCACCATCGTTACATTTATCCCAAAACCTTTTACTTCGGCTGCCAGTGTTTCACTTAATCCCTCAACCGCAAATTTCGACGCATTGTAAAGTCCTAAAACAGGCAGTGTAGTTATACCCAATACGCTTGATAATTGAATAATATGACCATATCCCTGCCTGCGCATTACCGGCAAAACTGCCTGTGTTACCCACAGTAACCCAAAGAAATTGGTTTCTATCTGGTCCCTGGCCTCCTGCTCGCTGGTTTCTTCAATGGCGCCAAAAAGGCCGTAACCTGCGTTGTTGATCAAAACGTCAATAGTGCCAAAATGTTGGGTTGCCTTTTCAATTGCAGTAAAGCAGTCGGCCCTGTTGTTAACATCCAGCTGCAGCGGAAGAATTTGTTTGCCATAAGCACTAACCAGGCCGGTTAAAGCGTCAGTGTTCCTGGCTGTAGCCACCACGTTATCGCCGCGCTTTAAAAAAGCTTCAGCCCAAAGCTTACCGAATCCGCGGGAAGCGCCTGTTATAAAAATTGTCTTTGCCATTTTTTTATTGTTAAATTTTAATAAGACAAAGGTATCCCTGGCGGCACAGAACGATTTATACAAAAGTAGGTAATACAGATACATAAGTACGGCGGGGGCCGTTAGTGGCTTTGTAAGCGAAGAGTACCCAGCGTTTTTTGCTGCTATTAATATTAAGCGCCT
>Ga0364886_10362_pt1 | contig 24150 bp, 9 predicted proteins | sample ExccelJu500001D3_4_FD_206926 | JGI IMG/M metagenome (GOLD analysis project Ga0364886, IMG submission 206926) | Enriched cells from Trout Bog Lake Hypolimnion, Wisconsin, USA - BchlTB.July23.5000.01.D3 | ecosystem: Environmental > Aquatic > Freshwater > Lake > Hypolimnion/Profundal zone | place... | reverse complement strand
GTAATGCCGCCTTGTACCAATGCGGTTGATGTCATCGTCACACCTGCTTGTGGAATAACACTCGTCCCTGGGCCTCCCAAATCCCCGACACCTGCCCCAACACCGGCTTCTGCCCCTGCGACCACTGCATTGCGTAAACTAAAGCTCTTTTGCCAACCGACTTTTTCTGCGACCACTTGATAAGCCGCATCTGTTTCTGCCGTTAATAACGCAGCGCCTATCGGGCCGCCCATTACATTCCCTATCACCGCCGCCGCTGCATCAGCAAAGGCATGCACTACCTCTGGTAAAATCGCTTCATGCGGTTTCGGTTGTTTCCCTATCATGTTCGGCATCATGGCCGGTTCGGTGCTTTGGAGCAAGTTAGTGATCGCCGGTGAATCCCCTGCTTTGTTTTGTGATTCGATTAATTGCGGTATCGTTAATTGTTGACCGGTTTGGATAGTAGCATCCGACGTCCGGTTCGCTTCCCCAATGTCTTGCGCTGCACTGATATCTTGACATTCTGTTTCTGCGATTGTTTCTAATGTATCGCCTGATTTAACGATATACTCTCCTGAATTTAACGGCGGAAAACTCGCATCCACGGGTAATACTATATCTAATGCATTGCTCACCGCGCTGATTCCAAGGTTAGACGAAACAACAATATTTGATTGCGTCCTATTATAGGCCGAGCATTTTTGCAAATGCAGACGTCCCTTGATACGTATTCACAATCTCCTGGCTGGTGGATAACGGACTATGGTTCCAACTTCTTGTTTGCGGCACCACTTCGGTACTGCCAACACTCGAGGCATTAATTTTATGCCCGTTGATGCTCACCGGTTTGACACTATAACTTCTCGTTTGGTGGTGCGTGTAGCTTTGTGTCGGTATGGTATACACCGCGCCTAGGGGCGGCTCAAGTTGCAGAATGCTATATGCACCAATATAGCCACCGTTCAAATCAAAAAAATTCTGCGTTGTCGTAACATTGTACGTCGATTGGCTAATATTCACTCCTGGCAATGTATAAGTGATCAACGGCAGCCCGTCATAGGTCGCGTCTACAAACACGACCCTTTGTCCTGGTGGTGTTGAATTACCTGATGAGGGCAACACCCCACGCTGACCATTTGTCACCCCATTCGAATCCGTATACGTACATGAATTACTATACGATCCCCAACCTTTGCCTTCATCTATTCGTCCACTGAGCAAACTTTGTAGCCAACTGTCAAATCCATTGACATAAATATTTAATTGTATTTCGTTATTCGGATTTGGCAATACCGTATCTTGGAATTGTGACAATCCATACCCCAAAATAAAATCACTATACGTCGTCGATGATGCAAATTTATTGTCCGTTTGTTGAACGTCCGTCGTCAGATAGCCGTTCGCATTAAATAGCGTTTGGCGCGTATTCCCCACGGTCTTTTCATAAAAACTTGGCCAGCCTGCCCAAGCATAGTCTCGATTAGTGGTGTAACCATCTGAGTTCGATGTAAACACTAATCGAGTATCTACATCATAGTTTACCAATGTTTCAACATGGGTTACGCCGTCGCTGTCTTGATAGCTTTGCTGAAAACGCAAACCATTTTGATAGGCATATTGCCACCCCTGATTAGGCACAAGCTGTATACTATTGCCAATTAATCCGCCGCCATAAATCAATGGCCTGTCTGCCAAATCATACTCGCTCCATTCATCCGTAATTAATGGGGGACTGCCTGGCGGATATAACCTCGTCACACGACGCCGAACATTGCTATTTAAATCATAATATTGATCTAATGCTGCTTCTGCTCCCCATAAACTATTGATGCGGCTTAACGCATCATAATTCCCTTGCATTTGACGGATTAATACGCCCCCTCGTGTTATCGACACACTTGTGCGGCGTTGTTGGGTGTCATAATCATACGTACTGTTTTTATTGCTTGTGACATCATAGACGTTCAATAAAACATCATCATTGCGATAGGTGTACCATAAGTTTTTGCCACCCACAGGGAATTGATATGCAATAAACTGTTCTCCTTTGGATGTCCATGTGGTTTGTATTTGTAAGCTTTGTCCATGTTCGCCTCCACTACTCGCTTCATTTAATAGGCGCTTCTTAAGATCATATTGATAATTATAATTCGCGCCGCTTAAATCTAAATGCGATGTAGTATAGCCAAAATAATCAACATTCCAATATTGCGAACCGCTCGGATCTATTTCTGCAGTTTGCCTATTCGTTCGTAAATCAAAACGACGATTCAATGCTTCACCCATCGGTAAATAGGTCGCACTATAATTGCCTTTGTTATCACAATCATAAAATGTCGTGTTCCCCGCAGGATCAGCTTGGATCGCCCGTATATTAATTTCATTATATTGAAACAAATTTTGTCGTCCGCTGGGCAAGGTTTGGCTTGTCATATTATTACGGTGATCCCATAGCAACACGTAGCCATAATTCCGTGCGTCATAACGGTTAGTAATACGGCCTAATCCATCAAACGCCTGGGTATTGTGGCGCAAACCATCTGGTGATACTTCGATCAATAATTGTGCTGCTTCATCGACTACTTGGGCATAAGTATCTTGGTTTGGATTTACCCAGCCGATTAATGCGCCTATGATATTACGACCATAATTTGTCACTGGCTGTGCTTGTTCTGACGAGCCATCCGCGTTGACGACTAAAACGCTGGGTTGAATTTTAGTCACGGTATAATTTCGGTTGTCGACAACGAAATTTGTTTCGTTACCCACAGTATCTATTTCTGTGATTTTATTTTTCCAATTATCAAAGCTAAATTGCCAACTAGGTAACAATGTTATGGGTGGTGTTGGCGGTGGTGTTTGACTTGGATAAACATATCCGCCATCACTCACAGTAAAGGCACTGCTAATCGCATCAAGTTTAAATGGATAATTGCCTGGCTTCATGGTGCTGACATCTACCACAATGCCTTGTGCTGTAACGCCTGTGGCGTTAATTAATTTCCAACTCGCTAAGCGATCTAAACTGGTGTCAAAAAACGATAATTGTGGCGGTGTGGTGTATCCTGGCACTGGCGTTATATATAACGTTGTGGTTGGCGCAAATTGTGCATTCAGAATAATATCTTGGCCGTTGCCTGTTTGTTGTGTTGGTATAACAATATTTGCAACAGGAATGAGTGTCGTTGGACTACTCTGCACAGACACAGTCATTTGCTGAATGGATTTCACAGGTGCTGTGCCATTGAACATAAAGTTCGCCAATAAAACGTTTCCTTGGCTGTCTTTTAATTCTTTAATAACATTTTCGTATTGAATAGTTGTCTGAATAGTTTGGGTTTGATTATTCGTATCAGTATACGTACAAGACAGTTGTACTGGGTATTCTTGATAAAGTTCAGGTAATGTCCAGGTTAGCTGACCATAAGATTGGCTATTATCTGCTAATACTTGCAAATTCACTTGCGCATCGATTTCTTGTGATAATGGTGAGGGCGATAATTGATTGGTATTAATCGTAAAAGACAACGATTGCGGTACATTATCTCTGCCGGTGATAATGGGCACAACAGTATAGGTGCCAGAAATTTGATTGCTTAAATCAGCAAGGTATTGTGATGGCTCGGTGCCTGGTTGCACAGGAATATCAGCAATTTGTTGCTCGCGTTGCCATAATTGTACACTGGTCATATTACCTGTGTTGCCCGTTAGAGACAGCATGGCGTAATTTTGTACTTCAGTAACGATCATTTGGCTATTAGCGCTATTGCCCGTATCAAATTGCACTTGGCCGTTGGTTTGATATAACACAGTTGTAGTGGGTTGCTGTGTGAGCGGATCAATCATGTAGTAATTAATCTGATAGCCATAAATATCTGTCGACAAAGCTGACACATCAACGCCACGACGTGTATTTTGTGTTTGAATAGGTAAAATCTGTGTTTGTTGTGGGTTTGCTAACGGCCAAAGGGTAAATGTGGGTATCACATTGGTTTCTTGCGGGCATGCCCAGGTCACGCTGGTTTGGCCAATGTTTGGATAGGTTTTCCCGGCAATGATGTTTAGGGGAATATTCGTCGGTACAGAGGGATTGGAGGTTGTATAAGACGGAATTGTTTTAACGATGCCTTGGCCAATGGAATCACGAACGGTTTGATTTAAATTGAAATCATCAATGCTTAAATTCAATAAATTTGGTATTTGCGCGTACCCCACTTGACTAAGATCTTGCGTTGGCGATTGTCCTACTCCTGTGATTTTCCCTGCTGAATTGCGTAAAGTAATCGTCGGCACGCCCTTTTTTTCGTTACTGGACCAAATATTACCTACAGTGTCATAAAGCCTGTATAAAGGCCATGTTCCATCGCCAGGGCCCTCCCCCGTGACTTCATTAAAAATGTTGTATTGAAACGCTGTGCCCAATACTAAGCCATTATTACGCCAGAGTGTTTCATAGCTTTTTCTATCTAACGCATCATAATTATCTCGTTTTTCATCCATATTAACTGCGCTATAATTGGTCAGCTGATAAAATTCTCTTGCTGTTTTGCCAGATTGTGTATAAGTGTGACCGCTAACAAACCCCTCTGCATTTTGTGTAAATGATGCCAGTCCTCGAACATCAAATAATTTTAATTCCGTTTGATCATCGGGATCAAGCGCAATTGGCACTGGAACGGTTTGCGTATTTGCAACAGCTGTCCCTAGTTTAAATTTCGTTGTTAATACAGATTGCCCAAAAGCATCATTGCCCGTATAGGTTAAAGGAATTAAGCCCCCGCGCGGGATGCCCGCTCTTGCAATTTCAATGCCACGTGGATCCTGATAATAATATTCTGTTGATCCAGCTTCATTGGTTTTTGCAATCATTTTTTGTATTCTGCTATATTGATAACTCAAACTTGCCGGTTGTGCTGGCAAATTATTCATTTCAGGAATGTTTGTGCCAGGACCTGTGATATTGGTTTGTTGCGCAACGACATTGGCTTGGGTTTCTTGCGTTTTTTGTTTTAATAAATCGTACGTCATCGCATAGTTTCTATCATTCGCTGAAGGTTGCTGCAACGTCAATAATTGAGCAAAGCTTGTTGTTTGCAAGATAGGCTGGCTTGGTGGGTTTACCCATTCTTGCCTGGCCGTGTAATCATAATGGGGGTAATCATATTGATAAATTTTAACGGCATTGACAGGATTACAGCTTGCAATAACTTTGCCATTGCGGTTATACCAAGTGAAGTTATTCGCCCACACATTTTGCGCCGGATCAAGCAAAAGCGATTTATAAGTCATTTCTTTAAATGCATTATAGCTAGCCTGTAGTTGCGTATACGCCACACCCGACTCCCAGTCACTGCTACCATTAGGAATATAATAAAACACGGGGCCTTGTTCTTTTAAAATAACACTTCCACGTTGATCGCGTGTATAGGTTGTTACTCGATCATTGACGGGATCGGGGACGATGACGCCTGCCGCTTGAATCACAGACAATGGAATGCCTGTTTGCGTATAATCATTAAGGTTTAAATTTGCAAGGTTAAAATATTTTATTTTGCCGATAATTTCACCTTCACCAAAGGCATTGCGGATCGTTTGGATAACACCGCCCAATTGATTGACCTGATAAATTTGACGTCCTTCGCTGTCATAAATATAAAACTGCCATTGACCATTTTCATATTGTTCAGCGACTTTTAAATTTTTAGCACCATAAATAACGCTGGTGGTTAAATCAACCGTCTGCGTTGGCGGTGAGGTGTAATTGGCGGGTAAATTGGGATCATCAATATTAACATTATTGATTAACGTGCCATCCAATTTATTACGTCCATCAAAGCTTGAATTAAATGTTCTTGCTTGCGCTGTGCCAAATGCTTCTGTAATTTGCGTTTTATTGCCGTTGTTGTCATAACCATTTTTCTTGGTGATCGGAACCGTTTGTTGGGTAGCAACTAATTGAATTGGTTCTCCACTAAGATTATCGTTCTCGCCCTCGGTATCATTTTCAGTATCATTAAATATTTCCCAACGATGTGGATCGGGATTAGAGAGAAAAATATTTACGCCTTCTGCACTTTGTTTTGCTTTACCTTTTTGTAATGTATCTTTAGCTTTTTCTAGATCATTAACCATTTCTAAATTGACTTTACAGGCTTTTGCTAATACTTTTAATTCATCATTACTTATAGGTGTGGAATCAGTTTGCATTCGATTACAGTAATCACCATATATTCTCTCCCAAGTGCTTTTATTGTCTTTATCTTTCACAGACAGTGCTTTGTGAATAAAGCTTAAACGAATTTTCGCCAATAGCTTGTCTCTGTCTTCTATTGAATGTTTATACAACTCTTTTGCTATCATAGGATCAATGAGTTCGTAAAAAGCCCGTCTTAAAATAGGTAATAATTTAAGATGCCGGTGCATTAAACTTTGTATTTCTTTGGGGAATTTAGAGACATTTTGCGTTTCGATAAAATGTGAACACGCTTGTGCGAATTGTTCAAACAAATGTTCTTCGTGGGCTTTGTCATTAAGTAATGCGGCAGCAAGATAAGCACGTATCTGATTGCCAAGCTGTTTAGAATCTTTACTTGCTTTTTGTAACGCATGATCAGGGATATTATTTAACCAATTGATATTTGATTGAGATCGCTTTGCGAACTCTTCTGGATTTTGGCGGAATGCTCGTTTAACTGCTAAGATAAAAGCAAATAAATTTGTATTATGATTAAATCCTGTGATCGTCGTAATAGGCCCTGCTTTTTTATTGTTTGGCACTTGCTGTACTGTCGTCACAGGAACTGATGGTGTGGTTTCTGTCGTTAATCGCTTAGCACGATCAAATTCATAGGCCCAATCATTTTGATTGCGATCTTGGTGTAACGTTGTGTTATTTAGCGCATCATATCCGTATTTATCGCTATTACCCAAAGCATCTGTTAACGTCGTGATTCTATTGCTATTGTCCCAGACGCGTTGAGTAACACTATCAATAGTATTATCTGGCTTCAATGACTTTACCAATGCAACCAGGGCTTCATAGCTTGCCGGCACTGTAATAGGATTTTTAAATTCTGTTTCGGTAAGTAAATTATTGTCTTCATCATAGACATTCCCTGTTACGCCACCTTCCGGATCGACTGTAAATAGTGGTCGGTCATTACTATCAAAGACTTTATAAATCACTCTGTCGTTTACCGGATTAGCAATACTTGGAATAATGGTTTTTTGAATCTCGGCCAGGGTTAATTGTGCGATTTGTTCAGGATTTGAAACAGGATTGGCATAACGTATTTGCGTAATAATATTTTTATTGTTATCAAGTACCCTTTGGATAATATAGCCTTTTGCATCTATCTTGATACACAGATTTTTTGCAGGATCATAAACATTATAGGTATGTCTATCATTTGGACTAATGTTTTGTTCCTGTGCCATCAATGCCGCAAGGCTTGCAGTAGTATAGCTATTCAATGCACTTGCATCGATTTGAGTTGCATACTCAATGTTATGAACATCCAGCGGTACTTTGTTATAGCGTTTTTCTTTGACAATACCTAAACTGTTGACCGTAAATCGTTCATTGCCATTATCATCATAATAATACCAGGTCAAAGAATTTTGCGTGTCAGCTTGTAAAGGTTGTACCAAAGCCAATAAATTCTGCAATGTTGTTTGATTAGTTAATTGGTTTGGATTAATACTCGTATTATATTTTTTTTCATACAACAAATAATTCGCATCATTATAATAGCGCTCGTAAATGCCTCCTTTGGCATCTACTACAAAGCGTTTGCGCCTTAACCCATCATAAAACATCCGGGTTATATTGCCATTGGGATCCGTCGATGCAATGGGGTCACCTGCTGAATTTAAAACTTGGGTATTTTTTAAGTTTAAACCTTTCGGATCAACGACAGATCCCTCTTGTCGATTAAATCCATCGACTAATTCTTTTTCTTCATATTGATTAAAATTGCTGGTATCACCTTGAATTTTACTTGTCACGGTGTTTTGGGCGTTATAACTTTTTTGCACCACGATATTTAAACCCTGAGGATCAGTATTGGTTTGGGTTTTTCTGCCGCATTGATCAAAGTCTTGAACAATGACAATTCCGACAGGATCAAAGATCGTTGTTGCTTGATTAAACGCATCACGTTGGTACACTGTTTCCAAGTGTAATCCTACAGGATCCAGCGTTTCACTTGTTAATTGATTTGCAAGGTTATAGCCCATGATTTTTTCAACGTTATTGGGATTAACCAATAAATCATTTCGCCCTAAAATATCATAGCCATTTTTTGTCATATTACCGTCTTGATCAGTATGCGTTGCAATTTCGCCATGTGCTGCATAGCTATATTTTTCGCTTTGTGTTTGGCCGCTGTTTGTGATGGTCACAGATTGATCAAACGTATTTAATTCTATGGTTTTTGTAACGCCTGGTTCAGGGTAATCAATCTTGTGGATATTTTTACCTGTTTTCGCATCATAGGTATAATCATGTTTTGTGGTTTTTTTGAGCGCGTTGGTGTTCGTCAATTCGCGATTAAACGCGTCATTAGTAATTTCATTCGTAATAATATTCAGCTTATCACTTTCTGAGATCGTCCTTTTTAGAACAGTTTGTCCTAGAGGATTGTAATCAGTTTGATATTGTGTGCCCAGTTCGTCTGTAAATTGCGTGCATTTGCCATAAATATTATTATATTCTTTACTGGTCTGGATGGTTATGCCATCTGCTTCTTTGATCACACTGGTTTCAAGTCCCCGTTGTTCATACGTATGGGTAATAATTAAGCTTGGTTGATTAGCATTGACAGGCACAATTTCTACAGCCTTTTCCTTAAAAGCATCATAACTGGTTATTGTTATATTTTTCATCGGATCAGTATATTCAGTCACTAAACCACGTTGATCGCGCTGATAAAGCGATAGCCTGTCTTTTCCAAGATTGATAAAGCTATTAATATAATCTTGGAATTCGGGCGTGATAAATCCACCTCTTAACGCTGCAAGTTGAGTTGACGGAATGCGATCGACAAAGTCATAAGCTCCAATAATTTCATCAAAGTTGTTTAGAGTGTTTTGAATAATAGCGCCAACGGGATTAATAGTAATGATTGGTCGTCTATCGGCATCATAATAAAAAAACGTGATGCCACCCAGTGCATTTGTACTGGATAATTTTAAACCGCTATCATCAAAATTAACGCGCGTACATTGGTTTTGCCAAACTGCTGCAATTTCTTGCGCTTTTTGTTCAGGCGTTAAATCTGGATTAGCATTAATTTCATTGATTAATTGATTCACAAACACATTGGCATCATTGGTGGTTTGGTTCCAGCCATCATATTGCGATTGTTTGCCATGCTGCCAAGTGGGATCCAAGCTTTGTAAATCCAATAAATCTTTAATTTGTTTTGATGTTACATTGCTCATGACATCGTAGTTATTAAATACTGTTTTTCCTAAGGGCTTATATAAAACGACGTTACGGTTTAATAAATCATATTCCCAAAATGTGTTCTGATCTTTGAGGGGATCTGCAGGTGGTAATGGTGGCGGTGCACTGGGGTTACCAAACCATAACGGATCAACTTGGTCAGCATAGCGTGTTTTTTGCGCAGGCAGCCCGTTAGGCAAATATTGATACGTGTTTAAATAATGTCCCGGATCGACTTCGAATAAAATCTGCCCACGCGCATCACGGAAATAATACGTTACTCCATCTTTATCTGGCGTTGGTTTTGGCCGTACAAAATTAAAATCCGTAATCGCTAAATCGAGGGGTGATGTTTTTGCATAGAGAATTTTTTTACTCATGCGTCCAGCAATATCAAGTACGTATTCTGTGACATAGCCTGCGCCGTCTTGCTTTGCAATTTTTCTATTGTCGTTATTATAAAAATAGCGTGTGCAGCGATCAACAGCAAAATTGGGTATTAAATTTAACGGCTGTGCTTGTTGTAATTGCTGCAATTGTTGTATCGTTAATGGTGTGGCATAGCGAATTTTAGCGGTAACACGGTCTAAATTATCGTAAATAAGCTGAGTGACATATTGCCCTGAATCAACTTCATATATCTTTCGATTAGACGCATCATAAAATTCATAACTTGTCCTATCCTGCATGCCTGGTATGAGAAGCCCCATTAATAAACTGGCCGTTGGCAAAATAGAAGGGTCAATGGGCGAAATTAATTCTGCTGGATCAATTGGATTAGCATATTGCGTGGTTGTTTTGTAACAATTGATTCTGTCATAGGTCGTTTGGGTTACGATTCCTAACGGCGAAACTTGATAGCCCAATCGATCTTGGCGGTCATAAAAAGTATATAACAAATGACCGTCGGGCAATGTCGTTTTAATCGGATGAGCTGCGAGATCGCGTGCATAAGTTGTAAGACGTTCTTGATTTTGACCGTTACTTTTTCCGATATCGCATTCTGATGCTGCAACACCAGAAGTCGTGAGGGACTGGGTGAGTTGAGTGGTATTAGGCAACGTGGTTTGGATCAGGTATTGGCCGCTATTGGACGTATAAGACGTTGTGGTTCTATTGAGCATCGCGTCGACTAATAGTGTTCGTCGTTGTAGTCCATCAAAGCGCTGTGTCGTAATCGACGCCAAGTCTTCTTCTTGGCGCACTTCTTTTTGTAGCAAATCATTATGTTCATCCCAAATATTATTTTCAACATACGTTGATTCATCAAAAATGCCATCGCCTTTATCATCAATATGGGTATACTTTATTTTTTGTTCTACTTGTCCACGATAATTATAACCATATTCTATTAAACTTACTGCACTTGGATTTTGTTGCGATACCCATGTTTGCATATCGATCAAGGCAATTGCATCCGCAGGTGGGACAGCTGACGTGTTATACGGATTAACTAAATAATCCCTGACAGACGCAATATTGCCCAACGAATTGGGACGGTATTCTCTCACACGACCTTGCGGACTAATTTCAAATCGACAAAACGGAAAGCCTGTGTTATTGACATTTAAATCATACACATAAAATGTTTTTAGTGGCGTTGTATCATCGCCATTATTTAATAACTGCACTTTGCAATTAAGCAAACTTGGATTATTGGACGTATTGTTATTGACATAAAAATATTGTGTGACTTGGCCATTGGGTTGATTTTTCTGATTTAATAATCCAAAAGCACCATAAGTAAATGTTGTACTTTGGTTGTCTGGATTAATCTGTGTTGCAAGCTGGCCATTGGGATTATAATTATATTGCGTAATATCTATTTCTGTCCCAATCCTGTCATAACCGGTTTGCTGCTGGAGTTTAGTCAAACGGTTTTGATTATCAAAATTGACTGTCGTTGTCGTGCTCACACCATCACGGACAGTGGATTGATTGGGTGTGCTGCCTGTTGGATAAGCAAAACTATAGCGAATTGATGGTAATGCTGTTAATGCAGTTAATTGATTATTAGTATTATAGGTCAAGCCAATTTTGGTATTGTCGTTTTGTGTAATGTTTTGGATGGCATTACCTGTCGGTGCATAAGCATAAGTCGTTGTATAAAAATTGCCCTCTGTACCATCCAACGACACTTGGCTTTGTGTTAATCGACCTAAACTATCAAACGTATATAACTGCAATAACGTTACTTCGCCATTCATAATTTGATTAAGTTCGACTTTTTGTCCAACGCGGTTGATTTGATATACATTGCCTGAAGGCCCTGTGATTTGTGTGAGATTATTATTAACGTCATATTGGTAACTTGTCGCTCGCCCTTCAGCATCCAATCGTGCAATTAAAAAGCCCTGATCATTATAATATTCGGTGATTTGCGTTTTGGGGTGATACCAGCGCCAACGTGAATTCGCACTGTCATAGGTCAAATACGGTGTGCCATCAGAAAGTCCCGGCGCATTAAAAACAAGTTGCTTGGGATCGAGCGTATACGTTGTTAAGTGTCCATCTTCTTCTTGCAATATACCAATACCCGTACCATTATTTGGAATTTGCGTTAAACGTTTAAGGCTAAATTGCCATGCCGTTTGTGGTGAGCTTGCTTGTGCGTTGTAATAATAGCCCATCTCTAATAAACCATTGATTTCTTGGACTTGGACTGGCCTGTCCTTGACCATAAAATTGCCAGTGGCCAAATTGACAAACATCCCTACATTGGCTTGCCCAAAAGCGGGATTGGAATGATAAATACTGCCGACTTGATTCAGTGATGAATACGAAACACCTAGGCCTTGACCTGTAACAATATCAAACGGTGCTTTGTTACAAACGGATTGAAGTTCTTGCATGTTGTTGCTCCTTGCTTACAATAAAATTCTGATCAGAAAAAGATGACGTTGGTGAGTCTAAAGAACGTGAAGGTTGCGATCGAAACGTGCCAAATCGCCCTGCGAGATTACTCACCAGTGGTTTAAGCGCGCGATATAATAATGCCAGTAAAATCAGTAACACAATAATGGCCAACGTGATGGGTATAGCACCAGACACCATGCCCATCATGGTTGATTGTATCGCAATTGCAGGTTGTTGACCGGCGCGCAGGTAGCGTGTTTGAGCAATGTTAGATGTACGAACTGATGATGGTTTTTGATGCAGATTCTTGGATGAACGTAATGCTTTGGTGTTGATTTGTTTATGAGATTTTTTGGCACGCGTATTTTCCTCTGCGCCAATGACACAATTTTTGGGGTCAACGATTTCTGGATTAATAAGAGTATTTCGTTCAAGACGTATCTGGTTAGTATCAACCTGTGGTGGAGACACAGCATGGCATATCGCTATCGCATCGCTATTGCCAATGCCCGTATTCTCAAGGCCAATGGACGTAATATTTGAAGCAGGTTTTGCTTGATACAATGCCCTTGCTTCATCTTCACTCAATTTGGGTTGCGTTAAACTATTGGGATGCGGAATGGGCGTAATTAAACTTAATGCAATATTTAATCCTGTGGATGTAGTTACGCCCAGCGGATTATCACTCAAATTCACTTCCTGCAAGGTTGAATTCTTAGCATTCTCGAACAATGCCACTGCACCATCACCAGAAATTTGATTCTGACTAAGATCAATATTTTCTAGTTGGCTCGTTGGCAATCCTTTTGCAAACGCTTGTGCCGTTTGATTGGTGAGCTGATTATTGGATAAATTCACTACTTTCAGACCATTGTTAGCGCTTACTTCCGCAAGCCTCACACCACTCTGATCAGTCAATTGGTTCGAGGATAAATCCACGGATTTTATCGTATTCTGATTAGTAGCAATGCTTTCTGCAATGATTAATGCGTTTTCATCACCCAATTGATTATTTGATAAATTGATGTTCTCAATATCTGAATGGGCAATGCCATCCCCTAATGCTGTCACACCATCATTGCTCGGATACGTGGCTGATAAATCAATATCAGTGATTTGTGTTTGGTTTAATGTTTTACCAATAATACGATAAGACACATCTGTAATCGCGGTATACCCTAAATAAACACCCTTTATTATTGTATTTTTTAACCCATTCACAAAAACACTCACACTAGCGTCCGTCAAGGGATTATAATTGAGGTTAATGATTTGAATAGATGTATTGGCAAAATATGGCGTTGCTGACAATACTTGACCATCATAAAAATTAGTGTTGCTTGCTTTAAATAAAATTAAAGAACTATTATGTGTTACTTGGATAAACTTGGCCAAGTTGGCTTGTGATAAATCCGTGTTGGAAACATCCAAGGTTTGTAATGACGAGTAATTCGACAATAGTTGTTGAAATGCTTGCAAACTACCAATCGGATTGCCACTGACATCTAAATAAATCAAACTGCTAGGCACTGTCGTTCCATTACAAATTATATTCATGCCAAGATCACTAAATTCATTATTGGCGATAATCAGTGTTTGGATCACATTATTGTTTATCACGTAGCGAATGGTTGGCGCACTATCATCGTCTAGTGCATTGCCATTGAGATTGATATACGTCATCGGAATTGCAGGATGAGAAAATAAACTAGCGATATTTATACTACCAAGCCCTTGATTGCTCAAATCCAATTGTTTAACTGTCACACGCTGTAAAAAATTTGCCAGTACTGGGATTTTGTCACTATCAACACCATCTGGATTAAAAACCGGCGAAGACAAATTAAATGTAATTATTTGTTTTTGCATTGGCACAATCTGATCTAAAAAATCTTCAAAGTTTGAAGTTGTCCAATTCGTCCATCGGGGAAAATCAATGCCAGTAAAATTGGAATGTTTTTTAAAGCGCGGTAATTTAGCCAAAATTTCTTGCGGGCTTAAATTTGAGTGCATCAGGCCATCTAAACAGCCTTGAGCTGAAAAAACATCATTAACATATACAAACGGCCAATCACCACAAACTGTACAAAAATAATTGCCAAATTCTTTTAAATAGACTTCGACTTCAGCATCACCGTCACATTTTTTGTTAGTTACAAGATATTCAAACGCTTCAATAAGCTTAAGAATCCAGAGTTCGAATAAACGTGTTTGGGTATAGGTGATATATAACGTAAATAGCCAAAACAAATGCGCAGGCCATTTTTTTTCACCTCTTAATGTCCAATATTTATATTTTGCAAAAATGTGAGATAGCCCTTGTAAAGCATTCTCTGCATGTTCACCAATTTTTTTAAAATCTTCGCGATCGACAGGAGGTAATAATTCGAGATTATTGATTGAAAAACTATCAGCAATTTCTGCTAAAGCATGAATAGCGAATAACCGCTTTAAAAAATTAAAATTTTCTTTTGCTATTGAAACAATTTCTGACGCACCGCCTTCGCTATAGACAAAACCAATTCTGTCTTTTTTTTCTAAACGAGCATCCCATAAAATGGCATGCAAAAGACGCAAAATAGTATAGCCTGTCCATTCATGTGCTAATTTTTCTCGAAAATCCTCCACAATGTCTGTTGTTAGGCGCTTTTCTTCAGTTGCTCCGAAGCTATAATCTGAAATTTCTCCAATCGGTCTTATCCAACGACGATTCATAACCATAAATAGTAGACCAGCTACTATAGGAGCTGCAGCTAAAAAAGCCGGTGGCACCCAAAATTGATACTCGGTAGCCAAATCACTCCCTAAATGACTGCTTAAGGTCGCTTCATTGTCTGAAATGCCTAGTAAAATTTTCCAGAATTCGTTACCATAGCGATTTTCAGGCTGGCTAAAATAAACGATGATATCATGCAAAAATAAGCCGCTGAACGTTAACGGCCATAACATATTCATCACCAAGCTAACACCTTGAGAAAAACTGCTACTAAGGTTTGCCGCTTGCAGTCCTTTTGCATTGATCTGCGGCAAGCTATTGGCGCAACACAAATAATTTAATCGATCCTTTAATTTTTCAATAAAACTACCTCTCGCTGGGAATTCATCTAGGAAAGGTAAAATAATTAGTTTTTCAAAAAAATCATTACGCAAAAACCAGCGACGCAGTTTGGAATTGACTTGCAATATGTCTTTCCAGAGAGTCATGGCTGAGTATTTTTCATCTTTTACGATAAGTGGTTGCCTTTGATCATCTTCTGGAAAATCTTCGTTACCCTCATTACTAATTTTATGTAAATTATTAACCTTAGGAAGTGATTTGATCAATAAAGGCACAAAACACAAAGCATCTTTATTTCCAATGATTATGGGAATATCTTTATTAATGTTAGAAAGCACATTGCTTTCAATTTTTTTAATACCGTCTGCTGTTATAAGAGAATGCGAAGTTGTCCACTGACTTTTTATATTGATCACTTCAATTAAATAAATGCCTTGCAGCAACAATTTTTGGCACAAAATCCTACCTTGTTCGATAATTTCATCAACATGTGTACTTGATGAGGCTGTTTTTTGTTTCCCTTTATTTGAATCATAAATAGCGCGCAGGCTTGTTTCAGAGTAAATGTTTGTATTTAGCGTCATATTCAAGCTTTCAGATAACGCTTTAAAAAAACTGCCTTCATTTCCTATAGTCGTATTGGGTGCAAAATTTTCGGGAAGATGGAGTAAAGACAACAATTGTTCGTTGGATAGACTCGGTGGTGAATTAATACTTGAATCATCTTTTCCTAATTCAGATGATTTTTCTTTTTCCTTTCTCATACGCCACACTCCATGCGTTAAATATATTATTTAATAAACAGCTTAAATGTTGAATGGTTTTATTTTTAATATTCCTTGTAAGATATTAATTTACAAAAGATGGTTTGAATTTCAGGTTTTCTGTGCCATTAATTTAACATTAATTTTTTTAATTATGCAAATATTTTTTATCAATCACTATTTAAGCTAATTATTAAGTAATTTACTTTTATAAAATCCCTAAAATTAAATTATTCTCAGCGGTTAAAAACAAACGCTCACTAACGCTGGTCATTTTTGTTTGCTTCTAACCACCTTTCTTATCGCCTCATCCAAGGTAACGCTGGATCATTTCCTGGACTTCTTTAAATTCAGTTGGTTTTATAAGGTATTCATTAATTCCTGCCGCTATCCCTTCTTTTATAGAATTAGATTCTGTGGTATAGGCAACGATAGGTACGGATTTTCCAATAGCTTTTTTACGTATTTCCCGACAGACTTCGATACCACTGATTCCTGGCAGATTAACATCAAGAAAAATGAGATTATATTTAGAAGAAAATAGATTTAATGCTTCTTCTCCAGACCTAGCAACATCTAATGAATGAATCCCGCATGTTCTAATGTAATAATCCATCACTTTAATATTGATTTCACTGTCTTCAACCAAAAGAACTTTTGCATCCTCAATTCGCGCATGTTTGTTGCTATCCATAGTTAAACATCCTCTATTTTTTAAAGTAGCTATTTCTTCTAAACCTTCATATTGTGCCCATTTTTTATCGTGAGCGCTGTCCCTAAATTTAGGGATGGTTTTATTTGGTGTTTGGGGGTTGTAGTTGACCATATTCGATTCCTTCAAAAACTGCTTGTGCTATAGTTCGGCAATTAAGCTTACGTTTCAGCTTTTTATGCCATGTCTCAATAGTTGAAAATTTGACTTTAAGAATTTCAGCGACCTCCGACATTTTTTTTCCCTTCGCGGCAAGCAATAAACAGCTCACTTCTCTATCTGTAAGCGCCGGATGGAAAGCTATTTCATACTTGATGCCCGTCCCTAAAAGTAATGATGTTACAATTTTGCTTTGTTTCTTTGTTGGTCTTTCAATGCCTAAACTGGACAAGATCCGGCTGGCAAGATAAGTAGAGATGTTTTTGGGTTTACTACTTGGCATCATCAAAGCTCTATGTTGTTAATCAAAAATTGGTTAAAATCGCCCAAGGAAGCCGTGCTTACTATCCCTAAATTTAGGGATGTGTTAGATTTAAACTTTCTTAGATACATGCTAAATTATGTTATGTAGGCATACTAAGCGCTCTACTATAGGCAAGTAAATAAGCCTGTTGATGATTATCTTGTAAGTAATTGACTAAATTAAGTGTAAGAAATGAACCATATAGATGTCGTAGATCATGCTTTACCAGAAGAACGGGCCAGCCGTGTTAGGTATGTGCGCGAAGTTGTGCTCCGTTTAACCAGGGAACAACTGAGTAAAAACAGTGGCATTCCCATCAATAGTCTTACGAATTGGGAAAAGGTCAGAAATCAAGGCTTAAGTGAAGCTGGTGCTAAACGGTTGGTACAAGCCTATCGTGCTGAGGGAATCATTTGTACCATAGAATGGCTGCTCTATGGTTCGGGCAATAAACCAACCTCCCCCTATCTATCGCAAGAATCTAGTGTAAATCAACCCATTAAAACAAGCGAAGAAGAAGCGATTCAACAAGAACTCAAGCTTTTTCGCCAGTTTTATGCTGATTCCATTGATACAATTATCGCAGACGATAATATGGCTCCTTGCTTCTGGCCAGGCGATGTCGTTGCGGGCAAATGCTATGTTGGTGAAGCCATCAATAAAGCGATTGGGTTGCCTTGTATTATTCGATTGTCCTCAGGCGTAACTTTAGTACGCATAGTAGATATTGGTGAAAAAGCAGGATGCTTTAATCTGACTTGTACCAATAGTAATTCTCATCTAAAAGTGATCAAAGATGCGCCTATTACGGTTGCAGCACCTATTTTATGGATCAGAAGACGAAGTTTTAATCGCTAATTATTTTATTGTGATTTTGACTGCTCTTGGTATTTTTGGAAAGAGACAATTTTATCGCGATCTAATTGATAAGCATCTGGTTCTTTTACATAGGAATAGTAATAAAGCTGCTTCCCTTCAAACTTTGTTGCCGGATGCAGGTATGGCTGACATTTATCAAATGGCACCTGTAAATCCTCGTCAGTATGAAAATAAGGCACAATCGTTCTCTGTTGAAAAGCCGCTATGATGTCATGCGGCGCATCCTGAAGGTGTGCATGTTCAGCAAGGTCTTGCATGTCCTTATCACTTTTGACAACTAACCAGCTGGGATTTCCATGCATATCTAAAAATAGAAAACTACCATGCTCATCTAATAAATAATGCTCAATAACGCCATTGCTTTCTTTTAAATCATTAAAAAATTTTATAAAAATGGGATCACTTAAACACGCAGGGGTTTGTTTATAGAGATCATTCATTGCCTTATTTAAGGCCATTTCAGAAAGTTCAAGAAAATATTTCTTTTGCAAATCACGTACATTTTTCACTAAAAGCTCAGGCAAATCGAGCGCACTTTTTTCCAAAAATTTATCAATGCTTCCTTCATTAAATGCTTCGACTGCTAGCTCATTTCCGGCTTCGCCAGTCAAAATGAGTTTTTTAATAAAATCGTCGGAAACTTCACGACAAAATTCTAAGCCATTTAATCTAGGCATTGCATAGTCGGCGACAAGTGCCGATATCTGCTGAAAGCGACGAGGATGATAAATCTCATGGTGTATTTTTCTGTAGTCAAAATGCAAGACCATGGTATCAATATCCCGATCGGGCGTCGTGGTCGTACAGCGATTAATAAAGGGATCGGCTTTATAAGTTTGGTTCAAGAAATGCAAAGCTTCTTGTAAATCAACATAAAAGCGACACGGCAGCCCTAATTGACGTAACAGATTAGCTACCCGTACTAAAAAATCCTCATTGTCATCAACCACTATGGTCGTGGTTGGGTATTGGCAAATACTAATTTTGGTGTAATTCATACTGATCAGTGCCTCACTCCCTTGAAAGGTTAGGAAAACTTAATATAAACAAAGTATAATCCCCTTCAACTGATTCGCAAACAATCTTACCCCCTAAGTTTTCCATCACCCATTGACAAAAGGTCAACCCCACACCTGCACCATGATAAGTTTTGCTGGCAAATCGCTCAAACACATGCGGTACAAAGTCGGCGGGAATGCCTGTCCCGGTATCTTTGAAATACAGCTTATTGAACGGTGAGCCCTTTTCCAGGGTGATTTGAATATCGCCTTTGCCTGCTTTGATGACGTAATACAAGGCATTTTTTAACAAGTTAAATAACACATGGGTCACTAAGAGCGGCTCGCCTTTAATCTCAAAATCGTTGGCGGGGTCTTTTACCCATCTTACAAGCTGACTTTGCTTGCCAGTACTATAAGGGTAGCGAGACAAAGCATCATCAATACAATTGTTAATAGAAAAACGGGCTATTTTGGATATGTTCGACGTGGGATTCAAGTTTAAAAGCAACATATCAATAAATGTCAATGCTGCTTTTATTTCTCTACTACTCAAAGTCAATTCATGATTGATTAACGCCATGTCCAATGGTTCTAAACTGTAAGCGTGAGTACCATTATCAACGCTGTTATATTTATTAAACATATTACTCAGCATCGATGTACTAAGATTTAAACTGCCAAGTGGCGTTCGTAATTCATGCGCAATACTAGCGCTAACAAGCGTCATCCCTTCAAGTTTGTTTTGTGTTTCAAGCAATGCTTTTTCAGCTTTTCTTTGTTCAGTAACGTCAAAAGATATTCCTAATATACCAGTCAATTGGGTGCTCTTGTTATAAAGCGGAACTTTTTTAGATAAAAATACCGCTTCACTTCCATCAGCTAAAGTTGATATTTCCTCAATTGTTTGAGGTATACCAGTATTCATAACTTCTAAATCAATTTTTTTTAAAACATCTGCTTGATCTTTCCATGGCATGTCATAATCAGTTTTTCCTACGATGTCCTCTCTTGAAGATAAACCGGCTGATTTAGCTTGTAAGTCATTACAACCTAAAAGTACACCTTCTTTATTTTTCCAATATACGTGACCGGGCATTAAAGCAATAATATTTTCTAAAAATTCAAGGCGATCAGTTTCTATCTGTTTGGGTACTGTTATATCTATTGAAACACCAATTGTACCAATAATTAAACCATTCTTGTTTCGTAATGGTGCTTTATGTGATAAATATGGTTTATTTCCAGAAAAACCACCCTCTTCTATAATAACTGGTTCTCCGGTCTCTATAATAGAAGTATCGTGCTGCATAAGTTGAATTGCCTGCTGTTTCGAATAAATTTCATCATCTTTTTTTCCTAAAACTTCTGACAATGATTTAAAGCCAAGGTCTTTCCAATTCCTTGTGTTGCAACCGAGCAAAATACCATCTTTATTTTTCCAATAAAAATGCCCTGGCATTTGTTGTATTATCTCTTCCAAACTAAGTTCACCTTCAAAACTCGTTTTCCTATTTTTATATAGAAATATTAAAAAAACAACAGAACCACAGGTAAGCATGCTGAGCAGATAACCAAAAACCAACAACCGATCATGATTAATAATTCCATGTAGAACAATTGCAAATTGTATTAAGAAAAAGCCAGAAAAAGTCAAAGCAGATACATCTTTTGCAGATCTCTTTCTCAGTATGGTTATAATTTGTGGAATAAAAATGAGTGCGTTGATGAAGAGCGCCAAACTAAATATTAACTCTATAACATATCTTATATTTACCATCATTCCTCTCTATCTCCTTATATCACCGCTGTAACTAAATTCTCAAAAATTTGCGGTTTTAGCTGTTTTCTGTTTTTGAATTTTATTGCGACAGCATGCAACAAATCAGGATGTTTTCCTAGCACAAAACGCTTGTGTGTTTCAGCCATGGCAAGATTACGTTGGCTGGGATAAACTTCAAATTGGCAATTTAACTCTGGCCAGAGACACATTGCAGTACACTCTTCAATTAAATAATTTAAACAGAGTGAATAGTCCTGCTCAGGGTTAGCTGGCTCGTTGTTTACTTTACGTTGATAGTATCTCCTTAAAAATTCATTTATCGTTGAATCAAAGGTATCTTTATAATTACTGTCATTTTGAATTAGTTTTCTAATATTATCCCCACATTCTAGGTATAAGGGATGCTGTAACCACACATTCCATCTAATTATTTTTTTTAGAATGCTTAATTTACTGTAATATTTTTCATTACGCTTCAACCAATCATCACCTTCTTTGATTGAAAGTTCATAAAAAAAATCCGCATCCTTTGCAGTATCCAAAGCCATTGTGTGTCGTTGCAAGCTATCATCAATAAGCATAATACATGAATCAAATGCGGAATTAACTAATGCAATAGTCGCTTCAAATTTTTCTCTTTCGTGCACTTCTTGACCTACACTAATCGTCAGTAAACATTGTGTTTTTTTAAATATCTCTTTAAATGACTCAGCACACTTAAATACAGGTTTAACTAGGTTCATGATGTTCTTCTCCAAAAAAATAAGACGCATTTGTAATTTTTTTAACATACATCTCATTATGAATATTTTAAATGTTACTATTTAAGACAAATTCTTTGCGAATAATTTTATTTATGAAATCTTGCGTTTTATAAAGAGCACCATATGTGGCATTTTTTAAAGTATCACAATAAATATGTCTTATAAAAAATAACGTTGGATTTTCTTTACAACATCCAATTAAACTTGCCAGTTCTTGCATTTTTTTTAATTCCTTCTCTCTTTCAGCTAAAATTTCAATAATTTCAGTATATTCTACTTCATGCTCAAAATCTTGATTTTCACGACAGAAACGATTCGAAGTATACTTGTTTTTTCTCATACGCTTTGAATTATATGGGTTTTCGCTAATAAATTCAAACTCTTGAGCCGAATATTGTGGGTGCTTCGCCATATTGCAAAGTACAAGCTGGGTTAATCCAATTTGAACTATACGTTTGATAAATTTCGATTCTGGCTCAAGCAAATCATTGTAAATGGTTGTTCCTCGGATAATAATACACGCATTACTTGAAATAGTAGTAAACAAATCCTGGCGTAGCTCAAAATTTTTGCCATCCAAAGAAGGAAAAAATAATAACGGTATGGAATCTGTACCATTTTTTGATTCCCTGTGCGCAATTAAAAGCACAGGATGGCGCTTTTTTTGAATATGCATTAATAAAATTTTGGTAACTTCATAACACGGAAAAATATTGCGCTTATTATTATCTATTAATTCTACATAAGACGAAATTCTATTAAAATAAGAAACTTCTGGGATATCCATAACCAATAGCTTAATAAAATCACAAGATATTTTGGCAATGTTGGCTTGGAAATGTTTTGCAAACTTTGATGCAAGTGTTTTTCCGCAATCTAATTTTTCCATTAATTTTTCATGGTCAATTCCTAGAGTTGAGTTAAGCTCACCTCTTATACTATATCTTGATAAAATATTATTCTGAAGCAGATATGCTAAATCTTTTGGAATTTCAAAGATCAGGCTATTTTTATTAAGAAATGATTCTATCAGCTCTGGCTTATCTAATAAACTTTCATATTTCCCACATTTATTATCAATCAAACTTTGATAGACTTTTATTTTATCTTCTATAAATTCCTTGATATTTTTATACTTTTCTAAATAAGTATAAATTTGAAAAGTAGTGTCGTTATTGTCCTTATTATTTGAAAGCAAGAGATTTTTGTAAGCGCGAATTTGACATAATGTGTCTCCAATATGCGAATCAAAATCAATAAACTTTCTATCGAAATAAAAAGACTGTATGGCTTCAATGATCTCATCCACAAAAAAATTTACGAATTTTAAGATTTTCATTTTCATTTCCTGGTTTATTAGCATTGTTTTTTGGGAATATGGAAATAATGAAATGTTCTTAATATCATTCATACATTAAATCTCCCTTGCCTGAATATTACAAAATTTCATACTTAAACCTTTTTAGGTTAAATTAAGTTATAACAAATAATTCTTCCACTCTTGATGCAGCAAATTTAAATGAAAGAACAACAAAAACATATTGGGTGGCCCCCAACCAATTAAAAATTCGAGACTAAACGTAGCCAGCCATATACTGGATATGTTTTCGTAAGGATGGTGTTAATTTATTAAAATTAATCGTTTGATATTTCCAACATGCTTATTTTTCTTCCAACAAAAATTAAGAATCTCCTTTAGCTTTAACTGCCATATAATTCTGTTGCTTCTTCTGGGTTCTTGAGAAATTCAAATTGCTGTGGTTTAACTTGCTTTGCATTCCTGAAGCCAAGCTGAATTGCTCGCAATAACTCAGGGTAACAAGGTGTTATGAAGCGCGCTCTTGTTTCCTCAATTGCATCATTATGTCGATTTGGATAAATCTCAAATTGACATTGCAATTCTGGCCATAAGCATAATACAGCACACTCTTCGACGATATAATTAAAACATATTTGTTTTGCTCTATCATGGTCAAATTTGGATAAATCATCTAATCTACTGCAATATCTAGTAAGGTACCCCTCTATCGTATTATCAAAAACAGCTTTATACGTTGGATCATCGTTAATTAATGTTAAAAGTTTATCATGCTCTTTAAAAAAATTAGGGTGATTTAGCCATGTGTTCCAGCGAGTAATTTCTTTGGGTATAGTTAACTTGCTATAATATTTCTCATTACGCTCCAACCAAAGATCACCCTCTTTCGAAGCAGTATTGTGAAAAAAGCTTGGATCCTTTTGGCTATTAAGTGCCATTGTATGGCGTTGTATACTATCGTAAAGTGAAATTATGCATGAATTAAACGAAGTGTTAATCAAATTAATCGTTGCCTCAAATCGCTCTCCTTCATGCGCTTCTTGCCCAACACTTATTAAAAGAAGGCATTGAGATTGCTTAAAAATTTCTTTGTATTCATCTGAACGTTTAAAAACGGGCTTAATC
>Ga0364886_10358_pt1 | contig 24209 bp, 18 predicted proteins | sample ExccelJu500001D3_4_FD_206926 | JGI IMG/M metagenome (GOLD analysis project Ga0364886, IMG submission 206926) | Enriched cells from Trout Bog Lake Hypolimnion, Wisconsin, USA - BchlTB.July23.5000.01.D3 | ecosystem: Environmental > Aquatic > Freshwater > Lake > Hypolimnion/Profundal zone | place... | reverse complement strand
CGGTTGGACAAAAAGAAAGGCTAAAAATGTTAGTTAATCTCGACTTTGAGGTTCGTAGTAAAGTAGATTTGCCAACATACGGATTAGACATTTATTCTAGTGATCCCAGCACAGAAGTAATCTGCATGGCGTACTCTATTGACGGAGGCCCTGTAAAATTATGGACACCAGACACAGCGTTGCCGATGTTTATGTTTGAAGACAAAACATGGTTTCAGGGGTGGAATGTCATGTTCGAGTGGCACATTATGAAGTATGTGCTAGGATTAGATATTAGACTGGAGCGCTGTATTGATACTATGGCGATTGCTGCAGCCAATAATGTGCCACAAAGCCTTGAAGATGCTGCTATATTTTTAGGCACTGTCGAGCAAAAAGACCCAATTGGTAAGCGTTTGATTCAAAAGCTATGTAAACCTCAAAAAGATGGAACCTTTAACAATGATCCAGTATTGTTAAAACAGATGTATGATTATTGTATGGGAGACGTACGCACAGAGATGGCCATAGGAAGCGTTTTAAGGCCCCTTACAGCCGTCGAACAGGACATCTGGACCCTTACCCAGCGGATTAACCTAAGAGGCGTTCCAGTGGATCCTAATGAGCTCCATAGCGCCGTCTTGGCTGTGGTAAGGGCTCAGGATGCCTTGGACAACGAACTCCTCGCTATGACCGGTTGTAAGCCCTCAGAGCGGGCTAAATTGCTGGCTTGGTTAAATGAGAGAGGTGCCGGTCTGAAAGATTTGACCGCAGAGACCGTTTCAGCTATGTTAGTGAGCACTAACTTAGATCCACAGATTAAGAGGGCGTTAGAACTGCGCCAAGAAGGAAGCCAGACTAGCGTGGCTAAGTACGCTAAGATGATGGAGATACAACGTGAAGGACGGATTAGGAATACACTGGTATATCATGGCGCTAGTACTGGCCGCTGGGCGAGCCGTGGCGGACTTAATTTACAGAATATCGCCAGACCAACATTGGGAACGAGTGAGACACAAGAGGGACTTATTGCAGCTGCGATACCGCGAGTATTTGTGGACGGAGTGGGCACGATGCAAGAACTCTCCTCATTGGTCAGATCGGCCATCGTGGCACCACACGGCCAAACCTTCGTTGACGTGGATTTTAGCTCAATTGAAAACCGAGTTGGCGTCTACTTGGCTGGGCAAAAAGATAAAGTGGAATTGTTCCGGAAAGGATTAGATGAGTACAAAACATTTGCAGCAGATAATCTTTATCACGTCAGTTATGACGACGTTACTAAAGATCAGCGCCAAATCGCGAAGTCAGCGGTTTTAGGGGCGATGTTTGGCCAGGGCGCTAAGGGCCTGGTGAAGTACGCCGAGGGGATGGGGGTTAAGCTGAGTGAGGCTCAAGCCAAGAACGCAGTCGATGGCTACCGCAGTTCGTATGTGAAAGTGAAGGAGCTATGGGCATTGTGCGAATCTGCCGCGATTCAAGCAGTAGAAAATCCCGGTAACCCATTTCGAGCTGGGAGTAAGATAACATTGAAGATGGCCAAGAACGCACTGTGGATGCAGTTACCATCCGGCCGCCTTATTTGTTGGCAGAGGCCACAGCTCGAGCTGCTCACCACTCCTTGGGGACAGCAAAAGGTTGGCGTCACTGTGCACAGCCAGAACACTTACACTCGGCAGTGGAGCAGGAACCAGCTTATTGGTAGTTCGTTGTTTCAAAGCGCTGTGCAGGGTACCGCACGTGATTTTTTGGCCGAGGGACTTACTAGGCTTGATAAAGCCGGTTACGAGGTGACTAACTTGATACATGATGAATACCTTTTATTAACTGATGAGAAAAATGCAGAACAGACTTTGGCTGATGTGTTAAAAATGGTAACACAACCACCAAAATGGGCTCCTGATTTTCCATTAGCCGGAGACGGCTGGGTCTCAAAAAGGTACAAAAAATAGGGCGGATTTGCCTAGTTTTTTGCATTAATATGTATAGATAGGGACAGAGTGTTCGAAAACTTTGTCTTAGCCTGAATCTAAGACTCACCTATCAACTTCAAACTACTATTCAGGAGTATCAAAATGCTTTCGCAAAAAGAAAAACAAGCAATTCGTTCCAAAAAACATCAAGACAGGTTAATGTCCACCAAAGGGGGTTGTATTAAACGTCGATTTTTTGAAACTAAATACCGCGCCAAAAAATTAAACATTCCGTTTGATCTGACATTAGAGTATTTAATTTCTATTTTTCCTGATAAATGTCCAGTGTTTAATACTGAATTATCTTGGGGTCATCAAAAAGGAAAAATACTTCAGACAAGCCCATCGTTAGATAAAATAGATCCTGAAAAAGGATATACCATCGGCAATGTGCAATGGCTTTCCAATATGGCAAATTGTATGAAACGAGATGCAACGCCAGAACAGTTGCATCAGTTTGCTAATTGGGTTAAAGCTACGGTGCTTTACTAACCGGTGTGGGGTTGAACATCAGCCCCACATCACCGGTGTGGTAGCCCTCATAGCCCGCACCTTTAATAAGGCGCTCTAGCTCGGTGGCCTTAACGGCAGGATCTACCATCTCACGACCAAAAGACATCATGTATGGATCAAGTGCACGGCTCTTAGCAATGGCATGAAATCCCTCTGGGTCCTCGGCCAGGTTGTACACACCCGATGCAGTCCCCTGATACTTTTGATTACCAAGTCCCTGCTCTGGGCGCATTGTATCCCCACCCTTGTCTACATAGAAGTAACTACGTGGTCTCAGCTCCGGCGCATCTTTAAGACGCGCTGCCTCTGCACCTTTTATGCCTGTACCGTACATACCTGGCTCTAAGCTAGTCAGTGATGGCTTGTTGCTGTAGTGCAAAAATGGCACATCCTCAGCGAACTTTAATGCCTTCTTAATTGCACCACCAACTTGATATCCTTGAATAGAACCACCCTTGGCAAACATCTCAGGTAATTGAATTAACCCGCGCGATATGTCTTTACCGGTTTCCGGATTAAAATCTGGCTCAGGGGTAACCATTGGTTTACTGCCAATTTTTTCATGCAAAGCATCAAGATATTCCTCTTGCGACCTACGAGGTAGACTCTCTCTTAAATTTGCTCTTGGCATCATTTGAACTAAGGACGATTGGTCTCCCAATTTAGCCAAAGCATCTGATCTGTTACGCCCTTCGTGCCCCGCAATGTTTGGAAAGTAACTTCCTGTCTTTTGATCTAATTGCAAATACGGAACACTTTCAAGACCACCTTGTTTAGAGTATTGACCAAGAAGATTTAAGTAATCTTGATAATCGCCCTTTGATCCATCAGGCATAGTAAATCCACCCCATTCTTTATGATGGGTTGGTAATGGAGTTGCAAACTTTTGAAAATCATTAGGAGGCATTACCATCACAGCACTAGCATTGTCGCCAGTGAATGCGCTCTTTAGCGCCTGTGGTTGAAACTTATTTTCTAGGTTGGGAACCAAATCAGCCGCACGCTCTAAACGCTTAGCAGCCCCAGAACCACCTTGTTGTTTAACAAGCTGCATCAATTCAGCCAACATGCCAACCTTACCACCAGCAGCGTGAGACTCAACAACACCACCCTCGGCCTTCATAAAGTCTGGATTAGCAGCCTCATCAGGGTTAAACTCGGCGAACTTGCCGCGTATATTTTCTGGTTTTAAGACGCCAACGTTAGGGATACCGCCTTCCATTACGTGGAAAGTATCATGTCCTGTATCTTTTAAGTGCGTTAAAAAGTCTGAGTTTTCAATTGCTGTCCAGTCACCTCGGTTTAAACCTTTTTCAAGACCTGCGCGCTTTGGATACTTTTCAACAAAATCAGAAATGACTTGTTGGCCTTCAGGAGTATTTGGATGCCAGTGTTGACCTAAGTTAACACTTACAGGATACATAGTTGAGCCTGTTTTCATTTTGCCACTGTTGTTCATTGACAAAAATGATTCCGCAAACTCTGGGTCCCTAGTTACAAAGGTTGCTTTTGGTGTAATGTACATTGGATCCTTAGCAGATTTTGTGGGATCAAATGCCTCTATGTTATTTGCTGGACTTCCATGATAAAAGCCACCAGTAAACTGGTTCTTAAAATCTTCTTGACGGTTACCAAAAGCTGTTTGATCACCCGGGTGTACAAAGTGACTTTTACTAAACTCGCTGCCCCAATCAGCAGCTTGGGGTCCGGCTAAAACGGCCTCATTGGTGCTATGATTTATACCTGGAATAGCTTGTTGTTTTAAGTCTTGTGATAATCCAAATAGTCTGTCATTCAACGACCCTGGGGCACCTTGAAGGGTGACTCGGCTAGTTGATTCAAACGGACCAAACTTAGTCCCAGGCTGGGCTGGTATGACATCATGTGCAGTAATTTTAGCACCTGGAAAACGTGCCTTAATAGCAGCTTCAATCTCCGCGTTGGATAGTACATTGGCCGCCTTGCCAACATCCCGTCCAATGTTTAAAGATAACAACGCCTTCATCTGCGCTAAATTTGGCATTATTTCTTAGCTTTCTTAATCTTGCCACCTTTTTTGTGGCCGGCTTTATCTAAACTCTTAAGATACTTATCTGTGATTTGTTGACTTGGTGTAGTACGTGTCAAGTCATAGTATCCTGGTTCACGACCTTTAAATTCTTTAAACTGATTTATAAAATCAGGAATACCGAGCTCTTTAGGAACAGGACTAAATGCAACACCTTTGTCCTCGCCTTTTAGAATGTATGGAAAAGCGGAGTGCAGATCTGGCCGATGTTCTACTTCACCAGTAAGGTTAAATAGTCTTGTGCCGATGGAATGCGTTGGTGCACCAATAGTCATTGGGTCTGTCATCTCCTGCATGATACCAGGATAATCAATTACACGACCTTTAGTTCCACCAACACCCTCACCGCTTAATACTTTAGAGACTTCACCACGGCGATTAAATGTATCGCCGTATTGAGCTAAGTGCTCTGGGTTTCCAATATCAAATCCCTCAGGAAACATACCCTTAGTAGTTGGTGCGTTAGTCATTCTAGCATTGATACGAGCTTGCAGCTCTTTAGGTAAGTTACCCATACTGGCTTGACGATTAAATTCTTGTGTCAACGCGTCATAGACGTGCTGGTTAGAATGGTGTTGTGTTTCACTGCCAATCATTGGAGTCCACAATGCCTGTCCTTCAGGATAGCGCTTGTTGACATTCACAATACCACTTGCAGTTGGCTTTCCAGCAACACCCCAAGCTGCACCAGCGTAGTCCGGATTCTCTAATTGAAATTTAGAAAAGCCAGGACCACCTAGGTCACCACCTGTTGAGCGCATTCTATCTGATTGTGTTAAATTCAAATACTTACCTTCATGCGGCGATAAAGCCTCACTGGCACGCATTATTTTTGTATCGGTTGGCATCATGTGTGCAATACCACCTATCTTGGTGAGGTACTGCTCCATTATATCTGCGCCCTTAGGCCCAAGCTCTCTAAGCGCCGCTTTACCGACGGACTTAGTTGGGCCACCAAGAAAAGGGAGAACGTTTCCTGCAATACCATAAGGCTCACCAGCCTCGTACCCTTTTAAGTAGCTTGCGTTTTTTGGGTCAAGCACAGAAGGGTTTTGTTGAGGGGCACCAAGCGCTGCATCTAAAAAGCCACTACCTGAACCTACTTGACGGCTACGATTAATTTGTGGGTAGCCAACGTAGGCGCCTTGGTTTTGGTCTTCAACACTGCCACCATCTGCTAGGTGCAGGCCTGGGTGTTTCTCAGCCAGTGTGTCTAAGTACTCATTGAGGTACGGAGCACCAGCTGCGATGCCCATACCAATTGGCATAAGCAATGGGTGGCGTGTCATAGCCGCGGCGCCACCGAGGGCGCCAAGACCACTCACTGCGGCACGGCCGTACTGACCCTTCATGGCGTGCTCCACGGCGTTGGTGCCTTGTAGACCAACATCAAGTCCACCAAGCGCACCAAGGGCGCGGCTACCAGCCGTTGCCATACCATGTGGGCTAATTGTGCGGTTTAAAAATTCACCAACATTCTCAATGCCGCGACGAGCTGCTTGTACTGGAGCACCACGCAAGGACTCCATAAATCCTGGCTTAGCATTTAACTCTTTGTATGCGTTCTCTACTGCCTGCAGGCGAGACGCACGAAGATGCGCAATACGACTAACCTCTGCTTGGTTGTGTGCGTTTCTTGCTGCGTCTTCTTGAATTTTTAATGACTCTAATTCCTTAGCGACATGCTCAGGAACAGAAAAAGGAGTTGCACCACCCTGAATAGATTTCATGCCGGGGAATTGCTTCTCTGCAGCTATTGCCTCCTCTGCAGACTTACGTACACCAGAGTAATCCCCCGTCTCACCGGTGCCATAAAATAGACCCTTACCCTCTGGGTTTACAAACTGGCTACGGCCATAATTTGCGTTAGGGTTGGATGGGTATCCCTCAACAGTAACACTACCTTGGCGGTTTTTAATTGCCTGTGCGGCCACATCTGTTGGGCTCTTAAATGTTGGGGGAACCTGAGGAGCTGTGGTGGCCTGTGGCTTTAGACCAGGGATACCGTACTTGTCAAACTCAGATTTTAATCCGGGGCCTAACATAGCACCACCAACAACACCAGCGGTGCCAGCAACAAAACCCGGTGCGGAGTAGTCTACGCTAGTACCTGGAATATTTGTTGGTTGAGCAGCAGCGGCCTGTGGTTGCTCTTGCTCCGCACGATGACGGAACTCAAACTCTTCCTGCTCTTGAGGTGTCAATTCATCTGCCATTATTTAGCCTTTGTTTGTGATGCTTTAAAGTCTTGGTATCTTTTTTCTTTTGCTGCATCCCAACTAGAGCCTGATGCAGAAGGTGTTGCTACACCAGCTTGAATCTTAAAGCCTTCGTTGGACTTTAAATCCGCTGGGTTCATGCTTAATACATTTGCCAAGCGGTTATTGTGCTTATCATTTAATGCTTGAAACTGATCGCTATCCAAGAAATCACCAAAGTTCATACCTTTATTTTTCTTGTACGCATTATAAACCTCGGCGTCAAATAATGCACGCTCACGTAATGTAGCGGTTAGTGTTTTTAGTTTACCAATTGGGTCATTAACAGAGCCAACAGCTTTTTGCACCAAACCACGCTCGTTATCCGAAACAGCGCCCTGACCTTTGAGGTAGTTTATGGACCACTCAAGCTCGTTCTGTTTCATAAAGCTCTCTAATTGAGCAAACTTACGGATTGCTTCTGGGGTTGCTCCGGACTTAGCTAAGTTCTCTTGTAGCTCCTTAAGACCAATGGAACCAAAGTTACCGGCCTCGATACCGGCCTGCATCTGGCGAACAAAGGCGTCGGACTTAGAACCTGTTTGGTATTTACCAACCATCGACTTCAATTCAGGATCATCCAATAACTTCATGGTGGCGTCTTGTGTTACCTGACGTGTGCCAGCAGACATACCCTGAGTACGTAATGTGTTCTCACCAGCAGCGTACAGCTTACCAGACTCAGTGGCTTGTGATGTACCGCCAGCGATAGGAATTTCTGCGCTCTTAGCTTTAAACTCCAAGTCTTCTTTAGTACCGGGAGCAAAAGGAGAAATAACGCGTTGTGGTACTGGAGCAGGAGCTACAGGAGCAGGAGCTACAGGAGCAGGAGCTACAGGAGCAGGAGCTACAGGACCAGGTGCTGGGGGCCTCGATATTGGAGGGGGTGCCGGTGGCCTAATTGCGGGTATTGCTTGTGGTCCCGCTACAGGGGCTGCAGGGGCTGCCAAAGGCATAGGTATTTGAGCAGCCGCCGGAGCTGCTGTAGGAGCCATAGGAGCTCCTACAGGCGCACCACCGGCAACGCCAGTGGCTGTGCCAAATGGTGTGGCCTGTCCGGTACCTGCGGTGCCGCGAACATCATGTGGAACAAAGGCGCCAGGGCCAACGAACTTAGTCAATACTGCAGCTGGGATGAGTTTAGGATCAACTAGACCGTGCTGTACCATGTATTGTACGTCCTTGATCATATCCGTCTTGTTGGCGTTCTTAGCTAAATATTCTTGAATAGCTTTTTGGGCCCCAACGGGATCTCTTAATGCCTGATTGCCAATACTTTGACGAAGGGCCGGATCTTCTACTAATCCAAGCATACCTCCCTGTTGGACCATGGATGATCCAGAGGTGGGGGCGCCTGCGGTAATGTGTGATGGAGGTAATGTGTTTGTAGTACTTGCATTGGTGGGGCTACCAAATAAACTTTCTTGAAGTGCCTTGGTTTGAGCCATTCCAATTTTAGCCTGTGATAACTGGCTACGCATACCAAAGAGCTCTTGCTCCTGACGGGATTTATCTATCTCACGGTTACGTAAACCTTCAGATGGTCCAGCGACGCCACCAGACCACCAGGCCTGCGCGTCCTTCATGTTCTCCATGAAGCTACCCTTCTGGGCTTGCTTTTCATCAATAAGTTTTTGCATATTAGACAAGAGCTCTGGGTCCACACCAATAGCACCTTGTGCTGTTGGTAAAGCGTATGGTCCGCGGGCTGCAGGGGCCTTGCCATAGGGTACCGCTGCGGCTTCCGGTGCAACTGCGTCTAATCCGGATTGTACTGGTGTATCGCTATCTGGTAGTGCCATAATTATTCCTTAAGGGGCTGGATTGCCAAATTGATCAACTGGGGTACCATTTGAATCAACGTATGTATTAGTTCCGGTTTGAGTAACACCCGTTGGTAGCCCACTTCCACCATTACTTGTACTGGAGAAACCATTAGAAACATAATTCGACAAACTATTAAGTAATCCCATAGGCACAGCAGCTTGATATCCTGCTTGACCCGGAGTTCCAACAGCAGCAGATCCTGCACCAAACAATTGGTTAAGTATTCCAGTGTTTGCACCGCCACCTAAAGCAGTAATCAAACCACCAATTTGGTTAACAGGAGATAAGTTAGTTGTATTAGAGACTGTCTGACCAGGGGTTACTGAGGACAAGACATTACCTAGGTTTGTTGCGTTAACGTAAGGTGATGCCTGCTGGTACTGACCGGTTGTCAATAGATTGTTAATGTTTTCTTGTGCTACGTTACCAGCTGCAGTACCAGCATTTACACCGGTTGCTTGGTTCTGTAACGCGGCTTGGTTCTGTGCTGTATTCAGTGTTGCCAAGGCGTTTGCCTTAGAGGTGTCAACCGCTGTCTGGCCACGTAGACCACCAAAGTTACCAGAGCCAATGTTACCAGCCTCAACAGGAGCCGTTGTGGTTGGCATTAGTTGGTTCAGTTGTTGGTTCTGTGCCTGAAATAATCCACCTAGTGCTGTGTCTGTGTTTGGTGTTACATTACCAGAGGCATCTGTATTCCATGGGCTTGCGGCACCACTAGCAATTCCTTGTAGCGTCCCTGTTGCCTGTGTAAAAGCATTCGTAGGCCCAGATAGTGCATTAACAGCGTTTTGCCCAACGGTCTGCTGTGGCGTCGGTGCACCAGCGTTAGCTGCTTGTGCTTGACTAACAACGTTCTGTTGTGCTGTGTCATACCAAGACGGCATTGCCGTTGTCTGTACACCTGTGTTGGAGATTAATCCACTGAGTCCTGTGCTTGCCATTATGCTTTCCTTTTTGCTTCTAAGAGATAGCCCAATGGGCCTTTCGAGTCTGGTGGTAAATCTTCGGGTTTATTGCTTTGCTTATGTGCGCGAATTGCTTTTAAGAATTGGTCTAAAATTTGAGCACCACTGTCGTTACTACCGTTACCTAAACCGGATACCACATCGGCCGGAATAACAAACTCACCATTTGCTAACATCGCTGGCACCGAATCAGATGTGCCGGTACCGCCACCTTGAACAAAGTGCTGCAGTCCACCCTCTGAATAAAATTCTGGGTTGTGTCCTTCAATCTCACCACCCTCGGCGTGACCTGGGGGCATGCCCACCAGTCGACCACTTAAATCTCCGTATGCGTGGCCTGGTAGACCCATTAAACCCACGGGGTTCTTTGCCCTTGCAACCATTGGCTGTAGGTGTTGAAAACCAGTCTGGTTGTAGTTATATGTTGGTGATGGCAACCCACCACCCTCAGCCATTTTGGCAGGGTTTACTGTCTCAGAAAGGGACTGTATAGGGGACTGGCTGTACTGAGTGGCAAACAACGGTGACGCAGTCTCAGTAATTGTTGGCATCCCTAAAAGCTGTGCCTTATGTGCCGCAGCAATGGCTGGTGTTAGCTGATCTATCCCAGTGCTAGTTTGTCCGATGGGGTTGTATGTCCCACCAGTTAAATCTGAGGCCGAGGTACTCCCCCCTGATGCAAATTGTTGTGGCATAATTGCTGGCATTGATCCTGCTCCTGTGTTTGGTGTGTATACCATATTTGTCTCTGGTGCTACTGTCTCTTGCGTGGAAGGTAATCCTACTAATGTAGCCTGTTTACCACCACCCAGTGTTCCTACTAGGTTAGTTAATGATCCGGTACCAGACTGTATCTGCGGCACTGTAAAGCCATAAGACGATGAGCCTGTTCCTGTACCGCTACCGGTGCCTGATCCTGAGCCGCTACCGGAGCCTGTGCCGGTTCCAGTGCCGGTTCCGGTACCTGTGGTACCTGTTCCAGTGCCTGTTGCTCCTGCGCCTGTTCCTGTTGTCCCTGTACCTGTTCCTGTGCCGGTTGTTCCGCCGCCTGTTCCAGTGGCAGTGCTACTAATCTTAGAGCCTGTTCCAGCGGCTGTAGATTTTATTACAGAGCCTGTGCTGCTAACTGTCTTGGAGGATCCATCACTAAATGATGTGGTGATATTTCCTTGACTGTCTGTGCTCTGGCCTACAGGAACTGCAGTAGTAACAGAGCTAGTACCTGTACCGGTTGCTGATAATACAGGAGCCGTTGTAGGTGTTCCACCACTGCCAGTTGACCCAGGAGCATATAAATTGTTTAATAAGTTTTGGTAAACAGCTAAAACATCTACTGCTCCAGTTGAACCACTTTCAGGAGCAGTTGTAGTTCCACCAGCGCTTGGTGCTCCGGGTGCTCCTGCTGTACCTGTTGCTCCGGCCCCGGCATTACTACCACCGCCCCCCTGGGCTCCTGTGGTTGGAACAGTTGGTGTTTTTGGTACTGTGGGGTCAACTGTTTTAGGAACAATTAATGCTCCTGTTGTCGGGTCTAATTTTGTTAAATCAATCGGTATAATTACTTCTTTATTTGTATTTTGTTGTAAAACATTTTGACCGTTTATGTTTACAAGGCTATATACTTCACCATCACCGCCATAATAGGTTTTTGTTGCCCCACTAAAAGACAATGGTGTATAAAGGCTATTTGGTGAATTTAACGCAGCACCACCTGCGGTTCCAGTTCCTGTACCCCATAACGCGGCATTTGGACCAAGGGGTCCTGTAGCGTCCCCAAAACTAGCAACAGAAGTTGTTTTTGCTGGCGTATAATTTGTAACAACACCGTCTTTAATTGTCTCAACAGATCCATCTGAAAATGTTGTTGTTGTCGATCCATCTGTGTTAGGTTTACTGCTAACAGGTTTAATAGTGTCCGCAGTGGTTTGTCCTTGGTTAACTGTAACAGAAGAATAACTTCCTACAGGAGTGACTTGCCCAGAGTTATTTACAAAAGTATCTTTTCCGGCGACAACTGCGTTATCTTGTTGTTGTTGATTATAGGCTGTAACCATTTGCTGTGTTTCAGCCAATGCTGTAGTAGGTGTCGCCCCAGGTATTTTAACAAGTTCGTTATACGCAGCTTTACTTGATGGATCTAAGGCATTGTACGCTTGTACATTTGCAGCTGTTGCAGCAACAGAAACCGGGTCCGCATTTGGCTTAACCATCTGCGAGTTATAGTACGCAATGGCCGCAGGGTCTGTCAAAGTACTTGGGGTATTAATATTTGTTGGAGCAGTACTTGTACCAAATATTTGACCTAAAGTAGTTGACAGTACATCTGCTGTAGTAGTCGGAACATTAGATCTAACCTGTTCAATATAGCCATTTTGAGCAGTTAAATTTAACATACTAGCATTGTTTGCAACGGTTAGTGCTTGTGTGGTATCCAGCCCTTTACTAATCGCGTTCTCGTATGACGCCTGTTGTGACTGGGTAAGATTATTAATCTGTGAGGCACTTGTAAATGCTGCGTCTAGTCCAACACCATTTTTTGCATCGCTGTAGAACGTTTGTTGTGCTGTAGTACTCAATGCTGAAATCTTTGGTGCATACGCTAAAGCACTAGAGGTATCTAATCCAAGGTTTGTACCCGATTGGTAATAGTCTTGATTCAATGTACTTAAACTGTTTACTCCAGAGGCTGTATTTAATGCAGCCACACTATTCTTACCCTCTGTTAATGAGTTAAAAAATGAATTCTGAGCAATATCAGATGACGCAGCTAAAACAGGTGCTGTAGTTAACGCGTTAGATACCGTTTGCCCGGTATCTAACACCTTAGTAAATATTTCTTGCTGAGCACCTGTCATTGAGTTAACAGACGACGCCGCAGCCACCGCAGCGTTTAAATCTGGATTTTCTTGGTAGGCTTTGCTAAACGCTGTTTGGGCTGTAGTGCTAAAATTATTAATTGTCTCATCTGTATGAAGCGCTGCTACAGCAGCATTGCTATCAGTACCCGTTTTTAATGCGTCAAAATAAGCTGATTTGGCTGTATCCGAAGAACTATTAATAGTTGGCGCGGCTACTAAAGCATCTGCTGTGGATACACCGGTTCCAGAAATCTTACTAAACATGTCCTGCTGGCTATTATTTAGTGCATTTACTGACGAAGAAATATTTAATGCTGTTGCATTATTTTGACCTTCAGTCAATGATGTAAAGTATGACTTTTGTGCTGTATCTGACTGGGCGGATAGCGTGGGTGTTGTAGTTAACGCGTCTCTTGTATCAACGCCAGAGCTAACAACCTGGCTAAACAATGTCTGATCTTTAGCAGACATATCATTTACAGAGGAAGCAACACTAAGGGCATCCGAGTTATTAACGCCTTGATCCAAAGACTTAAAGTAGGCATTTTGTGATATACTAGACTCTGCAGAAACAACAGGAGCTGCTGCTAACGCTTCAGTAGTATTAACACCTGCTGTAAATGCTTTACTAAATACTTCTTGCTGTGTGGAATTTAGTCCAGCAAAATCTGTAGTATTAGTAAAGGACTGATTTACAGTTAACCCCTCTTTAGTTGCCGCGTCAAATACTGACTGTTCGTTTGGCGACATTTTGTTATAGTTTTGAACATCATTAAAAGCATTAGCAACAGTATTACCCTGTACCATGGATGATGTAACAATATCTTGCTGTGTTTTATCTAATGCTGCAAAATTTTGAGCGTTTTCCAAGGACCCGTTTATTGGGGTTCCTTGGTTTAATGCCGTGTTAAATATGAGTTGTTGCTGAGCATCCATTGCGGAATAATCTTGCACATTACTAATTGCTGTACTAACACTGTTATTTTGTCCGTACGCGGTGCTATATAAATCTTGCTGAGCTGGCGTTAATGCTGCTACAGTCTGAGAGTCACTTAGTGCCTGTGTGCCGCTTAATCCTTCTTGTATTGCATTGTTAAATGCTGTTTGTGCTATGGGAGGCATTGCATTAACTTGATCGGCAACGGCCACTGCGGACGCTGGTGTGTCACCGGATTGAACCAATGAGTTAAACGCTTGCTGAACTGCTTCTGGCATATTGCCAACACGTATAGTAATATCTGTATTTTGTGCATTTGTAAAAGCATCAACACGGTTTACACCATTTGCTGTGTCTTGATTGTATTGAGCAATCGCCTCGGGGGACACCAGTTTATTAACATTGGTCTGATCTACAATTTGATTTACAGCCAAATCTGCAGCACTTTGAACTAATTGGTTAACAGCCGTTGCTTCATTTGCATTAAGTTCTGCTGTTTGTTGGCCAAGCTGGGTTGTTAAATTATTCACATCGGTAGATAGGGATTTTGCCGTATCTGCCGCAGTGGTTACTTGATCCACATAGCCTTGGTAAGTTGTTTTTACATCTGACAACTGCGTCATTGTTTTGCCAAATACATCAACCCCGCTATTATACTGGGCCGCGCTATTATTTAATGCTGCAACGGTTGGTAGTAATGCGTTGTACTGTGCGGTTAAGTTGTTTCCTGCAGCAATCCAGGGGGCTATCCAACGGTCGTATGTATACCCGGATGTTGAATTATTAAAATACCATGACGCGGATGAATAGTTATATCCAGGCTGACTTGCCAGCCAGTTTAATCCTGCGTTCCAGTTTGCTTGCGCACTATTATAGGCGTTTAACGCTGGTGTGTACCCGGTAGCAAACTGACTATCGTACTGTGCCTTCTCCGTGGTAAACTGTCCAGCAATAGTGTTTAGACTATCAAACTCTTGCTGGGCCGTTGCCTCAAGTGGACTAAGTGTCTGGTTGTAATAGTTTGTTGCTGTTGTCTGTAAAGTATTAGCTTGGGCGACGGCATCTGTTAAGGCAGTTGACTTTGTGGTTAACTGGTTAAAGGTGTCCTTGATTGCCGCGGAGGCCTGGTTGATGCCCCAGCTTGTTGCTGATAATACACTAGACTGGGCAATAGCATCACCAATGCTTTTTCCACCTAATATTGCCTTTGCCGCCGCGTTGGAGGCTGTAGCAACTAATGTTGAGCTAAGGCTTCCCTTATCAAACATGGCACTACCATCGGAGTTCTTAAGTGTTGCTAATTGAGACTGGACCGCGCCAGACACAGCACCTGCGGCGCCGCTTATTAATATTTGGTCTAGTGACTTGCCACTAAGCGCTGCAGCTGCGGCGGGTGCTGAGGCACTCGTAACAATTGTTTTTAGTACCGAGGCTGTGGTTCCACTAAATCCATAATCCATTGCGGTGCTGGCGGCTAAATTACCTGCCATATTACCTGCGTTTGCTGCTGCGTATGCTGATGCAGCAGACAATGCAATTTGTTGGATATCGCCGCCATTGGCTGCGCTTACCGCTGCGGACGCAATAATTGCCGCTCCGGCTGTATCAGCAAGTGCCAAACCCGAAGGCCCCAACATATACGTTAATGCTACGGCCTCAATAAGTGGAAGAGGCTTATTGGTAATCTGCTTAAATGATGAGCCTACCGACGCAGAAAATGACCCAACATCAGACACAATTCCTTGTGCAGATTGAATAATTGAAGTACCAAAGTTTGATAGTTCTTTCCCTGGATCAGACACTTATAGACACCTTGTAGGTCTGATGGTGAACTGGATGCAGTCCGGTATCTTCAATAACCGCATTATACCCTAAATGCTGAATAGCTCTTACTGTTGGTAAATCATCTGTAAATCCATACACAGAAGTAAATCCTGCGGCGTGCATCGCTTTAGCAAACTCTTGTAGATTACGTAAAAAATTCTTCGGTACATCCGCGTTAACAAAAAATATGCGTGCCTTTTTTGGCTCTTCAATCAAATAGAAAAACAAAGAGTTTCCATGGCGAATGCCACGTACTTGGTTTGTATCTAACAGTTTGTGAACCTGGGCGTACATCTTTTTCCAGTCTTCACCGGATTTCTTTATCTCTGGGGAGTGCCTAAAGATTTCCTGTTCCGACATGCGGCCAGAAGCATCTTTTAACGGATGCGTCATTTACTCGGTGATATTTTTTACGCGGGCTGCGATTGCTTCCTCTGCAGCTTTTTGAAAGACTGGATCAATTTGATCTTTTTGATGTTTAATCAACATAGCATCAGCTACTGCTTTGTCGTTTAGATACTTCATTGTCTGTTGTCCGTGCATGATGTTTCCTTTGTGTTGATATCTATATCTATATCTATATTAATGCAAAAAAGAGCCACTTTACGCCCTAAATTGATGGGCCATTGATGATTAAAGTGAACTCCCTGGCCCAGTCCTGCCATGATTCAAAGTCTTTTGGGCTTGGTACTGGATACGCCGCAAATACGTGCATCTGCGACATATTCTGTGCTACTGACTGCCAATTTTCTTCGGGGGCAAACATCATTGGTTCTTGGCCGTAGTGAATTGCTAGGTTACCATTAAAGTCATCCCAGCTCATATAATCTGGCACACACGGGAAGTACTGCTGTATGGTGTTTTTAAGAAGTGGGTTGGTCAAGGACGTTGATCCCCAAACTCAGCCGTGATGAGGTTACGCCCCATCTCATAGTTGCCATCAATCTCATTAGACTCAAACTTTAACCTTACTAGGCGATGCTCAACACGTAGGTCAATCTTACCGGTCTCCTGGTTAAAATAGTATGGTCCGGAGTCTTCTGTGGATGTACCAGATGGAAATTTACGTCCCAGAATGGTCATCGCCATCGTGCCAGTCTGTAAGAAGTTTGGCTCAACACGACGAAGGTGCATGCGTAGATTAACACCTTGGAGTGCGTCTTGGCTTGGGTTACCTGTTAACCAGCTAATATCGCTAGTAGTAATGCTGGAGTATACCGCAAACTCGCCATTTAGCGCAATCTCATTGACACCAAACTCATGCTGCCAGATATTAAATCCGCCGGTAACGTAGAACACAGACTGACCCGGTAGTACAGTAATTGAGAACGGTGTGCTGCATGTTATTAATGTAACGCCCGGGGTTCCGATGGTAGTATTATAAATGTTCTGACTAGAAACTATTTGATAGGTTGCGTTAAAGCTATTACCTGTCGTAAAGGTTACATTATCTCCAGGGCTAAACTGGGGTGTCTGATCACCCGCTAAATAAAATTGACTTGCAGTTGGTGCGGCTAGACTAGCTGGGTGTGCAATAACGGTCTGGGCTGCACCATAGATTGTGTTATAGTTCCAGTCGGCCCAGATGGGTGTAGGAAACAACTCAGTGGTGTAACCACATGAGCGTTGAGCACCAGTTGCTTGCCCAGCGTCGTACCATAGCTTATCTTTTACGTTGTAAATGATTGCGTCTGTGCACTCCGTCGCCGTACCTCTAGGATAAAAGAACCAGATCTCATTGTAGCGTGGGACTTTAGTCGCCCACACCTTTTGACGCTGCTCGTAGTTTAGGTTGTCAAATAAATAGTTTACGTTTTTGTCATTTGGTACTACTGTTACCTGACCATTATAAGCGTAAAATCGGTCAGTACCCAACCAATAAAAGACACCATCCATCTCCACAACGGAGTTGGAGGACATGATTGAAATCTGGCTGGAAACAATATCATAGTTCCAATAAATTGGAGCTGTTGCTGCTGTAAATGTAACACGAATAAGTGAGTCTGTTGCCCAGAATAAACCCGCGGGTGAGTTAGTACCGCCGCGCATTGGCATGCCCTTAACAATCTTAGATGAGGCCACGTTTACTTGGTTGGCTAGTGGGCCATTCCAATCGTAGAATGTCTGGTCGCCATAGGTTGTACTGACGTTGTTATTGGCAATGTAACCCGCTGAGCCATAGACAAAGATAAATGGGTAGAGCACACAGACTCCACCATCAACGCTAATTGGTTTATAAGTTGGTGCTGCTCCGGCGCTATCTGATAATCCGGAGAAGTTCCAAGTATTACCTGTTGAAGGTGTTATACCACCAACTAAAACTTGTGTAGGGACTCCGTTATCTATATTAGATAAGTTTAATCCTGGGTGAGCAAACACGGATAGCTGGTTGCCTGATGGGCTGAACTGAGAGTCAAACTGCCAAGTAACCCGATAGTTACCAATGGAAGGATCTGATTGATAATCTAAGTCCCCGGTAAACACCGGCACATTATCTATGTATACCGTTGTCGGGGTACCTATGATGGTGCCAGTGGATATATTTACTGTGGTGTTTGGTGTGGAGAATACAGAGGTGCTTACCGTATAAATAACAGGCGAGCCCGTCTGGGAAAAGATGATCTTAGTACCCGTTGGGAATACTGTTGTCTGATTTCCGGCGACTACAAATGATGTAGAGGTATTAGACAATAACTTAACGTAGCTTGTACCTGGGAGAATTGTGGCCGTGAATGGGCCACTACCATCTGGCAATGAGAGGCCAGTAGTAAATACATCGAGCTCTTGGTAGTTACCAGCGAAGATGTAGTTAACGCCGTTATACGGTTGCACGACCATACCACGGTAGATGCCAACTAGACTATTAAATATCGTGCGGTAGCCACCAATTTTCTTAGGGTCCCCACGTTGAAATCTGCACCATACACCATCTGTGTACTGGTCGTTCTGAAACACAGTACCATCTCTTTTAATACCCGCCGGAACAGCTAAGGAATAAATCTGAGTATACTGTGAGGTATTCTGTTGCTGATTATCAGCGGCCATTAGAACGCACCGCCGCTAATGAGTTGTGCTGTCAGCCTCGCGTTTACTGTTACTAGGGGCTGTGATGGGTTGGTATTATCAATACTAACTAACTGTGTTGAATTTGCTGATAGGCCAAGTATACTGGTACCTACTAGATACATGCCCGTGTGAGTGTCGTTATTAAACGAAAATGAAGGTAGTCCCGCGGTTCCATTTGTTGCATAAAACAAACCAGTGGAGCCCGTTGTCAGTGGGTATAAGTTCACACCATCACTTAACATTGTAACAATACTACCCGCCGTTAATACGAACGGTGGCTGACTTGTGCCTTGATTCTGGAACGTAATGTTATACCCGAGCTGGTTAGTATTATTAACCAAAATATAAATCTGGGTAATCGCGGGTAATGTAACGGCCAGTGTCTGTGTCCGTGTACCAGACTGTGCAATGTATGTCTGAATCACTGGTGCAAAAGATACCAGGTTCAGTGTGTTACCTACAATGGTATCCACATCGTAGGATGCCGCTGTGAAGGTTACGTTTGGTGCAGTAAGGAAGCCTACAGTAACAAAACCATTGCTTGTGGAGTCAAACATGATAAACCCAGAGTCGCCAGGGTTTGCAATGATGGATGACTGACCATTGATTAATGATGGGGATACTGGGCTAATTGTGAGTGAGCCAGAGCCATTATTTCTAAATCCAATGAACCAGCCGGCAGATAGACTGGAAAATATTGGTAAATTAAATGTTCCAGCGCCGCCATTCCATACAAACGTAGCAGCGCGGCTAAGATCATTAATGACTGGAGAAGATGTAACATCTACTAGGTTTTGAGTGGTGGCTAGTTGCCCACCGACTGTTGTCAGCCCTGCACCAGCCAATGAGGCCGCGTCGGCGACAGAGGTGCCCGCCGCGAAGGTAACGTTGTTCCAGACACCGGCGGCTGTTGTGTTATCTACGAGGTACACATACTTAGAGATACCGACGGGAACAGTAAATGACGCACCACTGGTGTAGTCTGTAACTAAGAAAGAAAAAGCGCCTAAGTTGCGGAATAGGATGTCTGAGCCCAGTGTTCCCTGATTGCCTTGTGGCAACGCAATGGATAGGCCAGATGTTGATGCTGTACAGTCAATAATACGAGCAGCAACAACCTCGGCACCATTGACAGTTGATGGCCAGTTTAGTGTCTGGTTTGTGCTAAAAGGCAGCGCGAGGTATGAGACATCAGTTGGTGTTACAACTGTCCCTGTGAACGGCGAGACGTATACTGGAGTGGTCATATATTAAGGCTCTTGAATGGTTGTGTTGCGGTCTATGCGACGTGAATTGTCTTCTTTTTTCAGTGCGCCAACGGCGTCTGTGTAGAATTGTTTCCACACGGGCAGCTTGTCAATAGCCTTTAAGTAACCCTGTGCTTGCAACAAGGCCCCGTATAACATCGCCTGTGGTGCGATAGCTGTCCATAGGTTTTGTTGATTAGAAGAATCTAATGGTTGAACCTCTGCATAGTAAATAATTTCTACAGGATAGCTTGTATCTGGCTGTGGGGCAAAGTTCCAGTTGCTGTAGTCATAGTCCGCGTAGTATACTGGCTTGCCTGCCGATGACTCAGATAAGTACTGGGCCACATAGTCCTGGCTGCGTAGTAAGACTGGCTGCCCGTTGACCTTCATAGAGACAGTTTTTCTCCAGCGTGCTGGCTTGTTCAGAACAGTTTGGTTCTGTGCAAGATTGGTCTCTACCACAATCAATTGTAGGTAGGTCTTAAGCTCTGCAGCAATTGATGACTCTGCCAGCGCAATCAGATTGGGTATCTGCGCAATGAAGTCAGGGTCATTTCTTTCCATGTACGAAATTATATTTTGTATTAAACTGTCATAGGACATTATTACACTCATACTTCTAACCTTTTAAATGTGTGGCCTTTGTGGGTTTTTCTTTCTTTATTTACACAAGCGTATGCTTTACATGCTAAGAAACCCGCGGCTTTAAGTTCTTTTCCACCAGCAAAAGTTGTTTTATTTCCTGTGGATAATTCTGTTGACTCTATTAACCCTTTAAACCCTGGGTGTTTATCCCCGCTTTTTAAATGTCCTTTTCCAAAAGCTGGATTTTTATTTCCAAATTTTCCGTACATTGGGTTTCCTTTTCCAGAAACTCGTTTAGATAATTTTTGTTTATGCTCTTCTGTGTGTTTATAGCCATTACAGCCATCACCACCATTGGTTAGATTGGCTAACTGATAGCCCATATCCTTAAAACAAGAAATTAAAAGTATTTCATGTTGTTTTGCTTCTTCTGCAGTATTCCATTCAGCCAATACTTGAACTTGTGGATTTCCATACTTTGAAACAATGTTTTTCCAATATTGATTTCTTTTAAAAAAATCATAAGGACGTTTTGCATTTCCTATACCAATATAGAAAACGGTTCCATCAGGTTTTGAATGGTAGTATGTACAAAACATATTAGCGTGTGTAATACGAAATATTCGGTTGGAAAAATATTCCACTTTTGTCGCGATCTTCCTCGCTGGCTTGTAGGAATGCTTTTTGTGCTTGAGCTTCTAGATATTGAACACGTTGCAAATCTACACCGGGTAGTTGTAAAGACATAGAATGTGATAATTGTTTTTGAACACAATTAATCCATCGGTCAGGTACGTAAATCTGATTTGTCAAAGATCCTACATCTTGCATTTGAACCTCAACAATGAGCTGAAACATCTGAAAGTCGTTATTGGGAACTGGCCAGATATACATCGAGGGCTCAATGGTTCTATCAAACCAATATTGCAAGGAGCGTTGACTAGGAAATTGTTTGTTTGGGAGGTTCCAGTAGTCGTCGCGGTTTAGGCGTGCCAATGGAATAACTTGCTGGCTCGTAGAGAATACGATCTGGCGTATAGAGAACGTAGGTGCAACCGTTTCACGCAGCCTGTAGTAAAGGTGCGTTGGTGTTGTGGTGATGTTAAAGTATGCCCACTCTTTATCTGAGAGTGTTGTGGTTGGTAGTTGCTTTACTGTTGTCCAGGTGATTCCATCTTCACTGGTCTCATAGGCAAAGTTATATGTTGTTGTGCCAGTACCTACTGCGTAGCCATTAAATCCAACGTAGTACACTGGCTGTGAGGCCTGGTACTGAAGACCAAACCAGTTGTTACCGATGGTGGAGGTAGAGACTAGGTCGATGTTTTGACCAAATACTGCCGGTGAGTCTGGGTTGCTAATTGGTAAGTACTCAGAGGCTGCTGAGTTAATGATGTAGACCCAGTTGCTCTCACGTACGTCGATGACTGTCTTTGGTAGAGTAAGTTGCTGCTGAGCTGTCACTGCGCCGACAAGCATGTTCTCCAGGAGCCATAAATTAACGCCCATGTTGGAGAGATTTTGCAAGTTATAAAACAGTGCCTGCTTGGCTGCACCAATAAGCTCGGGGGTTGCTTCTTCTGCCGTCTTGCCAGCATCACGAAATGCGTAGGAGATCAGCTGATCAACATTGACTGTAGTGTTGCCAGTGGTACCTGAGTAGGCCATATTATCTTCCGCGGCCAGCGGCGCGCTTAGTTACTTTGTTTGGTAATTTGTTTGATGCGGGTCCAGCCTTAATAAACTCCTTGGCAACCTTCTTAGGGATGCCAAGGGTTGATTTGCCAGCGGCCGCGGCGTACATAGCGCCCTGTTGGGCTTTTGACTTAATTGGCATATTAGCACTTGCCTTTTACTTTGCCGCCCTTTTTCTGGGTAGGTACAGGGCCAGCTGGGCTTACACCGCCCGGAGCTTGCATTGCTGGTGCTGGTGCTGGTGCTGGTGCTGGTGCTGCACCACCTAAACCACCAGCTAGAGCACCTTGTTGTAGTGCACTAGCACCACCTTGGCCTTGCATTAAAGCTGCAGCTTGAGCGGCTTTACGTGCCTTTACTTTGTCCATTTGGGCCTGAGCGATACGATTCTGCTCTGGTGTTCCCATAACGTTGTTCTTAAGCTGTGTACCAACACCACCAATAGCGTCCATGATGCCACCATCAGCTTTTTTAACAATCTTACCACCACACTTGAATTTGCTCACGGTGCCAGTAGCTTTTGCCTTACGGCCCTTTACAGCGGCGCTTGGAAAGTCTGCGGTTTTACCTGACTCTTTAGACTTGATGTACGGGTCTTTATGACCTGCGGGCTTGCTTTTTTCTTTAGCTACGTCGCTGCCCTTAAAGGCTGGCTTTGCTACGGCCTTAGATGGTGCTGCTAACCTTGATCAGCACAACGCAACTAATCGTGAATGGAATGCAAATAACAAACCAGCTAAAGCGGCATTACAGGCTAAGCGAAAATCTGCTATTCTACAACGCACCCCAGCTTGGGACCCCCACGCACATCTTATCATAGCCAAGTATCAACTAGCTGCTATGCTTTCTACAGCATCTGGCGAGCCATACCACGTAGACCACATTATCCCACTGCAGGGTAAAAAAGTATCAGGTCTTCATGTCTTTTCCAATCTCAGAGTCATCCCTGGCTCAGACAACTCCAAAAAATCGAATAAGTTCGTAGTTTAGGGCGGAATATCCCTTTATTTTGCATTAATATGTATAGGAAGATTAATCCCATTCTGACCGCCGACACTTCCCGGTGAGACGACTTAGAGACAGCTTGGGATACCCACTAAGATAAGGAAACACCCAAATGTCAAGCACATTTACATCCCCCATTCGCGTTTTCAAACGTAACAACCCATCAAACGACGGCACAATCGCCCCAGACAACACTGGCGCAGCCCGTATTAGCCAACAGTCTTACATCACAAACCCAATCACCACTACAACCGGTACAGCTACTACCTTAACAACAGCCGACCTCGGTTCTACAACTGTAACCCCATTCGTATTGCCAGCTGGCGCTATTATTGAAGGTTTTACACTGTATCAAGACGTAGCAGCTGGTGGCCTCGTAGGCGGCGTTATCACTGTATCTATCAGCCAAACTAACCCAACAACTGGCGCTGTTACCACTACCGCTATTGGTACAGTAACCCCAACAGCAGCTGGTGGCCGTATCGCTGGTGCGTTCACAGCTACTGCAGCAACTGCGGCTATCATCGAAAACATTGGTACACTGGACGCTACATTGACTTTCTCTGCGGCTTCTGTAACAACATTGTCAAGCGGCTCTTTGGGCGGTACAATCTCTGTTGACTACACAGCACGTAACTATGATGGTTCTATTGCTGCCTATGGTTCTGGTCTTTCTAACAGCTAATATTGACGGCGGGGCAACCCGCCTCCTTTAACTTTTAGGAGAAACCTATGGCTAACGCCTACAATCCGTATACATCCCCACCCCATTCCGTAACCGTTCAAGGCGCCTACGAGCCGTTTGACTTGCAAGTTTCACGCAATCAAATCATGGGCCACAGCACTCTTAGTATTTTTGGATACCAAGCTGCTGTAACAACCACACCTATTGCTGTTTGGGAAAATGCTGCCGCTTATGTATACCCAACAGTTGCCGGTCAAATGACTGTAGTGAGTACCTCAGCCTCTGATGACACGCTTGCAAAGGTTTTAATCTCTGGTTTAGATGCAAACTTTGCACCTATATCTGAAGTTATTGCCTTAAATGGTACCACTGGTGTAACAACTGTTAATAGCTATTTACGTATTAATAGCATGGTACTAACATCCGCAGGCACAAGCCAAAATACTAACGTCGGCACTATCACCGCTAAACAATCTAGCAATACTGTTGCACAGATTAATATCGGTATTGGTAAATCACAAAGCTCCGTGTACACTGTTCCAGCGGGTTATACTTTTTACTTAGATCAAGTTGAAGTTAATTCATCAAACAGCTACACTAGCGCAACAATTTTAACTTACAAAGTACAAACAATTAACAACACCAATGGTGTTAAAATTGTGGCACTACAGCAACCATTTGTTGCTATTTACACAATCACTAGACCAACGGATCCATT
>Ga0364886_10297_pt1 | contig 24415 bp, 21 predicted proteins | sample ExccelJu500001D3_4_FD_206926 | JGI IMG/M metagenome (GOLD analysis project Ga0364886, IMG submission 206926) | Enriched cells from Trout Bog Lake Hypolimnion, Wisconsin, USA - BchlTB.July23.5000.01.D3 | ecosystem: Environmental > Aquatic > Freshwater > Lake > Hypolimnion/Profundal zone | place... | reverse complement strand
CGCTAAACAATGTCGGATAGCACGATGGACTAATAGATCAGGATAACGCCTAATGGGGGAAGTAAAATGGGCATAAGCTTCTAAAGCTAAACCAAAGTGACCTTTAAGATCAGGACTATAAACTGCCTGAGACATCGATCTTAATAATACGGTTTGAATCAAATGAGCATCCGGTCTGTCCTTAACCGAATCCACTAAATGCATATAATCAAGAGGTGTAGGGCTCACGCCACCGCCAAACTTTAGACCTAACTCACCTAAAAAAGTTTTTAAATTAAGTAATTTATCTGAGGACGGGCCTTCATGAATACGCAATAACTTAGGGATTTTTTTAGCATTTAGATACTTAGCCGCCGCGCTATTCGCAGTAATCATAAACTCTTCAATCAGTTTATGCGCATCGTTACGAACCACAGGAACAATTTTTTCAATCTTACGATCAGCACCAAACATGATTCGCGTTTCTTGCGTATCAAAATCCATGGCACCACGTTTTTCACGACTAATTCGCATCACTTTATATAAGGCGTAAAGTTCACGCAAATGGGGTAAGACAGCTTCATAGTTATCAGCTAAGGTCTCATCACCATCCACTAAGATCTTAGCAACCTCTGTGTACGTTAAACGCGCATGAGAGCGCATCACTGCATCATAAAATCGACTTCTAGAAACACACCCTTCTTCGTCTATGAAAAGTTCACAGACCATACACAAACGATCCACATGCGGATTAAGTGAACACAATCCGTTAGACAATATCTCCGGCAACATCGGAATGACTTGTTCTGGAAAGTAAACTGAAGTACTACGATTTTTAGCTTCTTTATCTAACTCGGTTTCGACTTGTACATAATGAGAAACGTCTGCAATGGCAACTAATAACTTCCAACCCTTAGGCGTTTTCTTACAATAAACAGCATCATCAAAGTCTCGTGCATCTTCACCATCAATCGTAACTAAAGGGGTGCTACGTAAATCGACGCGGCCTTCTTTAGCTGATTCAGGGACTTCAGCAGATAGAGATTTAATTTCTTCAAGTAACTCAGCAGGCCAAACATTAGGAAGTTCGTATGACCGTATCGCCATCTCAATTTCCATACCAGGCGCTAAATGATCGCCCAATACATCAATAATTCTGCCAATAGGTTGGTGTAATTTAGTAGGTTGTTCTGTTACTTCTGCGACAACAATTTGGCCATGCTGAGCATCACCTACGCCGTCCGCTTCCACTAATAGCGTTTGAGCGATATTTTTGTTATCGGGTACTACATAAGTGAAGCCATCTTCTTCATAAAGTCTACCAACGATCTGATGCGTATTTCGTTCTAAAATTTCAACGACGGCACCTTCCCTACGGCCTTTCTTATCGATCCCAGCAACCCTAAGCATGGCTCTATCATTGTGCAATAGAGGATTCATTTCTCTGGGGGATAAATATAAATCATCCGATCCATCATCCGGTCTTAAGAACCCGAAGCCATCTGGATGACCAATGATACGACCTACAATTAAATCTTTATTATTAACTAAACAATATTGTTGACCACGATTGTAAAGTACCTGACCATCGCGCTCCATAGCTCTTAGGCGTCGCCTTAAAGCCTCAAGATCATCTTCACTTTCAAGTTTAAATAGATTAGCTATCTCACTACGCGATAAAGTTTTACCGGCATGCTCTAAAGCAGCCAGAATAAGCTCTCTACTTGGAATGGGATTTTCATACTTTTCAGCTTCTCGCTGAGCGTATGGATCATTAGTTGAGTTAAAATCAACGTCTTTTTTAGACTTAGATGTCATTTAATAATTAAATTCAATTGGATTGGTACAATTAATTGATAGGCTTATATCATACATGCTTAACCTATCGATTAGAATTGAAAATAACAAATCCTATTAAAATAACATTATAAATTGCTCATAAAACAATGTGCCGTTGTTTAACCGGCAAAAAAACAGTTCATATTTGTGAAAACAATATGGATAACCTATTAGTACTCAGGCAATAATTGCAAACCTAACCAAGCGACAACGACAACAACAACAACAACAAATAACAAATAACAAATAACAGTATCATTTTGATTTTTGTTAACACGTCTTTATCTATTCTATTAAACATAACCGTCACCTCTATACAAAACGTAATAAATATAAAAACACATTATTTCTATAACTTAATATGTAACCGAAATAACAACAAAAGCAACCCTGCTTTACTTTCAAGTTTTAAGGCTAGCCTCTCGTTCGTATATAATAAGCCTACTTAAATCGATTTTTTATATCCAAACCCTTAGGAGCTGTACATCATGCCTGTTTATCGTTCTAAAACTTCAACCGGTGGTCGTAATATGGCGGGAGCTCGCTCTTTATGGCGCGCAACAGGCATGAAGGATGACGACTTCAGTAAGCCTATCATTGCGATTGCAAATTCATTTACCCAATTTGTGCCGGGGCATGTGCATTTAAAAGACTTAGGTCAATTAGTGGCACGTGAAATAGAAGCCGCGGGTGGCGTTGCAAAAGAATTCAATACCATAGCCGTGGATGACGGTATTGCCATGGGCCACGACGGCATGTTGTATTCATTACCGAGCCGCGACATTATTGCAGACTCCGTAGAATATATGGTTAACGCACATTGTGCTGATGCTATCGTCTGTATTTCTAACTGTGACAAAATCACCCCGGGTATGTTAATGGCCGCCATGCGCCTTAACATCCCAGTCATTTTCGTATCAGGCGGCCCTATGGAAGCGGGTAAAGTCCGTTTAGCCAACCCTGAAACAAACACCTTTGATATTAAAAAACTCGACTTAATTGATGCCATGGTCATGGCAGCAGATAGCAAAGTATCAGACGCTGATCTTGCAGAAGTAGAACGCTCAGCCTGCCCTACCTGTGGCTCTTGTTCAGGTATGTTTACTGCTAACTCAATGAACTGCTTAACTGAAGCATTGGGCTTATCTTTACCCGGTAATGGCACAGTAGTCGCTACACATGCAGACCGCGAAGCCTTATTTAAGCAAGCAGGCCGAACCATAGTCGAATTATGTAAACAATACTACGAAAATGACGACGCCTCTATATTACCCCGTTCTATTGGCTTTAAAGCATTTGAAAACGCGATAGCTTTAGACATTGCTATGGGTGGATCAACTAATACCATCTTACACATATTAGCCATCGCTCAAGAAGCAGAAATTGACTTTACCATGGCAGACATCAATCGCATGTCTAAAATCGTGCCTCAATTGTGTAAAGTAGCGCCTAACACCAATAAATATCATATAGAAGACGTCCACCGTGCGGGTGGCATTATGGCCATCTTAGGCGAATTGGATCGTGCAGGTAAATTACATACAGACGTACCCACCGTACATGCTAAAACCATGAAAGATGCACTTGATGTATGGGATATTGCGCGTAATCCAAATGATGCAGTAAAAACCTTCTATATGGCAGGCCCTGCAGGTGTCCCCTCACAAGTGGCCTTTAGTCAAAACACACGTTGGCCTAGCTTAGATACTGACCGTGCCGAAGGCTGTATTCGCTCTTTAGAACATGCCTTTAGCCAAGAAGGTGGCTTAGCCGTTTTACACGGCAACATCGCTATAGACGGTTGTGTAGTAAAGACTGCGGGAGTTGATGACAGTTTATTGGTTTTTGAAGGTCCTGCCCATGTCGTAGAAAGCCAAGACGAAGCCGTAGAAAACATCTTAGCGGACAAAGTTAAGGCCGGTGATGTGGTGGTGGTTCGCTACGAAGGCCCTAAAGGAGGCCCGGGCATGCAAGAAATGTTATACCCCACCAGCTATATCAAGTCTAAAGGCTTGGGTAAAGCGTGCGCACTATTAACTGACGGTCGTTTCTCTGGTGGTACATCAGGTCTATCCATTGGACACTGCTCACCCGAAGCCGCCGCAGGAGGCAATATCGGCTTGGTACAAAATGGTGATCGAATCCGTATCGATATCCCTAACCGCACTATCGATGTGTTACTGAGTGATGAAGAACTAACAAAGCGCCGAGCAGAGCAAGATAAATTAGGTTGGAAACCTGCTAAAGCACGGCCTCGAAAAGTTTCTGCGGCCCTTAAAGCCTACGCCATGTTAGCAACCAGTGCAGATAAAGGTGCAGTTAGAAACTTAGAATTATTAGACTAAAGATAGCGTTTTTATACAACTCTAACTACCCTTAAAAACATAGTATTGAAACTAAAAATAAAACTGATACAGTCATACTACTAAACACACGTTTAGCCTTTATTAACTTTAAGGAAACACGATGGCTGATTACAAAAAATATATCTGTGATGTTTGTGAACACATTTACGATGAAGCAGTCGGTGATGCCGATTCTGATATCGCTCCAGGCACTTTATGGGCAGATGTACCAGAAGATTGGCGTTGCCCAGACTGTGGTGTAAGCAAAGATGATTTTGTTTTATTAGATTAAGACAGCTTAATCAAAAAGAAAGGGGCTTCACGCCCCTTTTTTATTATTCGTTAACGCTTGATTCTCTATCGGGACGTATTTGATTAACGATTGATGATCTCGCCTCATGGCTGATAGCGTTTCTATCTCGACCTGCACTTGTAATAACGGGTAAAAATGTAATCAGCACTTCAATTTTATCCATCTTCAACATGCTGATTAAGTGTGAGACAAAGTCATCTTCACCTACAAACGGGGCTAATTCTTTTGATGCACCGATATATTCAAGGGCTATCGGTTGAATAAGGGCTTTTGTGAGTAATGCGGGTTGAAATAATGAGGCATGAAAGCCTAATACATCATCACCCTGAGTAGTCGTACCTTCAGGAAAAGCAATGATATTAGAGTGTTGTTTTAACAACCAAATCATGCGCTCATTGATTTCTCTAATGTGTTTTTTATCGCCACGACGGATAAAGAGTGTACCCGCTTGTCTGGCTAAAAACCCAACAACAGGCCAAGTAGAAATATCACTTTTTGCGACAAAATAAGCCGGTAAAAACTTACCAATCACCACAATATCTAACCATGATATATGATTGCTAACTAATAACGTGCCATCATTAGGCACTGAACCTATCTGAGTAATATGTAGTTTAAGAATCGAACTAAAACTATCTAGCCAATTCTGTTTTATTGCATCACGTCTTATTTTAGCTTTATTAGCAGAGCTCAAAACGCCTAATACAGGAAACACGAGCCCCGCTAATACTAAACCATAGGCAAATAAAACAATGACAGCACTTAATCTATAAACTAGCCGCAGTTTCAATTTCATTATTCGCCTGATAACCTTTCATATAGTGTTTGCTGTAACGCTCTTTCAACTGATCTAAGGGTAATAAAACAAATAGATCCATACAGTTAAAATCTTCATCCCAATACGGTTCGCCACAGATCAACGCCCCAAAACGTAAATAGGCTTTTAATAAAGGTGGAATACCTGATTCGTCACGTAGACATCTTAATTCAGCCGGTACCTTAATACGTGGAGTCACTTGAATGTCAGTCGTTGCAATATTTTTCTCATCAATATTTCTAAATACCGCATCTATAGCGTAACCACTAGGGCCCGGTGTAATACTCGCACAGCCGATTAAGTAGTTATATTGACCTTCTAAGGCATACTGCACTAACGAAGACCACAATGTCGTTAATACGGCGCCACCACGATAATCAGGATCTACACAGGTTCTACCCACTTCTAAAAAGCGTCCTGGTAACGCTAATATAGGGGTCATATCAAATTCATCTTGAGAATAATAACGCCCTAAACTTTTTGCTTGATCTTGATTCAATAAACGTGTGTAACCTACGATCTTTTTATTAATGTTGTCATACACCACCAAATGATCACAGTAGCTATCCACTTCATCGTAATCTAACCCTTCTGCTTCTGTCTTTAACTTAGCACCCATTTCTCTACCGAACACGCGGTATCTAAGGGCTTGCGCTTCTTTTATTAATTCGTCTGTATCAGCTAAAAAACATTCTAGTTTTTTAGTGGCGTTGATAAGTTTTTCTGTCGCTGTGTTTTTCATAAGTTGCCACCTAGCTCAAATTAAATTCGATATAGATTAAGCAACGCAGGTGACAGGTTAATGTCAAATTGGTTAAAGAAACGTGACAATCCGATGACGAAATGATGACAATTTAGGTGTTTGCTTTTTTATAATAAAACGCCATGCTTATTTAAGTAGCGATGCTATTGGTTGTATAATTCAACTCAGCTACAATCGTGCGTTGTTTCACTTTGTGAACCGTCACGCTTCAACACTAACCGCCACCATTATGAGTTACGCTATGGAATATGCTTTAGAAACCACCTCCTTAGATGCATTGCAAGCAGATTGCTTGATTATCGGGGTCTATCAAGACCAACAATTAACTGATTCTGCTGCCTCACTCCCAGAAAGCACACGTAATGTCATCAGTAAAGTGCTTGCTAGAGGTGACAATAAAGGCGCCATTGGCACTACTCTTTTAATAAACGCTCTACCTGACAGTGGTATCGAACGTGTTTTATTAGTCGGTCTGGGCGAGCATAAAGCATTGACAGGTAAAAACTTTAGAAAAGCACTCCAAGCGGTGTTTGCCAGCTTAAAAAAATCTCAAATTAAAACGGTGACATGTACTTTAGCCGATGTAGATGTGATTAACGGCGACCGTCAATGGAAAACTCGCCAAATTATAGAAATAGTAAACGATACGGCTTATCAATTTACGGCTTATAAATCGAATAAAGACCTAGACTTTACTATTGAGAAAATCAGCATTACAGCACCCACATCTGAATTAACTCAAGCACAGCTCGGTTTATCTCAAGGCACTGCGATTGCTGATGGCATCAATTTAACCAAATTATTAGGCGACTTACCCGGCAACATCTGTACACCCACATACTTAGCAGAACAAGCCATTGAATTAGGCAGTCAATATGACAAATTGAGTATTAACGTTCTTGAAGAAGCCGATATGGAACAACTCGGCATGGGCGCTTTGTTATCAGTATCTCGTGGCAGCAGACAACCGGCTAAATTAATTACGCTGGATTATCAAGGTGGTGATAAAAACGCTAAGCCTATCGTGTTAATTGGTAAAGGCCTTACCTTTGATGCGGGTGGTATTTCTTTAAAGCCTGGCTTAGGCATGGATGAAATGAAATACGATATGTGCGGTGGTGCTACTGTCTTAGGCACTTTAAAGGCCGCTGCAGAAATGAAACTACCACTCAATATCATCGGCTTAATTCCGGCTTCCGAGAACTTACCCGATGGTGATGCCAACAAACCCGGTGATGTGCTTATTAGTATGTCTGGTAAAACCATTGAAGTATTAAATACGGATGCAGAAGGTCGCTTACTATTATGTGACACTTTAACGTATGCAGAACGTTTCAACCCAGACGTAGTGATCGACATGGCAACCTTAACAGGCGCATGTTTAGTGGCATTAGGTCGAGTGCCTAGTGGTTTATTAGGCAACAATGACGAACTATGTAACGCTTTACTCGCTGCCGGTGAAGTAGCCAATGACAGCTTATGGCGCTTGCCGTTATGGGAAGAATATCAAGAACAACTTAAATCAAACTTTGCTGATTTAGCGAATATTGGCGGCAAAGATGCAGGCACTATTACTGCCGCATGCTTCTTATCACATTTTGCTGAAAAATTTAACTGGGCTCATTTAGATATTGCAGGTACTGCATGGCGCACAGGCCAAAACAAAGGGGCAACAGGTAGACCTGTACCTTTATTGACGCAATATTTATTAAATAGGGCTTATGGCTGAAGTTAGCTTTTATGTGCTGTCATCTAACTCGATAGATAAACGCGATGAGTTTGCTTGCAAACTCATCGAAAAAGCTTATCGTAGCGAATGCTTCTGTTATGTATTAACCGATAATGACGCACAAAGCCATAAGATCAATGAGTTACTATGGACTTTTAGAGCCAGTAGCTTTGTACCACACCAATTATTTGACGGCACAGTACCTGAGTTTAAAAAAGTCATTTTGATTGGCTCTGAATCTGTGCCTAAAGACTGGCAACACACAGTCGTTAATCTATCGACAAACTGCCCCGTTAACTTTAGTAATATAGCGCGGATTCTTGAGATCTTAGATAATAATGAATCGACTAAAATACCGGGTAGACAGCGCTATAATCAATACCAAAAAGCCGGTATACCGATCACTACACATCATATAAATAATTAAATTACGCACACATGGAAAAAACTTACGCCCCGCATTCTATCGAACAACGCTGGTACCAAACTTGGGAAGAAAAAGGCTATTTTGCCGCCCAAACAGAAGGTGAATCTTATTGTATTATGATTCCACCACCCAATGTCACAGGTAGTTTGCACATGGGTCACGCGTTTCAAGACACCATTATGGACGCTCTCACCCGTTATCATCGCATGAAAGGTTACAGCACCTTATGGCAACCCGGCACAGATCACGCTGGGATTGCTACTCAAATGGTAGTAGAGCGATTGTGTAATGCTGAAGGCAAAACTCGCCATGATTATGGCCGTGAAAAATTCTTAGAAAAAGTTTGGCAATGGAAGGATGAGTCAGGCGGCACTATCACCCGTCAATTACGTCGCATGGGTTCGTCTTTAGATTGGGAAAAAGAACGCTTTACCATGGATGATGGCATGTCAGATGCCGTACAAGAAGTTTTTATTCAATTATATGAAGAAGGTTTAATTTACCGTGGCAAACGCTTAGTTAACTGGGACCCTGTCTTACACACCGCCGTATCTGATTTAGAAGTGTTATCAGAAGAAGAAAATGGTTCTATGTGGCATTTGCGTTACCCATTATCAAACGGTCAAGGCCATTTAATTGTTGCCACCACCCGTCCTGAAACACTGTTAGGTGATGCCGCTGTAGCTATCCATCCTGATGATGAACGTTATAAACACTTATTGGGCGAGTTTGTCGTATTACCTTTAAGTGGGCGTTTAATCCCGATTATTGCAGATGAGTATGTTGACCCAGAATTTGGTACCGGCTGTGTAAAAATCACCCCAGCTCATGATTTTAATGATTACGAAGTATGGACTCGTCACCGGAATACCTCTGTTATTCAAGCCTTACCGCATGGCGGTTTAATTAATATCTTGACCGTTGATGCGGCTATTCGTAGCAACACTGCCGATGAAGATAACTTAATCCCCAGCAAATATGTAGGCCTAGATCGCTTTGAAGCGCGTAAAAAAATGGTCGCTGATATTGATGCCGCGGGCTTATTAGAAAAAATCATTGATCATAAGTTGATGGTGCCACGTGGTGATAGAACCAACAGCGTCATTGAGCCTTTATTAACCGATCAATGGTATGTCAAAGTAGCGCCTTTAGCAGAACCTGCCATTGCAGCTGTTGAAAAGGGTGATATCAAATTTGTCCCTGACAACTGGAAAAATACCTATTACGAATGGATGCGTAACATTCAAGACTGGTGTATCTCTCGACAAATCTGGTGGGGCCATAGAATCCCGGCTTGGTATGATGATTTAGGCAATATCTATGTTGGTAATTCTGAAGCCGCTATCCGCGCCAAACATAATTTAGCGGCGGACTATCCGCTTAAACAAGATGAAGATGTATTAGATACCTGGTTCTCTTCGGCTTTGTGGCCGTTCTCAACCTTAGGTTGGCCAGAAAAAACACCTGAACTGGCTAAGCATTACCCCACCAGCGTATTAGTCACTGGCTTTGACATCATCTTCTTCTGGGTCGCTAGAATGATTATGATGGGACTTAAGTTTCAAGGTGAAGTGCCTTTTAAAGAAGTTTACATTCATGGTTTAGTGCGTGATGCAGAAGGCCAAAAAATGTCTAAATCTAAAGGTAATGTATTAGATCCGATTGATATTATCGATGGTATTGAATTAGAAGCCTTAGTCGAAAAACGTATATCGGGCATGATGCAACCGCATTTAGCTAAGAAAATTGAGCAAGATACCCGTAAGCATTTCCCTGATGGGATTCAATCTTACGGCACCGATGCGTTACGCTTTACTTTTGCATCGCTAGCCTCAACGGGCCGTGATATCCGTTTCGACTTAGCTAGAACCGAGGGTTATCGAAACTTCTGTAATAAACTCTGGAATGCCGCACGTTACGTATTAATGAATACGGAAGAATTTGATAACGGTTTTTCTGGGGCACCTGTGTCATACACTCAAGTCGATCTTTGGATTACTTCCAGACTGCATCAAGTGATTGCGACCACTAGCCATGCCATAGATAACTATCGATTTGATTTAGCAGCACAAGCGATTTATGAATTTACGTGGAATGAATACTGTGACTGGTATTTAGAATTAGCCAAGATCTCTTTGCAATCAGAAGATGAAAATCTACAACGCGGCACCCGTCATACTTTAGTCACGGTATTAGAAACTATGTTACGTTTAGCGCATCCGATTATGCCGTTCATCACTGAAGAGATCTGGCAACGTGTCGCACCGTTAGCAGGTATCACAGCTGAAACCATTATGTTGCAAGCTTACCCTATCAGTGATGATGCACAGATCAAACTCGATGCGATTGAAGAAACCAACTGGGTAATGAACTTTATCTTAGGTGTGCGTCGTATCCGTGGTGAGATGAATATTGCACCGGGAAAACCTTTACCGATTTTATTACAACATGGCTCTGCTAATGACCAACAATGCTTAGCGAACAACTTGGCTTACCTTAAAAGGCTGGGTCGTTTAGAAGAAATCACTTGGTTAGAAGCAAGTGAATCAGCGCCAGAATCTGCGATAGCGTTAGTCGGGGAATTGAATATTTTAATCCCTATGGCAGGCTTAATTGATAAAGAAGCTGAATTAGCTCGTTTGGATAAAGAGATTCAAAAAATATTGAATGATCTACCTCGTGTGGAAGGCAAATTAAGCAACCCTACTTTTATTGATAAAGCGCCTGCTGATGTTATCGATAAAGAAAAAGCTAAATTAGCGGATTTACGCTCGACTTTAAATAATCTAGAGCAACAAAAAACTAAAATACTAGCCTTATAACAAAGAAAGGGAGCGTTATCTTATTAGCGCTCCCTATCTTTATCTTTTCTTTTATGGTCCAGTCTCAATATATAGCGAATGGATTGACATAAATAGCCTATACTCCATATACCGATCTCAGTTTACTTAAAACCCGCCTCGCGTTATTTTAAGTGCACCTGTTGATATCCTCAGCTACCCCAGATGATCTTATGCCCACTGTTGCGACGCCTGATCATCAAGCTCATGGCTTTATTAGCTTTATAATTGCGACCCAAGCCATTAATGAAGCGTCTATCAATAAGTATATTCTAGCGGCAAAAAAGGCGAGCCTATCTCTCGTCAGTTACTTAGTTATTAATAATATAATTAATAGTGAACAATTAGCCGCCGATGCATCAGAATACTTTGGCCTACCCTATTTAGATATAAACGCAGTTGATCTTGCCTCCCTACCACTTAAAACTTTAAACGAATCACTCATTCGCAAACACAACACGTTGCCACTTTTTGTCAGAGGTAAAACCCTATTTCTTGCGTTTTCTGATCCATGCCAACCAGTTGCCTTAGATGAAATCCAATTTCATAGCCAACTACATCCACAAATTATCATAGTAGAAGAAAGCAAACTGGCGAAAGCCATAGAAATTTGTCTTGAAGCATCTGATACTTCAATGGCAGAACTCATAGAAGTCCAGACTGACAACTATGGTGAATCAACTCCCTATGCGGATATTGCGACTAATAACTCAGAAATAGATGATGCGCCTATCGTGCGCTTTGTGAATAAGATCTTATCGGATGCTATAAAGAAAGGCGCCTCTGATATCCATTTGGAGCCGTATGAAAAAGAATTTAGAATTCGATTTAGAACGGATGGCATGCTCTATCAGATTCCCAGCCCACCTTCAGCTATGGCCAATAGAATTATCTCTAGACTAAAAGTCATGGCTAAAATGGACATTTCGGAACATAGAATTCCCCAAGATGGGCGTATCAAAATTACATTAACTAAAACCAATCCTATCGATTTTAGGGTAAATTGCTGCCCCACTCTCTTCGGCGAAAAAATGGTCTTGAGAATACTAGATTCTAACAATGCTCAAATAGGCATCGAAAAACTAGGTTTTGAGCAAGAGCAAGAACAATTATTTAAATCTGCTATCAACAAACCCTATGGCATGATTTTAGTCACTGGACCCACCGGTAGTGGCAAAACAGTCACTTTGTATACAGCTCTCAATATATTGAATCGTATTGAGCAAAATATTTGTACTGCTGAAGATCCCGTTGAGATTTCAGTCAATGGTATCAACCAAGTGAATGTTAACGTAAAAACAGGGTTAACCTTTGCCACTGCCTTACGATCCTTTTTACGCCAAGACCCTGACATTATCATGGTTGGTGAAATAAGAGACTTAGAAACAGCAGACATTGCTGTCAAAGCCGCACAAACTGGTCATTTAGTACTATCCACTTTACATACGAACGATGCACCGCAAACTTTAAATCGACTCATGCAAATGGGCATAGAACCTTACAATATTGCCTCTGCAATTATATTAATCATTGCACAACGCTTAGCAAGACGCTTATGTCCCTTGTGCAAAAAACACGTTAATTATCCGAAGTCCCTGCTAATTTCCGCTGGTTTTGCGCTTGAAGATGTTGACGCTCTCAAACTCTATGGGGCTGTCGGTTGTGATAATTGTTCCGCTGGTTATAAAGGTCGTATTGGTATCTATCAAACGATGACTCTAAGTGACCCCATGCGAAACTTGATTTTAACCGGCGGTAATGCAGAACAAATAACAAACCTTGCCGATCAAGAAGGCGTAAAGAATCTACGTGCGTCTGGTTTATACAAAGTTAAAATGGGCATTACGAGTCTGGAGGAAGTTGATCGAGTGACTAAGGAATAAGCATGATAAATTCCTCAGAAACACTAACCCTAGACTATGCATGGAGAGGAATTGATCAGCTAGGCATGCATCATGAAGGTGTCATCTCAGCTAAAAGCTTATTACTTGCAAAAGTAAGTTTAAGGGGTCAAGGTTACACCCTGGCTCATATCGCTTTAAAGACAAAGCCACTGCTTAATATAAAACGTAAGCAAATCTCTAAAATTGAAATAACTATTTTTATCCGACAATTATCTACCTTATTCAATGCAGGCATTCCCTTAGTACAAGCGATCACTATTATTAGTCATGGTCATGACAATGCAAGTATGCGCACTTTATTATCTAGCATTAAAGATGATCTTGAAAAGGGCGAAACCTTTGCAGAAACCCTAAAGAAATCCCCGCAATATTTCGATACATTATTTTGTAATCTAATAGAAGTGGGGGAGCATGCGGGTGTCTTAGAAACATTACTCGATAAAATAGCCAGTTATCAAGAAAAGTCAGATTTGCTTAAAAAGAAAGCGCTCAAAGCGTTGACCTACCCTTTAGCTGTAATGACCACTGCATTAATTGTTACCTCAATATTATTAATCTTTGTAGTACCCATCTTTAAGGATATGTTCAAAAGTTTTGGCGCAGAGTTACCCGTATTTACACAATGGATAGTGGATCTATCAGAAATTATTATTAATGACGGCTGGATACTTTTATTGCTTATACTGATTTGTGCGTATGCGTTTAACTATTTTAAAAAACACTCTGAGGCCTTTAATTACTTCATCGATAAAAGCTTGCTTAAGTTACCGATTATAAACCCATTGATTAATAAAGCATTTATTGCTCGATTCACCCGCACCTTAGCGACCTTATCTGCGGCCGGCGTCCCAATAGTCGATGCCTTACAATTAGTTGCCGGCACTTGTGGCAATCGTGTCTATTACAATGCCCTATTAGCCATTAGAGAAGATGTGGCAACGGGGCAGCAACTCCAATATGCCTTACAAAAAACCCATCTCTTTCCCCACTTAGTACAACAAATGATCGCTATTGGTGAAGAATCTGGAGAACTCGATTATATGCTCAGCAAAATTGCCGAATTTTACGAGGCAGAGGTTGATAACTTTACTGACAACTTAAGCGCCTTAATGGAGCCCATTATTATGATTATATTAGGCTTATTAATTGGAGGATTAGTGGTCGCCATGTACCTACCTATATTTAAGATGGGATCAGCCATCAACTAATCTATCAGAGCCTATTCCTAGCCACATAACACCCTTTATTAAAGTTCTACGTGCTATACTTTTATGTATAAACAGCTATAACTCTATCTAAAATACCCCATGCTCACCTTATTACAAGAACTTGATAGTTCACTCAATAATACTTACTTTTTATATTTTGTAGTTGGCACCATTGGTTTAATAGTGGGCAGTTTTCTTAATGTGGTTATTTACCGTTTACCCATAATGCTTCAAACAAGTTGGCGAGAAGAATGTCAGATCTTTTTAGACATTAAATCTGAAATATCCACGCCCAAAACTGTCTTTAATTTAGCATTACCCCATTCACATTGTCCTACTTGTAAATGCCCTATTAAGCCTCATCAAAATATACCTGTTTTAAGCTATCTATTTTTAAAAGGCCGTTGTGCAAATTGCTCAGCAGCCATTTCCATGCGCTATCCAGTCATTGAAGTGTTAACGGCTTTATTATCCATTTTAATGGCCTTACATTTTGGGTATTCAATTCAAACTTTATTTGCTCTGATACTTATTTGGTCACTGATTTGTTTGAGCTTTATTGATATAGACCACCAACTATTGCCCGACAACATCACCCAACCTCTGCTTTGGATCGGCTTATTATTAAGCGTATTTCATATTTTTAGTGATGCTTCATCGAGTATCTTTGGCGCTATTTTCGGTTACTTAAGTCTATGGACTGTTTTTAAAGTATTTAAGCGTCTAACCGGTAAAGACGGCATGGGTTATGGTGATTTTAAATTACTCGCTGTGTTTGGCGCTTGGTTAGGCTGGCAAACTTTACCGCTGATCATATTATTATCTTCATTGGTGGGTACCGTTATCGGACTCATCATGATATCTCTGGGTAAAAGAGAACATTCAACCCCTTTCCCATTTGGCCCCTACTTGGCAATTGCGGGATTATTAGCGCTTTTATGGGGCCCTGAACTGAATCAATTTTATTTTTCGTCATTTGGTTTGTAGACAGATGTTAAAGATTGGCTTAACCGGTGGCATTGCTTGTGGTAAAACTACCGTTACCCTTTTATTTCAAGAACACAACGTGCCTATTATTGACGCCGATGTTATAGCACATGAATTAGTGGCTGTTGGTCAACCTGCACTAAGTTCAATCAGTGAACTTTTTGGAGAGCGTGTCATCAAAAGTGATGGCTCTTTAAACAGGGCTATTTTAAGAGATATTATTTTTAATAGCAGTGAAGAAAAACATAAACTAGAGCGCATACTTCACCCGCTTATTCACCAAACTATACTAAACCAAGTCAGTTTATTAACCAGCCCTTATTGTATTATTTGCATCCCTTTATTATTTGAAACGAAATGGTCACATCTTGTTGATAGAGTACTCGTTATTGACTGCCCGATTGAAACTCAAGTGAGTAGACTTCAACAGCGAGATGGCATGTCTCTTGAGGTCATAAATAGTATTATTAGTAGTCAAGTATCCAGAAGCTATAGACTTGAACATGCAGATGATCTTATAGATAATACAAATACGCAGGATGTGCTTGCGGAAGATGTTAAAAAACTGCACAATTTATATGTTACTAAAAGCAATTGCTAGGATAAATTTTTTGTGAATACCGCCATAACTTATGAATTTCCACTCAATGAAAAAATACGTGTTTTCATAAGACTCGAACACCTGTTCAATCAATTTATCTACTTCTCAGCTAACCCTAATATGAATGACAAGCGCGCAGCCATTAGCGTGCTATTAGACATTATGTCTATCTTCAAACGCACTGATATAAGATCTGAAGTTTTAAAAGAACTGACGCGTCAAAATACAATTCTTAAAAAGATTGCGAACAGCGAAGGCGTGAATAAAGTCAAACTTCAATCAATTCTTGACCAATTAGATGAAATAACTAAAAAGTTGCACGGCTTAAGTGAAAAAATGAGCGTTTCTAGTACAAAAAACAATCTTCTTCAGAATATTGCTCAACGCAGCTCGATACCTGGCGGAAGTTGTTCATTTGACGTCCCCGAATATCATTATTGGCTAAGCCAAAACGATGCCATTTGTATCAAGGATCTTGAAGCTTGGAGCAAACCGTTTATGAAAATCAATACGGCTATCGAGTATATATTGAACTTTATTCGCAACAGTTGTTCACCGGAACCCCAAACAGCTGTGGCGGGGTTCTTCCAAATTGCCTTAGATCAAAATCAGCCTTTTCAACTGATCAGTGTAGAGATTGATCAATCTTTGCCTTATTATGCGGAGATCAGTGGAGGCAAACACCGATGCAATATTCGTTTTATGGAAATCAGTCCAGAAAATGGCTCACCCACTCAAAGTGTACAAGATATACCTTTTAGTCTAACGCGCTGTTTATTCTAATGACCTCTCTAAAAGCGCCCCTCACCGTTAAATGCCCAACTTGCAAATGCGATGTTGTTTGGAGCCCAGAAAGCTTTTTCAAACCTTTCTGTAGCGATCGTTGCCGCTTAATCGATTTAGGCGAATGGATTATGGAAGATAAAAGAATCCCTGGTGAAACGCTAGAAATAGATATCAATGAAACTGATGATTTCTTCTACCAATAAATAATTTACTGAGGCGACTCACTATCACGTCGATTACAATTCGAAGGTAATAACTATGTGTCTAGCCTTACCCATGCAAATTACCAAGATTGAGGCCAATACAGCTCAATGTATAACGCATGGCGTTATGAGAAACGTCAGTTTAACGCTGTTACAAGACGACGATATCCAAATTGGAGACTATGTATTAATTCATGTGGGCTACGCCATACAAAAGATATCCGAAGCCGAGGCCTTGTCTACTTGGGAATTAATTGACCAAATGCAAGCTGAGGATGACCTTCATGCATGAACTGTCTTTATGTGAAAACTTGTTGGACCAAGTCATAAAAATAGCTCAGCAACATCAAGCAAAAAACATAGAATCTATTACGCTTAATCTAGGGCCATTAGCGGGTGTTGAACCGCTATTACTTGACAATGCCTTTAAGATTCTCAAAATAGATACAGTCGTCGCAAACGCTCAACTCATTATAAACAGCACCCCCATCATAATTCGGTGCCAACAATGTGGTGAACAATCAAGCGCTACCAATAATTACTTAGTATGCCCATCGTGTCAGAGTAATGATACGCAATTGATCAGTGGCGACGAATTAACACTAGCCAGTGTGGCTTTATATACTGCAACTTAATGAATCATTTATTATAAGGTAACTCTATGTGCAATACCTGTGGCTGTAATGTTACACCTGGCAATCAAACTTTAATCCAGAACGAAAAGCCCAAAGAGGGATTAACGACTATTTCTGTATTACAAAATCTGCTCACGCACAACAATACTCAAGCAGACCATAACCGAGCGCACTTTGACACAGAAAAAGTATTAGTTATTAATTTAATGTCCTCCCCAGGTTCTGGTAAAACATCTTTGCTAGAATCTACCATCAAACAGCTAAAAGAGTCATTATCCATTGCTGTGATTGAAGGTGATCTTGAAACTGAGAATGACGCACAACGTATCCAGGCACAAGGTGTTCCTGCCTATCAAATTACGACAGGGACAGCCTGTCATCTTGATGCGCATTTGATTCATAACGTTTTACATCACATGCCTCTAAAAGGTTTGGATTTATTGTTCATAGAGAATGTAGGCAACTTAGTCTGCCCTGCTAGCTTTGATTTAGGTCATCATCGTAATGTCGTCTTATTATCAGTTACTGAAGGTGATGATAAACCTTCAAAATACCCCGTCATGTTTAAAGCAGCAGATCTAGTGCTTATTACTAAGACAGACTTATTACCCTATTTGGATGATTTCTCAATCGATAACGCGAAGCAAAATGTGCATAATCTTGCAAATAATGCACCTACTCTCACTGTCAGTGCTAAAAATAATCAAGGGATGGATGAGTGGATATCATGGTTAAAATCACAAATAAACCAGCACCAAGTACTATTAAGTAACCATCAAACCCAAAAGCCCAAGGTGCAACAAGACGGCGCTTTACTACACGCAAAGGCGACGCCCCATAAGTTTTACCCTGTTAAAACGCATCAACAATAATTCAGTATGGCAACGGATGCAAAACAGTTACTGCAACGTATTAATGACTTAGCCATCACAAAAAAGGTACGTATCATTAATGTGTGTGGCGGCCATGAACGTTCCATCACTCACGCAGGTTTACGCTCACTTTTACCCAACACCATAGTGCTAATACCCGGACCCGGTTGTCCAGTATGCATTTGTCCCGAAGAGGACATTTATCAAGCTATTCAAATTGCTCTGAACGAAGCCGTTGTTTTACTCGCATTCGGCGATTTATTTAGAGTGCCCATTAATACAGCTATCAATAATATTCGCACCTTAGAGCAAGCTAAAGCATCTGGGGCAGACATTAGGCCCATAGCCTCACCTACCGAGGCTGTTGCTATTGCACGGGCAAATCCAGACCAAACGATCGTCTTCTTTGTTGCGGGTTTTGAAACTACTTGTGCGCCTGTCGCGGCCATGCTTTTTGATGGTATTCCCAGCAATTTATTATTACTTATGAGTGGTCGATTAACATGGCCGGCCGTTGCTTTATTACTCAACTCAGATAATGTAACTTTTGATGCACTCATTGCCCCTGGACATGTAGCGACCATTATGGGATCTAATCAATGGAATTTCGTTTCCCATCAACATCATATTCCAACCGCTGTGGCGGGATTTACACCTGAGAGTTTGCTCATGGCGATTTACTCAGTCTTACGACAACACATTGAAGGTAAAGTATTTATAGATAATTGCTATCCGCAAGTTGTTAATGCAGCCGGTAATACAAAGGCACAACAATTATTAACATCCTGTTTTAGGGTTATTGATGCGCCGTGGCGTGGCATAGGGTGCATTCCAAATTCAGGTTATGAGCTGTGTGCTGAATTTGATGCTCATAATGCAAGACTTCACTTTCCTAGTTATGCGGATGAGGCCCGTAAAAAAGCCGGCATTATGCCTCCCGGTTGTGATTGTGCAAAAGTTATACTGGGACAAATAAAGCCCAACGAATGTCGTTTATATGGGGAAAGCTGTGTGCCTAGAAACCCTATTGGGCCATGCATGGTTTCTGAGGAAGGTGCGTGTCGAATATGGTGGTCTTCTGGTGTAAAAGGGGCAAGATGACTCATATACCCCAAGAGGCTATACACCTAAAAATACTCGGTAGAGTTCAAGGTGTAGGATTTAGACCTTTTGTAAAGCAGTTAGCCCAGCAACACAATATCACTGGCTGGGTTAGAAACCAAGGCAGTGTGGTTGAAATAGTGGCAGAAGGTAGCCTTAAAGAACTCTCTTACTTTAAAGAACAGTTAATCACTAAAGCGCCCACCAATGCGCGCATCAAAGAATTGACTACTGCACAACTGCCTACTCAGCACTATACTGAATTTACTGTACTCACTAGTCAAAATACCCCCCTCACTGCCCCACATATTCCACCGGATTACAGCCTCTGTGATGCCTGTTTATTAGAATTGAAGTCACCCACTAATCGTCGATATCTGCATCCATTTATCAATTGCACGCAGTGTGGTCCTAGATACACGATCATGCATCAACTTCCCTATGATCGTAAAGCAACCAGCATGGAAAACTTTGAGATGTGTCAAAACTGTCTCCAAGAATATACCGACCCCACTGATCGTCGCTACCATGCTCAAGCTTTATCCTGTCCAGAATGCGGTCCTATACTGATTTTTTATCAAAATGATCTCATTATCAAAGGGAATGAGCCTGCCTTATCAGCTACGATTACAGCATTGAAAGCAGGCTCAATTTTGGCGATAAAAGGCATTGGCGGCTACCATTTATGTTGTTTAGCTAGCTCCGCGTCAGCTGTATCGACATTACGCGAAAGGAAACGCCGCCCTTCTAAACCCTTCGCTGTTATGATCCCCGTAAAGGATAACAATGACATAGATGCTATTCATCACTATGCCAATCCTACACCCCTAGAAATACAACAATTGACATCCCCTGAAAGGCCCATCGTACTAATTAGAAAACGAAACAATACACGCATAGTTGAACAAGTAGCTCCGTGTCTGGATGAAATAGGCTTTATGCTGCCCTATTCACCTTTACATCATCTACTACTAGCGGGGGTGGCAGAACCCTTAGTTATGACCTCAGCTAATATCAGCGGCGAACCTGTATTACTGAACACTACAGAAGTAGAGCAACGCTTAGGCCGCATTGCGGATGCGTTTTTACACCATGATCGTCCCATATTAAGAACCGCAGAAGATAGTGTTTATAGGATCATTGCCAACCATCCACAACCCATACGGTTAGGTCGAGGCATTACTCCTTTAGAATTTGAACTAGACTTTACTTTGCCTAAGCCACTCCTGGCCGTAGGGGGCGAATTTAAAAACACCATTGCACTCGCTTGGGAGAATCGCGTTGTTATTTCTCCGCACATTGGGGATCTAGGTTCACCCAGAAGTATTGAAGTCTTTGAAGCAACCATTGCTGAGCTCAGCAAGCTTTATGGCATAGAAATCCATGAGATTATTTGTGATGCCCACCCAGACTATCACTCTAGTCGATGGGCTCATCAATCAGGGCTGAGTGTCCACACCGTATTTCACCATCACGCACACGCGTCTGCCTTATTTGCAGAACACAAAGTCAACAATGAAGACCTGTTAGTTTTCACCTGGGATGGCACTGGATATGGGCCAGATAAAACCTTTTGGGGGGGCGAAGGCTTATTGGGGCAACCCGGAAATTGGCAACGTGTCAGCTCCTTTAAACCGTTTCGTTTACTTGGCGGGGAAAAAGCCGCGCTAGAACCATGGCGAACTGCACTGAGTGTGTGTTGGGAAATCGATCAAGACTGGTCTGACTGCCCTTATGAATCTAATTTACTAAAACAAAGTTGGCAGAAACAAATAAATTCCCCTGTGTCCACTTCAGTGGGGCGATTATTTGACGCCGCCAGCGCGATCTTACAGCAAGTGTATAAAGCTGACTTTGAAGGTCATGCCCCTATGTATTTAGAAGCCCGTGCTAATAACACCATGGGAATGAGTATCGAATTACCTTTAACGAATGCGTCACGAAATCTGTGGGAATGTGATTGGTCACCTTTAATTGCGTTATTACAAGACACAAACTTAAGCGTCCAAGAAAAAGCGAGTGCCTTTCATACCAGACTTGCCAATGCATTAGTTAAACAAGTTGAGCAGATCAATAAAGACAGGGATTTTAAAGCGGTAGGTTTAACAGGTGGGGTATTCCAAAATCGCTTACTAACAGAACAAGTACAACGATTATTATCAGAAGCAGGATATACGGTGTATTTACCCCAACATATACCCGGCAATGATGCAGGCTTAAGCTACGGGCAAATAATTGAGGCGGGATATAGAGACTCAAAGCAAAAGTAGCAACCTTAGATAGATTGCTACTTCTTAAATTGACTTACTCTTTAAACGCAATTAAATATTAACGCGTTTTTCTAACTCTTCTTGAGTCAAATGGCGAACATCTTCACCTTTGATCATAAACACTAAATGTTCACAAATGTAACACGCATGATCACCAATACGCTCTAAGGCACGTACTGTCCAAAGCACATCCAATGTACGCGTAATGTTTCTTGGATCTTCCATCATTTTAGTGATTAATTGACGCAGTATACTGTCGTACTCGCGGTCTACATTGATATCTAAAGCGGTAATAGTAGCTACAGTATCAACAGACATTCTAGCGAATGCATCTAATGAATCATGTAACATACCTTTCACTAAAACGGCCATGTGCTCTAATTCATAAGGTGAAATTCTAGAATCAGAATCATTCAATTTGATGGCCAATTCAGCGATTTTTTCAGCTTTATCGCCAACTCTTTCAATCTCATGAATGATCTTGATCACTGTAATCAACAATCTTAAGTCAAATGCAGTGGGCTGTCTTAACGCTAAAATCTGCGTACATTCGTGATCGATAGCACTCTCAAGCGCATCCACATCGTTATCTTGTTTAATGACTAATTCAGCTAATTCAATGTTACCTGTTGTGTACGCTTCAATAGCTAATTCTATTTGGCGCTCAACAAGCCCACCCATGATTAATACTTTGTTACGAATATCTTCTAGCTCGTTATTAAAGCGTTCGGATATGTGATGACCTATTTTAGTATTGTCCATTGCTTACTCCTAAATTAACCATACCGACCGGTAATGTAATCTTCTGTTTGTTTTTTTTACAGGATTAGTGAAAAGCTCGCTGGTTGTACCCATTTCGATCAAATCACCCATATACATAAATGCTGTGTAATCAGACACACGAGCGGCCTGTTGCATATTATGTGTCACGATAACAATGGTATATTTTTCTTTCAACTCATTGATCAACTCTTCAATCTTTAAAGTTGATATGGGATCAAGCGCAGAAGCAGGTTCATCTAATAATAAAACTTCTGGCTCGATAGCAATCGCACGTGCAATCACTAACCGTTGTTGTTGACCACCCGACATGCCCAAGGCATTATCATTCAGACGATCTTTCATTTCGTCCCATAATGCCGCGCCTCTTAAAGAATTCTCAACGGTTTCCTCTAAGACTTGCTTATCGTTAATCCCTTGAATTCTTAAGCCGTAGGCCACGTTTTCAAAGATTGATTTAGGAAACGGATTTGGCTTCTGAAACACCATACCCACGCGTCTACGTAAAGCCGCTACATTAACAGACTTATCATAGATGTTTTCGCCGTCAAGTAGAATCTTGCCTTCAATTCTAGCGCTATCAACCAAATCATTCATGCGGTTGATGCAACGTAATAAAGTTGATTTACCACAACCACTGGGGCCGATGAATGCAGTTACTTTTTTCTTTGGCATTTCCATATTAATGCCATGTAACGCTTGTTTTTCACCGTAAAAAAGATTGAGATTCTCAACTTTTAGACAAGTTTCATTAGACTCGTCCTGGGTGCCTTTGTTACGAATAACAGAGCTCATATCAATTGCGTGTGTACGTATTTGTTCTGACATTTGATTAACCTTCCAAAGCGCGATATTTTTCTCGCAAGTTATTTCTTATCACAATTGCAGCCAAATTAAGACCTACAATAACTAAAACCAACAATAATGCTGTTGCGTAAACCAACGGTCTAGCGGCTTCAACGTTAGGACTCTGAAATCCAACGTCATAGATATGAAAGCCTAAGTGCATAAACTTTCTATCTAAATGTAAAAAGGGGAAATTACCATCTAACGGTAAAGTCGGTGCCAGTTTAACCACACCCACCAACATCAGCGGTGCTACTTCCCCTGCAGCTCTTGCTACCGCTAAAATCAAACCCGTCATCATAGCTGGGCTCGCCATAGGTAAAACCGTCAACCACAAGGTTTCTAATTTTGTTGCCCCTAAGGCTAAACTACCTTCACGAATCGAACTGGGGATACGTGCTAAACCTTCTTCAGTCGATACAATAACTACCGGTAACGTCAGTAGAGCTAAGGTAATCGAGGCCCACAATAAACCGGGAGTACCATAGACAGGCGCAGGTAAAGATTCTGGGAAGAATAAACGATCGATGTTACCGCCAAGAATATAAACAAAGAATCCTAAACCGAACACCCCGTAAACCACTGATGGCACACCGGCTAAGTTATTAACCGCGATTCTAATTAAACGGGTCACAAAACCTTGCTTTGCATACTCGCGTAAATACACCGCAGCAATAACACCAAAAGGCGTCACGATAACTGACATCATCATGACCATCAATACGGTACCGAAGATGGCAGGGAAAATACCGCCCTCAGTATTCGCTTCTCTAGGATCATCCGTTAAAAACTCAATCACCTTAACAACATAGTGCTTCATCTTAGCAAACACAGACATTGAATTAGGCTGATAAACACGCACTATCTTAGCTAAAGAAATTTTAACTTGCGTGCCGTTTTCAGTCTCAGCCACCAGAGAGGCTTTTCTGATTCTTTGATATAAATCCGCTAACGTAACTTGATAAGCTTTATAAGAAACATCATAAGCCGCTTTATCATCGGCAATGCTTTGTTTAGCCGCATCATCAAAACGATTTTCTAATTCTAACTTACGTTGCTTAAGCCTTAATTTCTCAAGACCGTAGTTAATGGCACCAATTTCTTTTTTCTCTAAATGAGCAATCTCTTTAAATAAATCAGCCGCTTCTTGTAATTTAGCTTGTAGTACCG